>ENA-OQEX01000720-OQEX01000720.1-human-gut-metagenome-genome-assembly--contig:-NODE-720-length-15776-cov-2.606492_pt1 | contig 15776 bp, 17 predicted proteins | sample MGYA00242802_ERZ504649 | MGnify/ENA primary metagenome ERZ504649 (study PRJEB26092, sample SAMD00036194) | human gut metagenome | host: Homo sapiens | study: EMG produced TPA metagenomics assembly of...
TAACTAATGAAATCTAATGATCCACCATTGCAAATAGTACAGTTGTTGTCACCTTTATTGCACAGAAGACAAATATTGCTATCAATATTTTTGCCTCTTCTTCAGTAACTGTTCTGTTCACTACTTCAAACATATTTACATCCTCCTTTCATTCAAAATTGTTAGGCAACTGTCAACTTATACTCTTCCATTTTTGTTATACGAACTAATTCCCCGTACAAAGCAAAAATATTTCGTACTAAGTTTTATGTAACCAAAATCACTTATCGCCAACAATTTCACCTAACATTTTAGGTTACCATTAATAAATACACTTTCCTAATCTACAAATCTATATTTTATGCTTAAATTGCGTTTTTTTTGTCCTCGTTGGCACATACTATTCATTTTTATGCCCCAGCTTGGCACACTTCTGCGATTTACAGGGAAATCTACCCATGTTAGAATGATACTGTCAAAATTATATGTAGCGAAAACGCAGCTTTCCAGGGAATGCCTCTTCTCTGGTGCAAGCTGCGTTTTTTAGTGCATGGAAAGGAGTATCACAACTAAATATGGAATAAGCGTTCCTCCGTATTGACCGGACTGAAGCTTTTATGAGGCAGGAAAACTATAAGCCAGGGCAAAGTGAAAAATCTCTACTTGCCTCTTTTATGAAGGAGGTTCATTTACTTGAAAAACCATGTACACAAAGAAGCTCCACCGGGCATGAAACATCATTGGAACTATGGCAAATATCTCTATACTGCTTCCTTGTCTTTATTCTGATTGCCTGTAATGTACAACCCGTTATGGCTGCTACCATCTGGGACAAAGCTTCAGAAATCATGAAAGACGTATATAACCAGATTATCCTGATTTCCACCATTGCGGCTGTTGTAACTGCATCGGTTGCTTTGCTTTTGATGAATTTTTCCAAATCCGGAAAAACCGTGGATGAATCCAGGGCATGGCTCAAACGAATCATCATTACATGGGCTATTCTCAATGGTCTGGGATTTATCATGGCTTACATCACTCCGTTCTTTGCCGGCGGGCAGTGGAATGGATAATGCAGATAAGGAGGTGGCTCTGTCATGGGAATACTTGACGGAATTGTAGAATGGATTGCCGAACAGGTCATGAACATTCTGGATTTGATTACTACTTCTGTTCTGGGTGCACTGGGATGTTCCATGGATACTTTTCTCCGGTATTTTCCAGCAGCGGAAACAATGTACCAGATTTTTCTGGCACTGGCTATCGGACTCATCCTTTTAAACTGGGTTTGGCAGCTTTTTAAGAATTATTTTATGGGGACAGGGATTGACGCTGAAGATCCAATCAAATTATCACTGCGGACATTTATGTTCCTTTTCCTGACATTCTATGCCAAAGACATTGTGGATCTTCTATTGAATATTGCAGGAACCCCGTATAGCTGGATTCTGACTGAAGATCTTCCACCACTGGAATTTGCCAAGTTTAATTCTGTAATCACAGTCATCCTGGGAGTATGTGCCAACGGTGCTGTTGCCATTGTTGCCCTCATACTGGTACTGATCCTTGCCTGGAATTACATCAAGCTGCTTTTTGAAGCTGCGGAACGTTATATACTGCTTGGAGTTCTGGTCTACACCGCACCTGTTGCATTTTCCACAGGTGCTTCCCAGGCTACTGGAAATATTTTTAAGAGCTGGTGCCGTATGCTCGGCGGACAGTTCTTTTTGCTTTTAATGAACGCCTGGTGTTTGCGGCTGTTTACTTCCATGGTGGGAACATTCCTTGCAAACCCTTTATCACTCTAGGAAGGAGGAGATTATGAAACATAAGAAAACACTGCTCTGCAGCCTGCTATTGATTTCTTGTCTGATTCTTGTAACATCCATGCCGGTCTTTGCCGCTGAACTTACAGAAGCAGAGGTACAGCAAGCTGTGGATGCACAGGGAAAAGAAACGGTCACCGGTAATGTTTTTATCTGGTTTCTGTGTGCCATTGCTTTTTTGAAGGTTTCTCAAAAGATTGACAGCTTTATGGCAAGTCTGGGAGTCAATGTTGGAAATACTGGTGGAAATATGATGGCTGAACTTTTAATCGCCGGAAGAGGTCTTGCAAGTTCCTTTCGAGGGCATGGAGGTGGAAGCCATAGTAGTTCCCATTCTTCCTCTCCCGGAAGTGCTGCAGTACAAAGTTCTTTCCTTTCCGGAGGATTAGCCGGAGCCGTTGGAAGGCAGACAGAGCGTTCTGCGGTAAATGCAGCCACCGGATATACCGAAGGACCAAGCATCGGAAATGCACTCTATCAGTCTTCCCTTGAAAAAGGCGGAGATTTTGCCAATAACGTTATCAGCAATATTGCTCAAGGAAACTATGGTCAAGTTGGCTCGATCAAAGGTGATGGAGCTGTTTCTGCATTTCAATCCTACATGGGAATTCAAAATGAAGATAAAACAGATCATTCCTATACCAATGTTGAAATTGGAGGTGGCAGGATAACAGGAGTTGAGTCCGGTTCCAATGGGGACAGCCGGGAATTTGCTATGTACCATGCCGATCAATATACGGCTCCTACCCAGGGAACCTATGAAACTGTGCAATCTGTAGACGGAGCTACCTGGTACAAGCAATATGCCGAAAATACGGTATCCAAAATCCCTTATGATGCTGGCGATGGAAAATAGCCTACAACGAATCCATTGTCCAAAAGCTTCCTCCTACTCCTCCAAGAAAGGATCGGATTTAGTAATGGATACAGAACGTTCTGGACTTGACGAAGCAATGGATGTAGCTCCAGTACCGTTTCTCACCTAAAGTCCTTAAAAACAGCAGCCACTTTCTCCAAAGCAGGATATGGTGCCGCCCTTGGCGGACCTTTCACAGCAGCAATTGGAGCCGTCATAGCCAACCGGAATCAGCTCGCTAAAATTCTTCTTGTTATTCTCGCCATACTGCTGCTCCCGGTTTTATTTATTGTGATGCTCCCTGGTCTGATCTTTGGAAGCCTGACCGAGCAAAGTGATGTACTAAACAGCAACTCTATGATCAGTGAAAACATCCGTGCTTCCCGTGAAGCCATCGTTGAAGTGTTAGAAGAAAGCCATGAAGACATTCTGGCAGAGATCCATGCAGCAATTTCCCGTCTTCCACAAGGTGATACTGCATCCATCAATGATCCCTATACATACAGCATCTCCGTCAATGCCAATCTGCTGATTTCACAATTTTGTGCCAGCCAGGATGATTATAAAAATATCAACCGAAACCAATTAAAGAAACTCATTCGTGAAAATAAAGAAGGACTTTTTTCTTATGATGTAGCAACCGAAACAGTTACCATGGAAGTTACCGTTGATGGCGGTGCAGAAGGAGAAGCCGGCACAGAACAGGGACAGGAACAAACACAGACGGTTACTTTTACGAAACACACCTATACTGTTGTTTATGCCGGAGATTCCTATTTTGCAGACCATGTATTCCATCTTACAGACAAGCAGAAAGAACTTGCCAAAAACTATGCTGAAAACCTGACTGCTTTCTTTGGAACTGCTTCTTCCGGTATTGTCGCTGCTATCAATCTTAGCGATGAGGTATTGTCCTACCGCCCTGCTGTAGAAAGAGCCGCTGCGAAATATGGTATGAGTGATTATGTGGATTTAATCCTAGCAGTCATGATGCAGGAATCTGGCGGACGGGGGCTGGATGTGATGCAAGCAGCGGAAGGTGGATTTAATACCCGCTATCCCCATGTGCCAAATGGGATTACAGATCCGGAATACTCCATTGAATGTGGCGTACAGGAATTAAAATATGCCCTTGATAAAGCCGGCTGTACCGGACCTACGGACTTAGACCGGATTAAACTGGCTCTTCAGGGTTACAACTACGGTTCTGCATACATTGACTGGGCAATGGAGCGTGACGGTGGCTATACCAAAGAAAATGCGATTGCCTACTCTGATATGATGTGTGCAAGACCAAGCTGGCCTTATGACCGGTATGGGGATAAAGAATATGTGGATCATGTCCTTCGCTATTACCAAATTACTGCCAGTGGCGGCAGCTATCCCGCAAACGGCATGCAGATTCCACACTATCTCCAGACAGACTATGGAAACATTCCATACGGCGGGGGTTCTATCGCCAGCAGCGGATGCGGTCCGACAAGCTTTGCTATGATTGCCAGTTATCTTACAGGCACTACCATTACACCTATTGATGCAATATCCTGGTGCGGAAATTCCTATTACAAACCAGGAGTCGGCACTTACTGGTCTTATTTTCAGGCAGCGTCCGATCATTTTGGGTGTGGGGCTGTCACACAGACCAGTGATCCCAACCAGGTACTTCAGGCTTTATCTGAAGGTCATCCGGTCATCAGTTCCCAAAGAGCCGGGCTTTTTACCAGTGGCGGACATTTTATTGTCCTTCGTGGTGTAACGGCTGGAGGTAAAGTATTAGTCAATGATCCCAATGATAGTTCCTCCAAAAACTACATCAACCGTGAATTCGATATGATGACGGAAGTGCATGCAACCGCAAATGCCTATTGGATCTTCGCTAAAAAATAAAGGAGACACTTATGAACAGAAAAAAAGCAATTCTGGCTATCTTTATGATGGCCTTTTTAATTATCATGATTTGTTTTTCCCTCCATCTGGAAATCCCAAAAAGGAAACAAAAAATCCGAGACAGAAAATACTCAACACGATAATAATGAAAATACCGAGACAGAACAAGCAGAAAATAACGAATCCATAAGCTTTCAGGATTTTGAAGCTTTGGAAGACTTTTTCTCCAAGGAACAGGTGAAACTTTTTCAGGAAGAACTGACCTCCTATCTTAAAAACGTAAAACAGATATCTCTAACTTCCATCCGTTTCCTTGCTGATGATACTACCTATCCCAATGCTTCTGATATTAATTTTTGTTCCAGCTTCCGGATAAGTCCGTTCTTCCTGTGTACTACACTTCCTCTACTGGAAGATTCTTTTTCGGTGAGGAACGTACCCCTGATTCTGGAAAAGAAATCATCTATGAACGTCCGACAGATGACAAACTTCCTTCTATCACAACAGAGGAAATTGAACAGTTGCAAGAAGGCGGTTATGACGATACCTCCGTGAATTCGGAAAAAGCTGCCCCTGTCACAGAAGTTCCGGAAACTCCTTCCATGGAAGAACCAAAGGAGGTGCAGCCATGAACAATACTGAAGAACAACATCCTGTCTTCATCCCACGCAATTTTATAGAAAAAGGGACCTTTATGGGCGGAATGTTTAAAATCCGTAATGCCATCGAAGGCGGTGTCCTGGCAATCCTGATCACCATTCCTGTTATCAATCTGCCTCTGACACTCACTGTCAGGATTATTATTCTCTGTATGACTGCTCTGCCTGCAGCTATGATTTCTCTAATTGGAATCGGTGGGGAAAGCATTACTGCGTTTTTAATGAACGCTCTGCGTTTTCTGAAAAACCGCCGGGTTATTTACCGTATGGATGTACATCCGGAGCCGAAAAAAAAGTACCGGATTAAAAAACCCCGTAACAAAGAACCCAAAACCAGAAAACGAAAACGTCATCCAAAGCAACCTGCAGAATCTTCTTCTGAAGAGAACTGCTCACAGATGTCTTCCGAAGAGGAAACAAAAGAAACCTCTGCTATTAAAAAAAAAGAACGCCGGCAGTTTGACACTTCTACAAAACGTGGAATACGCAAACAGGCTCGTGAAGACATCCGGATTCTTAAATATGAGTCCCGACAATTAAAAAAAGAACAAACCGCTGCACGTAAAAGTGCGAAAAGGCAGGCAAAACTTGAAAAACAACAGATAAAGCAGCAACTTTCGGAGGAACGAAAAAAAGAAAGAACTGCAAATAAAGCTTCCAACCAGCCTCCTGCTTCCGGGAAAAGCAAAAAGAAAAAGCGAAAAGAAATCACCTTGAAGATTATCTTCCTATTGATAAGATTGCCAATGGTGTTATCTACACGACAGACCATCGTTATGTAAAATCCTGGAGATTGAACCGATCAATTTCCTCTTACGCAGTGCCAGGGAACAACAGGGGATCATCTTCAGTTTCATCTCCTACCTAAAATCAGTCCTGTGAAACTGCAGATTAAGATGATCTCCAAAAAAGCGGATATCAACAAACATCTGGAACAGTCCCGTTTGGAAATGGAACGGGAATCAGATCCTAACTGCCGGCAGTTACAAAAAGACTATATCCAATTTGTCCGGCAGTTAAGTTCCAGAGAAGCGGTTTCCAGACGTTTTTTCCTAATCTTTGAATACGAACCTTTCAATGTGAATCGGAAGGTGGAGGAAAAGGAAATCCTGGCAGCTTTGGAAACTGCTGCACAGACCGCAAAAACCTTTCTATATCAATGCGGCAACGATGTGCTGGTTCATGACAATGAAGATGAGTTTACAACCGATGTACTCTACACTTACTGAACCGTACCAAATGTACCGAAACACCTTTGCCAAAACGGATTAACCAGGTACTTACCCGCTATATGGAATCTGGCCGTGAGCAGGAAGTGGATAACATCCATATCAATGAATTCATTGCACCAGAGTCTTTGGACTTTAAGCACAGCAACTATGTGCTGGTAAATGGCATCTACCATTCTTACCTGCTGGTGCCGTGCGATGGTTACAAAGCAAAAGTAATGCCAGGTTGGCTGTCCCTGCTTATCAATGCTGGCGAAGGAATTGACATTGACTTTTTTCTGCATAAACAGCCCAAAGATAAGATCCAGCAACGTCTTGGACAGCAAATCCGGATCAACCGTTCAAAGATCAAAGATGCCTCTGATACCAATGCGGATTTTGATGATCTGGATTCTGCCATCCGTTCCGGCTATTTCCTCAAACAGGGACTTGCTAATAATGAAGATTTCTATTACATGAATCTTTTGATTACAATTACGGCAGGTGATCTGGAAGAACTGCAATGGCGGATTCAGGAGATGAAAAAACTTCTCATCTCACAGGATATGGATCTGCGGTCTTGTTACTTCCTGCAAGAACAGGGATTTTTATCTTCCCTTCCTCTTGTAAACCTGGATAAGAAGCTCTATGAACTCTCAAAACGAAATGTCTTAACCACCGGAGCTGCCAGTTGCTATCCTTTCGTCAGCTACAGCATTTGCGATGACAACGGCATCCTATTTGGAGTAAATAAGCATAACAACTCTTTAGTGATTGCTGATATTTTTGACTCCAAACAATATAAAAACTCCAATATTGCGATTCTTGGCACTTCTGGATCCGGAAAAACCTTTACCATGCAGACTATGGCACTTCGTATGCGGCGTAAAGGAATCCAGGTATTTATCATCGCACCGTTAAAAGGTCATGAGTTTTATCGGGCTGCCAGAAATGTAGGAGGAACCTTTATCCAGATTTCTCCTGCCAGCCAAAACTGCATCAATGTCATGGAGATCCGAAAAGTAGATAACTCTGTCAATGAGCTGCTGGACGGTCCAACTTTAGACGCATCTGCCTTAGCCAGTAAGATTCAGCGTCTGCACGTTTTCTTTTCTCTGCTCATTCCAGATATGAGCCATGAGGAAAAACAGCTTTTGGACGAAGCACTGATTAAAACCTATGCAAGAAAGGGAATCACCCATAAGAATGAATCCCTCATTGATCCCAAACACCCGGAGCATTATAAAGCGATGCCAATTCTTGGAGATGTATATGATGTTTTGATGGAAACCGAAGATACCAAACGGCTGGCTCACATCCTGAACCGTCTTGTCCATGGCTCTGCTTCCTCTTTTAACCAGCAGACCAATGTGGACCTGACCAATAAATATACTGTTTTGGACATCTCAGAGCTGACCGGCTCCAGCGATCTCTTAACGGTGGGGATGTTTGTTGCTCTGGACTATGTATGGGATAAAGCCAAAGAAAACCGTACCGAAGAAAAAGCTATTTTCGTAGATGAAGTATGGCAGCTCATCGGTGCTTCCAGTAACCGCCTGGCCGCTGAATTTGTTTTGGAGATTGCCAAGATTATCCGGCATACTCTGGTGCCGGTATTTTTGCAACCCAGGATCTTAATAACTTTTTTGCTCTGGATGACGGAAAATATGGAAAAGGCATTATCAATAACTGTAAAACCAAAATTATTCTTAACATGGAAGATGAAGAGGCACAACGTGTAAAAACCATTCTTCGTCTTTCCGAAACCGAAGTTATGAATATCACCCATTTCCAACGTGGAAACGGACTGATTTCAACAAACAACAATAATATCACTGTGGAATTTAAAGCTTCCAACCTGGAAAAAGAATTAATTACCACAGACCGACAGGAACTCCTGGAAATCTTGAAACGCCAGGATAAAAAAGTCGGTTAATGTTACCTGCAGCCCGAATGTGGCTGCTTTTCTTTTTAACAAAGGAGGAGATTTATGTTAAAACCAGCAAAACAACCTCATATCCGGCTAACCGCCCTTTTTCTTTGTGTCACGATGTTTCTTAGCACACTCTTTTTCAATGCCCATACCGCTTATGCTGCAGATGGAACCATTGATTATAAGGCAGGAGCCAAAATTCCATACGGGGACTATTATACTTCCCGCATGAGCTTTGATGGCAATAACACGGCTTATTGCGTTGAACCATTAAAGAAAACACCGGCTTCCGGAAAGTATCCTTATAACCTTTTGGGAAAAAATTCCCCACTCAGAAAAGCTCTTTACTACTTAAACGGTGGATATGGTTATGAAAAGGTAATAAAAGATCAATATTTCCAAGGATGGTCCGATGACAATTCTTATGTCATTGGTCATCTGGTCGTTTCCTATATCCATGCAGGAAATAATGGGGACACCGGTGCTTTTCATGGTGCACCTCAAAATTATATTGACAAAGCATTGGAAGTTGCCAACGCCATTGAAGGGCTTCCTGCCCCACCAGAATCCTTCCGTGCTTTTATCGTTCCTGGCAATGCTTCCCAAACTTTTGCAGGAAGCTGGTATCAGGTTCCAAACGGCTTTATCGAACTGCAGAAATCCTCTGCCAATACCGATATTTCCGATAAAAATGGCAATTACTCTTTAGAAGGAGCCAAATACGGAATCTACAAAGGGGAAGAACTGGTAGAAACTCTTGTTACCGATAAAAAAGGATATGCAAAATCCAAAGAACTGGCAGAAGGAAGTTACACCGTTAAAGAAATCAGTGCCCCAGAAGGATTTGCTATAGATCCTTCCGCCCATAATGTTACGGTAAAAGCAGAAGGAACATCTACCGTAAAAGTAAAGGATATTCCTCAAAATAATCCCGTAAAACTGCTCCTTAAAAAGCTGGATGCTGACACACAGCAAAATTCTGCACAGGGAACCGGCTCTCTCGCCAATGCCGAATTTACAATAAAATTCTATACAGAGCAGTCAGCTACCGATCCCGGAGCAAATGGTAAGAAACCGGTTCGCACCTGGATATTGAAAACAGATGCCTCTGGAGAAATCCATTTTACAAAAGATTATTTGGTATCCGGGGATGAATTTTTCTATGCCAGTGATGGAAAGACCGTCTGCTTCCCACTGGGTACAGTAACCGTACAGGAAACCAAAGCCCCTGCCGGCTATCTTCCAAACGAATCTGTTTTCGTGCAGCAAATCACCAGTACCGGTACGGAAGAAACTATCTCTATTTATAACGCTTCTTCTGTCGAAGAACAGGTCTTCCGAGGCGGCGTCAAAATTCAGAAGCGGGATCTGGAAACTCAGGGAACACAAGCACAAGGAACCGCATCTCTTGCAGATGCCGAATTTACCATTACCACTCTGAACAAACAGCCAGTATGGGTAGGTGGAAAGCTCTATGAAAATGGTCAGGCAGTGCTTACAATCAAATCGGATACACATGGTATTGCTGCAAGTGCCGCTGATGCCCTGCCCCTTGGACATTACCGGATAGAAGAAACCAAAGCGCCTTCCGGATACCTAACCGATGGTGCAAAGGCTCTTGAATTTGACATCACCCAAAATGGAGAAATCGTAGATTTAACAACAGAAGAGACTTCTGTTTCTAACCAGATTATCCGTGGCGGTGTCAAAATCCAAAAACGGGATCTGGAAACAGGAGAAGCCAAACCACAGGGAAATGCTTCTTTAAAGGATGCAGAATTTACAATCACCAATCTTGGTCCAAATCCTGTTCTTGTGGATGGAACCCTTTACGAAAAAGATCAAGTAGTTCTCACTTTGAAGACAGATGAAAAGGGGCTTGCTTCCACCAAAAAAGATACGCTCCCTTATGGTCATTACCGGGTTGATGAGACAAAAGCACCGGAAGGTTATTTGAACGAGGGCAAACTCTCTCAGGAGTTTCATATCACAGAAAATGGGAAAATTTTGGATTTAACTGCAAAAGAAACAGCGATTTCCAATCAGGTAATCCGTGGCGATTTAGAATTCGTAAAGGTCTCTGACGGAGATTTAAACCGGCTGGCAAATGTCCCATTTTCCATTACCTCCAAAACTACAGGAGAAAGTCATACCATTGTAACAGACAAAAATGGCTATGCCAGTACTTCCTCAGAATGGAATAAGCACACTACAAATACCAATCGTGGGGAAACTTCTGAAGACGGAATCTGGTTTGGCGCTTCTAAACCTGATGATGCCAAAGGAGCCCTGATTTATGATACCTATATTTTGGAAGAACAACGCTGCGATTCCAATGAAGGTATGAACCTCTTAAAAATTGAGGTCTCTGTATACAAAAATCACGTAGTCGTGGATATGGGAACTTTAACGGATGATCAGATTACCATTGGAACTACTGCCCTTGACAAAGACAGCAACTCCCACTTTGCCAAACCAGAAGAAAAAATCACTCTGGTTGATACCGTAGAATACGAAGGCTTAAAGAAGGGACAGTCTTATAAGCTCATCGGTACACTGATGGATCAGGAATCCGGAAAGCCAATTGAAATAGATGGAAAACCTGTCACAGCAGAAACCACCTTCAAACCAAAAAAATCTTCTGGTTCTGCAAAAGTGACCTTTACGTTCAATGCCTCTTCTCTGAAGGGCAAAACAATCGTAGTATTTGAGGAACTGTACCAGGAGGATTTAAAACTGGCTGTTCATGCGGACATTACAGATCAGGATCAGACTATCTATTTCCCAGAAATCGGGACCACTGCAAAAGATAAGGAAACAGATATGAATCTTTCCCAAGCAGATAAAGAAGTTACCCTTGTAGATACGGTAGCTTACAAAAATCTTCTGCCCGGCGAAGAATATGTTATGACTGGAACCCTTATGGATAAAGAAACCGGAAAACCTGTCGAAATAGATAAGAAAGAGGTTACTGCCGAAACCACATTTACTCCTAAAGAATCCTCTGGAACGGTAGATGTGATTTTTTCTTTTGATGGGACCTCCCTTGCCGGAAAAACCGTAGTTGTTTTTGAATCTGCTACTTATGACGGCAAAGAATTTGCAACACACGCAGATCTTGAAGATAATGGGCAGACCATCTACTTCCCAGAAATCGCTACTACTGCAAAAGATAAAGCAGACGGAGATCATTTTACCAAAACCGATAAAGAGATTACCATCGTTGACACGGTTAAATATAGTAACCTAATTCCAGGAAAAGAGTATGCACTTACCGGTACCTTGATGGACAAAGAGACAAAAGAACCTCTTCAGGCAGATGGTAAACCGATTACTGCCACTACGACCTTTACTCCTGAAGATGCCTCTGGCAGTATTGAACTTACCTTTACATTTGATGGCAGCATCCTGTCCGGAAAAACAATTGTTGTCTTCGAGTCCTTAACCTGTCAGGAAAAGGAGATTGCTGTTCATGCAGATATCGAAGACCAGGAACAGTCCATCTACTTCCCAGGCATTGGAACTACTGCGAAAGACAAAGCAGATGGGGATCAGGAAGCCGTTGCTGCGAAAGAAGTAACCATCATCGACACCGTATCCTACCAAAATCTGATTCCGGATACTTCTTACAAACTGGTTGGCACACTGATGGACAAAACAACCCAAAAGGAAGTCTGATCGATGGAAAACCTGTCACTGCAGAAACAGAATTTACCCCAAAGGATTCCAATGGTACTGTCGAAGTCATCTTCACTTTTGATGGAAGCACATTGGCTGGACATGATGTAGTCGTTTTTGAAAAACTTTTCTCCCTTACAGGGGAAACAGCAATTGAAATTGCTTCCCATGAGGATCTGGACGATAAGGGACAAACGATAAAACTTACGGAAGTTCCAAAAGACACACCGAAACCTACCAAACCAGTCAAGACTGGAGATGAAACAACCCTCCTTACTTACTTTGCATTGGCAGGTGCCGCACTCCTTTTTGCCACAGGAGCTGGTATCTTACATTTCCGTAAGCGGAAAAAAGATAAGTAACTATCAATAGATATGCTCACAGGCAGCTTATTACGGCTGCCTGCTATAAAGGTGATGAATATGGAACAATCTCGTTGTAATGCCGATGCCAAACACATCCGGCATTTTTTAGATATTTGCGATGGAAATTGGCATTCCTGTATTTATGTTCGCTGTGTTTCCTGTAAAACCCCAGGTTATTGTAATGGCCCACACTTCTTATATCATCCAGATGAAAACGGCAGTCCTTGTGTCCTGCCCATGGCAGATGCCCGTATGCTCTTCTCCCGCATACCGGAACCAACGGAATGTCTGTCCGCCATAACACTGGAACAGTTTCAGTCCTTATATGGACTCTACTTTACCAAAGAAGCATTGAACGATAAGCCATGTCCTTGTTTTGCTTTACTGCGGCATCAGGAAGCATCCCATTATCACTGGTAAAAGGTTGCACTTTTGGCACTTTCTGCGTACAGGATAAGAAAGGAGGCGATTTTATGTTGAATTTCACTGCTATGATTCAAGGAATCGATACAATATTTACGAACTTTATTTTTATTCCTGCACTTTTAATCCTGTACCTGAAGTTTCGTCCGAGAAAGCCCTGGAACAAACGCACCAGAAATCTGTATCGGCTATGTATAGCTCTGATTTCTGTTTATGTCATCCGGATTTTCTGTGCAGGTTCATCTTTACACCAGTAAATTACTCACGTTTTGTAGACAGCGGTTTCTTTCCGCTTATCAAGGCACTGTTCTATTCTTAGATTTTCTGCCATTTTGTGCCATTTCGTCCGAATCTGGGAGTAGTTTCTATGCCCATCCTATGGGAATTCATCACCTGCTTTCTTACAATATACGTATAAAACACGTAAGCGAGGTGAATCTTTATGAAACAGAAACAAATCCGCTGCCCATACTGTGGCAGCATCGCAATTTTAAGGGATGCGTCCTATGTATATGGAAATAAAGCGAAAGATGGAAAACTCTATGTGTGCAGTCACTTCCCACAGTGTAATTCTTATGTAGGAGTTCATCCTGGCACTACCAATGCCAAAGGAAAACTGGCAAACAAAGAGCTTCGGCAAAAAAGGATCCAAGCACACCGGGTATTTGACCAGATATGGCTAAACCACATCTTTACGAAATCGGAGGCTTACCGCTGGATTGCTGATAAATTCTGTCTGACTGCCAAGGAAGCACACATCGGAGAATTTAGCACTTATATGTGTGATCAACTAATTCTGGAATCCATGAAGATTCTGGAGAATAACCATATCCCTCTCAGGGCCATTGGTTGAAAGGGGGGATATGTATGATCATCCCGATGACAGATGATGAACGCCGATTGACAGAGGAGTACTTATATTTGGTACCTGAATGGTAAAAAAATTGACTTCCCGTTGTGCTTATGTCTCATACGATGAGCAGCAAGACCTTCTGCAAGCCGGAAACTTAGCTTTATGCAAAGCCGCCATGAACTATGACAACACCCGTCCCTTTGCAGTTTACGCCAGAGTTGCCATACGAAATGCCATTTACAGTTATTGGAGAAAACTGCAAAAGAACGAAAATACACCTGTTCCATGTATGCATCTTCCGAATTTGACATGGAACCCCTGCTTGTAGACCAAAAAACCGAACTATGGCAGGAACAATGTATGAACCAGGAACCATTTATAAGCACCTGCAGTCCTTAGAAGCGGGAAGCTGCAATACACTAAGAAAAGGAATACATGCCCTGCTCCTGCAGCAAAAAGGATATACCAACCAAGAAATTTCCAAACATTATGGTGTCCCAATGAATCATGTCCGGGCATGGCAAAGCAAAGCCCGGAAATACTTACAGCAGGATACCAAATTATATACTCTTTTATCTTGAAGGGAGAACGATTATGCTGACACTTATACTGCAGTCGAATCCTACGATTCCAGGATTCCATAAAGGAACATAAAACACCGACTGTTATCAATAACCGGCAGGAATACGGACTGACAGAAGAAGAATTCTTTCTGTGGAGTAGCCTTGCATTTCAAATCCGACAGATCCATGAATTGCAGTCTGCTTTTTCTGAACGCTTGAAAAAACATCACCGTTCAGAAAATATCCCCATTGAACCTTACCTGAATCGCCTGCAGCTCCGGGGACTAATTGTAAAAGGGGATGGTTTAACTGGTGTGGATGCCTGTACCGCCTCTTAGGAGAACTTTATATCAGCCCATTGCAGGACAGTTTTTCGGTGCGGCTTTTTACCTGTATCTATCTCTGCATGAAGAAAAAACTGCACACGAAAGAACTAATCCATTATCTAAAAAAGCCGACACGGACTGCTATAGAGGACACGGTACTCCAAATAGCAAAAAAAGTACAGATTTCTACGGCAGAGCTTGTAACCTGTGTAGAACAGGGCATCCATCCACAAAATACAGAGCAACTTTGACGCAGCTCTATGAAACCTCGGATGCAACATTCCGTACCCTGGCACAGGATATCCAATTCACCCATGCCGGTTATCCTGTACTGGAAGCCATCAGTAATTTGTACCTCAATAAACAGATTGCATTTGAAAAACTATAGAAAGGAGCAAATTATGCCAAAACCATTTCTTAATAAGCTGATTGTCCATGGGGCAATCGGCTTTTTCTGTGTCCTATTTGGATGTATTTACGGATTTACAACAGACGACCAGATATTTCTCCTTATGAGTCTTTGCATCGGTGTTGGAACTGCCATACGAATTGTGAGTCTGCTACATACCATCAAGATGCATGACTATACCGAATTAACTGGAACCTGTACAAAACGTGAAGTCAGCCCACTTACCAAGAAACAGAAAATTATTTTCCGATCCACTGACCAGAAAGAATATCACTTTACATTCGATAAAAATATCCGCCTTTTATCTGGACATTATTATCGCCTATATTTCCGGAATGTAGCAAACCTTTCGGGTGAAGAAAAGGTTACTCCGGATTTACTTGCGTATGAGGAATTATCCCTAAATGAAGATGTTTCCCCGAAGAACTCTTAGATTTCTTCTCTAAATACAATAGAAGTGGATATGCCACTTTCACATACCCACTTCTATTATGCTTTATAAGTTTTCCTTCTGCCGTCCCAGTGAAATGACAAAAACCACTCCGAACTACCACGTATTCTGTCTCAAGGATGACAGCATAACAGCAATCGCAGGGAATAATAATCTATTGTATTCCAGAAGACTCTTCAAAAAATGGACAGTGCTTTCACTTTCAGGGTTTCAAAATGCAGTAACAATATCTTTTATTTTTCTACTGTGACCAATTTTTTCATATTAAGGGCAACTTTATACTGACAGTGAAAATTCCCGCTTCATAATTCACTTGAATATCACCACTTATTTGTATTACTAGCTTTCTAGTAGCATACA
>ENA-OQEX01000721-OQEX01000721.1-human-gut-metagenome-genome-assembly--contig:-NODE-721-length-15775-cov-6.758563_pt1 | contig 15775 bp, 15 predicted proteins | sample MGYA00242802_ERZ504649 | MGnify/ENA primary metagenome ERZ504649 (study PRJEB26092, sample SAMD00036194) | human gut metagenome | host: Homo sapiens | study: EMG produced TPA metagenomics assembly of...
CAGCAGAGCGGCGAGCGCGGCGACGCCGAGCACCACACCGTTGGTAGCCCATTCGAACGGGAACACGGTGTCGCCGTACAAACTAAACACCATGTAGGATCCGAGCCAGCCGAACAGGGTACCCAGTACCACTCCCACCACGCCGGAGACGAGCGAAAGCAGCAACGCTTCCACCGCCAGCGAGCGCCGCAGTTGGCCGCGCGTCATGCCGATGGCACGCAAGGTGGCGGATTCGCGTGTGCGTTCGATCACCGACAGACTCAGCGTGTTCGCCACACCGACCAAGGCGATGAGCACAGCCACCGCAATCAAACCGACCAACAATGCCATCATGCCGTTGATCATGGTCTCCCATTGAGTACGTTCGGCCACCGGACCGGTCACGGTAACACCCGCACTGGCGGAGAACACATTCTGCACGTTGGTGAATACGTCGTTCAACGCAACACCCGCGCCTTCGGCGTCAATGCGCATAAGCATGATATGCCCGTCGGCCTTGATCCCACCGTTGGTGAAGTGGCTGGCGTCCACGAAGGCGACCGCGGCGTAGTTGGAGGCGATGCGGCGATAGTCCACCTTCCGCGGTTTGAGCGTCAGCGTCTGTGTGCCGCCGGATTGTCCATTGCCGTTTTCGGCGCTGCCGTTCGCATCATTGCCGGACGGACCATTGGCGACATCGGCTTGTGCTTCGGCCGCTCCAGCCGTGAACGTAACGCTCTTGTCCAGCGGAATATCCTTGCCTGTAGCGGCGGAATACTTGGGCATCAGTACGGAATCGCCATCAATGGTCACACCGGACAAATCGGAGCGCACCACCTTGCGCAGCGCGTCGACGCCATCCACGCCCACGACCAGCACACTCAGGCTCTTGCCGTCGGCATCCTTCATGGTCATCATGCGGGTCGGCGCGTAGATACCGCGCTGAACGCCCTTGACTTTGGCTGCCTCGCTGGCCTGTTTACCAGTCATATCGGTGCCAGCGGCAATCATGTCGACGCTGTAGCGCGTGGTCAGCGCCTCGTTCATGGTTTGCTTGGCGCTGGCGGCACCGGTGGCGATGGTGGAGACCAGCGTCACGCCGATAAGCAGTGCGGCACCGGTGGCGGCCACGCGGCGCGGGTTCTTCTGAATGTTCGCATGTGCCACTTTGGCGGACGGACCGGCCAGTGCAACCATCGCGCCCACGCCGCGCATGAGCACCGGTAGCCAGAACGTGGCGGAAAGCACCAGTCCAAGGAAGATCAATGCACATCCGATGATGGCGGCGAGCAGCACCAGCGGATACTGCTTGTCGGCCATTGAATCACGTCCGGCGATGTTCTCGGACATCTGCCATACAGAGAATGCGCACAGTGCCACGCCGGCCACAATCAGCAGCACGGAAATCACGGCGCGGACCACACCGGCCCGTCGCGTGTCGGTCAGTTCGATGGGTCGCAACGCTTCCAGCGGGGTGACGGCGGTAGCGGAACGCGCAGAGCCTAGCGAGGCAATCACCGTCATAATGATGCCGAATGCCATAGGCACCGTGAACACCGGACCGGATAGCACCAGTCGCATGGTCATGCCGGTGGCTTTCATCAGGCCCGACTGGCATAGTGCGGCCATGAGTCCGATGCCCAGGCCCACTCCCAGTGCGGAGGCGATCAGTCCCAGCACACCGGCTTCAAACAGCACGGAGACATACAGCTGGCTTTTGTTCGCGCCGATGGTGCGCAGCAGGGCGAGTGTGCGGCGGCGCTGTGCCACGAGCACTTGGAAGGTGTTGGCGATGACGAGTGCCGCGACCAGCATGGCAAGTATGCCGAAGCTCAGCAGGAAGATGGTGGTGATGCTGGTTTCGCCCGAGCTCATGCTTTTGACGGATTCCTCGACGAGCGCGGCACGGGATTGCACGCTGAAATGCTTAGGGAGCAGTGTGCTGACCTGTTTCACGGTGGATGCCGCAGCCGTGTCACTGGCATCGTCGATATCGAGATAGACGAGGTAGACAGGCAGGTTGCCGAAATCGTTGCTGCCGGCCATCGCGGTAATAACGTTGTCGGAAAGCACGGAAGCGCCACCGTAGTAGGCGTAGGCACCGTTCGGGTCGTCGGTAAGGCCTACCACGCGCACGGTCATGCCGGAGTCGGCAGTGTTGGCGCCATCGGATGAGACGGACGCACCGGACGCGGCATCGGAATCACCGTCGTGCGAGCTCGTGCCATCGGCGTTCTGGGCCGACTCATCACCAGCGTCACCGGTATTACCGGCCGAATCGCCGGTCTTGCCCGCATACTGCGCCGCCTGCGAGTTGACGGTCACACGGTCCCCTACCTTGACGCCAAGCTGGTCGGCTACGGACTTGGTCAGGGCAATCTCGTTGCTGTCCGCCGGCTGGTCTCCTTGCGTGATGGTGACCGGCAGCAGCGTACGTTTTGCGGCGGTGGTGATGACGTAGCTGCTGGCATGCTTGTTGCCACGGGTTACGGTCACGGAACCCGCGTAGCTGGCGCGCGCGTCCTTGACGCCTTCGGTGGCGCGGATGCGGTCAAGCTGGAAGTCGTTAACCGTGCGCGTGTAGATGTAGTCCTGGTCCTTATCGGTCAGGTCCTTGCCGCTATCCGGCTGATCACGTAGTTCGCGCCGCCGAGCTGGGCGGTGTTCTGAGCGGCAAGCGCATCGTTCATCGCGTTGCCGAACAGGAAGGTAGCGGCGATGAACGCAGTGCCGATCAGGATGGCGATGCCTGCCGGAATCAGCATCCTGGCGCTTTTCTTCATGAGTTTCAGAGTGATGGAAAACATGGGGGTGTCCTGTCTCTCGCTTTCCGGCTCAGCGAGCGTGCTGGGCGGCGCGCGGGCATGGCGCATGGTGCCGGTTCTCCAGCTGGGGGCAATGGAGCGTCGGTGATGGGCAGGTTGGGCACATCCTTTACACCGGCAAGACGGGCGAGCGTGTCGGCGCGTGTGCTGGTGACGGCAGTGCGCGTGGCGCGTTCGCGTTCGGCCATAAGCAGCTCGTTCATCGTTTCGGCAGTGGGATTCGCCTCGTCGGCCACGATCTGTCCGTCGGCGAATACGATGGCACGGTCGGCGTAGGAGGCGGCCACCGCATCGTGCGTGACCATGACGATGGTTTGGCCAAGCTCGTTGACCGAACGCTTCAGGAAGCCAAGCACTTCGGCGCTGGAAACGGAGTCGAGGTTGCCGGTCGGCTCGTCAGCGAACACCAGCTTCGGCTTGGTAATCAGCGCGCGGGCGATGGCCACGCGCTGCTGCTGGCCACCGGACAGTTCATTCGGTCGGTGGTTCAGGCGCTGCTTCAGTCCCAGGGTATCGACGAGCAGGTCGAACCAGGCGTGGTCGGGCTTGTCTCCGGCGAGAGTCAGTGGCATGAGGATGTTCTGTTCGGCGGTGAACATGGGCAACAGGTTGAAGCTTTGGAAGATGAAGCCGATCTTGTGGCGACGTAGCAAGGTGAGCTGCTTGTCGTCCATGCGGGTCAGGTCTGCCCCGCCGAAAAGAATATGCCCGGATGTGGCGGAGTCGAGGCCGGCGAGCGTGTGCATAAGCGTGGATTTGCCGGAGCCGGACGGGCCCATGATGGCGGTGAATTTGCCGCGTTCGAAACTCACGTTCACGCCGCGCAGGGCATGGACCATATTGCTGCCAGCGCCGTAGTTCTTGACCAAGTCGACGGCCTGAATAGCGATGCCGCGCGATGCGGCCGGGTTCTGCACGTTCATAATGTCTCTCCATATTTGGCCGGGCCTTATGCCCGGATGATGATTCCAACTTATGAAGAAATAACGGCGCGCCCCATCGTGCGCCAGACTGAATTGGGCGGTCGGCCACGCGCCGGCCCTCATCCTTGAGGATTATGTCGTCTCAGGTCTCACACTATTCATGCCTCTGCGCAAACAGTGTGAGGCATACAGACGCAAGAAAGCCCGCACTGCATGACATCAGTGCGAGCTTTCTATTCCTTGGGTCAAGCGATCAGGCGGAAGGCACCCCATGCGGCTCGATGATTCGTGATGCACCCCATTAGCATCGCGCCCCTTCTCATCGGGCCGTCAACCTTCCTGTCGACCTCACTTGGCCAAGCCGGAAGCGCGAAGGGCTTCGAAGCCGCCCTTCAGGTCATCGAGGATGTCCTCGATGTTCTCGGTGCCGATGGACAGGCGGATGGTGCCTTGGTGGATGCCCTGATCCTCGAGCTCCTCCACTGTCTCCTGGGAGTGCGTGGTGGAGGCCGGGTGAATCACGAGGCTCTTGGCGTCGGCCACGTTGGCCAACAGGCTGAACAGGTGCAGGTTGTCGATGAACACGCGTGCCGCGTCCTTGCCGCCCGTGATGTCGAAGGTGAAGATGGAGCCGCCGCCGTTCGGGAAGTACTTCTTGTACAGCTCGTTGTCCTTGCGGCCTTCGATGGACGGGTGGGAGATGGATTCGACTTCCGGAACGGTCTTCAGGTAGTCGATGACCTTCAGCGCGTTCTCGACATGGCGCTCGACGCGAAGCGACAGGGTTTCGGTGCCCTGCAGCAGCAAGAAGGCCGAGAACGGAGACAGGGTTGCGCCGGTGTCGCGCAGCAGGATGGCGCGGATGCGGGTCACGAACGCGGAACCGCCCAGAGCCTCGTAGAAGTTCAGACCGTGGTACGACGGATCCGGCTCGGTCAGGGTCGGGAACTTGCCCGGCACTTCGGCCCAGTTGAAGTTGCCGCCTTCCACAATCACGCCGCCGAGGGTGGTGCCGTGGCCACCGATGAACTTGGTGGCGGATTCGACCACGACGTCAGCACCGTGCTCCAGCGGGCGGAACAGGTACGGGGTGGCGAAAGTGTTGTCGACGATCACCGGCAGATGATGCTTGTGTGCGATGGCGGTGATGGCTTCGAAATCCGGCAGGTCGGCGTTCGGGTTGCCGAAGGTCTCGAAGTAGACGAGCTTGGTGTTCTCCTGGATGGCATCCTCGAACTCCTGCGGGTTCTCAGCGGAGACGAAGGTGGTGGTGATGCCGTCACGCGGCAGGGTGTGGCGCAGCAGGTTGAAGGTGCCGCCGTAGATGTTCTTGGCAGCCACGATGTGGTCGCCGGACTGGGTGATGTTGCGCACGGCGTATTCGACCGCGGCGGCGCCGGAAGCGACTGCCAAACCAGCGGCGCCACCTTCAAGGGCTGCGATGCGGTCTTCGAACACGCCCTGGGTGGAATTGGTCAGGCGGCCGTAGATGTTGCCCGGATCGGCCAGACCAAAACGCGCCTCGGCGTGATCAAAGTTATGGAACACGTAGCTGGTGGTCTGGTAGATCGGCACCGCGCGGGAATCGGTTGCCGGGTCGGCCTGCTCCTGGCCGACGTGAAGCTGCAGGGTTTCGAAGCGGTAGTTCTTGGAATCTGCCATGGTTTCTGCTCCTTGTGGGGAAGTGGTTCGTTGCTTGTCTTGCTGACCACCCGCCTTGCCGTGTGTGGCGGTTGGTCAGGTGTTGGTAGCGACAATAATCCGACGTCGCTTCGCAATGCAAACCGAGCGTTATCGCACTTGCCTATATCCCCTTATAAACCGTTGCAATCATTGCCATCCAGGCTTTGCAAAACTACTCTGGTAGCCATCAAAAAACTTGCGACACGCCAGCAAACGGCATCATGGTGACCCGCCGTACGAGGCGATGGGGCGGTGAAGTCAGGCAAGCGGCTAAAGTCATGGTCAGGCAATCGCAAGAGAGGGTTCCCATGAATGATGTGATTCTGTTCGACCGTGACCCACGGTACATTCCACGTGTGGCCGCGGTGCACGACATGTGCGGTTACGGCAAGTGCTCGCTGACGGCGGCCATTCCGATTCTGTCGGCGGCCGGATGCGACGTATGCCCCGTGCCGACGGCGCTGTTTTCGGCGCATACGCGCTACAGCGTGTTCACGTTCCACGATACGACCGAAATTTTGGACGGCTATCTGGATGCGTGGCGCAAGGAGAACGTCGATTTGGACGGCGTGTATTCCGGTTTCCTCGGTTCCGCCGAACAAGTCGCGATTATCAAACGTCTGTATGCGGATTACCCGCACGCCTTGCGTTTGGTGGATCCGGTGATGGGAGACGGCGGCGAGATCTACGCCACATACACGCCGGAATTATGCGAGGCGATGGGCACGCTGGTGATGGCGCCGACGTGCTGATGCCGAATTTGACGGAAGCGTCCATGCTGACGGGACGCACCTACCCGGGCAGAACATCGACAACGCGGAAGTGAACGGCATTATTGACGCGCTGCTTGCCTTGGGAGCGAAAAACGTGGTGCTCAAAGGCGTTGACCGTCAGGATGGCATCATTCGCAACTATGTGGCATCGGCCACTTCCGGCGCATCCGGCAAGCAAGAGATTGCGCACGACAAGCTGCCGTTCATGACACATGGCACCGGCGACGCCTTCGCATCCGCATTATGCGGTGCGGTGATGGCCGGCAGACCTCTGGCTGAATCGGCGCATATCGCCGGCGAATTCGTACGCCATGCCATGGAAAGCACGCAATTCCAGCCGAACCACACTGAGCGCGGTGTGAGCTTCGAGCTGAACCTTGACGAGTTGACGCGTCTGGTTCGCCGCTGAACATTCCAACCATATGCGGTTTCGGGCGCTCCATGGCCGCTCGCCTTGTGGAGCAATGTGGATAACGGCAAGTTATCCACCAACTATCCCAAACACGCCCGAAACCGCATCCTCTATCCACATTCGCCGTTCGCCCTTGCTTCGCGCCGGTCCTTTCTGCTGGACTTGAATCATGAACGGCAACACAACACATAACGTTCCGAACGCAACGCAGCGCTCGGAACAGCTTCTTGATTCCATCGCACGGCGACTGCATGATGGCACACTGTGCGCACGACAGGTCGGCGAACTCGGCGAACAGTATGCGGCCGCATGGCTGGAAAGACAAGGCTGGCAGACGCTCGACCGCAACTGGCACTGCCGATATGGCGAACTCGATATCGTTTCACGCGACGATACGGGATTCATCGTCTTCGTCGAAGTCAAAACCAGGCGGACGCTCCGCTATGGCACTCCGCAGGAAGCCGTGACGTCATCCAAGCAGATCAACCTGCGCCACGCGGCCGTGCAATGGCTGTCGGACAGCGACCATCGCACGCCACATAACGGCGTGCGCTTCGACGTCGTCACCGTCATCGTCCGTGATGGCAAACCGCTTGTCCACCATATCGAAGGAGCGTTCTGATGGCTATCGGCAGCGCGCTTTCCGTGGGTCTCATCGGCCTGAAAGCCTTCATCATCCAAATCCAGGCGTTCGTATCTCCGGGACTCCCCTACTTTTCCATCATCGGACTTCCCGACACCTCGCTCTCCGAAGCGAGGGAACGTGTCAAATCCGCATGTCAGGCCAGCGGTGCCAAATGGCCGGAAACACGGGTTACAGTCAATCTTTCGCCGGCGTCCATGCCCAAACGCGGATCCTCACACGATCTGGCGATCGCAGCGAGCGTGCTTAGCGCATCCGGAACGATACCGCATGACTGCTTGAACGACACCGTCGTGCTCGGAGAGGTGAATCTCGATGGCACGGTACTGCCCATCAACGGTCTGCTGCCGATTCTGCTGCATGCACGCGATCAAGGCGTATGCAAGGTGATCGTACCGCATGCCAATTTGGACGAGGCGGCCCTTGTGCCCGACGTCGACGCCATTGGGATACGTCACGTCGGCGAACTGATCGAACTGATGGGAGGCACCGCGAACTATACGATACCCGATATGATCCGAGACGTGGATGCCAACGACGGCGCCATGTCGGTATGTCCTCCTCCCGGAGATATGAACGAAGTCATGGGGCAGGAAACGGCCAAATGGGCGTTGGAAGTGGCGGCTGCCGGCGGCCATCATCTGATGATGACCGGTCCTCCCGGCACCGGAAAAACCATGCTCGCCTCGCGCATTCCCGGCATTATGAGTCCGCTCAGCGAATCGGAACAACTGGAAGTCGCCTCGATCCGCTCCCTATGCGGCACATTGCCCAGCTATGGCATCAGCGATGTTCCGCCATTCGAAGCACCGCACCATACCGCATCCACCGCATCCTTGGTCGGCGGCGGCGCGGGATTGGCTCAACCAGGCGCGATCACGCGGGCGCATCGGGGCATCCTATTCATGGACGAGGCGCCCGAATTCTCGGCACGCACCCTGCAAACCTTGCGCGAACCATTGGAATCCGGGTATGTGGCGATATCCCGCGCGAAAGGCACCACCTACTATCCGGCACGATTCCAACTGATCATGGCGGCCAATCCTTGCCCCTGCGGCTACGCATACGGCAACGGCGAGCGCTGCACGTGCAGGGAAAAAGACCGTATCAAGTACTTCAGCCGCCTGTCGGGGCCGATCCTCGACCGCATCGACATTCAGATCGAAGTGCCTCCTGTGGAACGCATCAACCCAGGCACGGTTCCTTCCGGCGAATCCAGCCACGCCATCCGCCTGCGGGTCATGGTGGCAAGGCAAACGGCACAGGAACGTTTCCGGGAATTCGGATGGGTCTGCAATGCGCAAGCCACCGGAACATGGCTTCGCGCCAACACGTCCACAAAAGCCATCGAGCTCGTGAACCATGCGTTGGCCAGCGAACGGCTCAGCCTCAGAGGGGCGGACCGAGCCATGCGACTCGCATGGACGCTATCCGACCTGTCAGGCAAAACCTCTCCCGGACCGGAAGAGATGATGCAAGGAATCTCCATGAGAACGAGGTTGACATGAACGAGAACACAACCGCCGATACGAGCGTCAACGCAACCGCCATCGACGATGAGACCCTGTCACGCGCGGTGCTCACCTATTGTCTGGACAGCGCCGATGCGATGATGTACGCGCTGGTCAAAGGCATCGGATCAGCCACGCATACCCTGCAACTGCTTGCCGACAGCGGTCCGGGCAATCATGAAAGCGTGGCCACGGCAGCCTATAAAACCTTGGACGCGGCGCTCATCAACGGCATTACACGTTGGGGACGCACCATCAATGCTCGAGGTATGGCCTCCTTCCACGGCGCAATGGTCTCGTGGCAGCATCGCCTGACCACATTGCCCAGCACCGACCCCGAGGAGCTCAAAACGTGGTTCACCGCAAACGGCACGCAGTGGATCGTCGCGCCGCATCACCCCTACTGGCCTTCGCAGCTTGCCGACCTCACCATACACACGGACTGGGCCGCGCCATTATGCCTATGGGGGAAAGGTGACCCCCAAGCGTTGGTGTCATGCTCCGAACCGGTCGGTGTCGTCGGATCACGCGGCGTAAGCGAGTACGGAAGGCAAAGCGCACACGAGCTCGCCAAACAAGCGGCCCGAGCAGGCCATCTCATAGTGTCAGGAGGCGCTCTGGGCACCGATGCGGCCGCCCACTGGGGAGCCATCCAAGCCATGGACGAGATCGGAACGCCCCTCGCAGGACGCACCGTCGCGGTATTCGCCGGAGGACTCAACTATATCGGTCCGAAAAGCAACGAGCGCCTCTTCGAAACCATCATCAACCATTCCGGCGCGCTCATCTCGGAACTCTGCCCCGGAACCGTTCCGGAAGCCAGACGATTCCTTATCAGGAACCGCCTGATAGCGGCGCTATCATCCACCCTCATCGTAGCCCAGGCACGCGCACGCTCCGGCGCGCTTAACACCGCAGGATGGGCCAACGAACTCAACCGCCGTGTATTCGCCGTGCCAGGAGATGTAACCATGCCTCACAACACAGGATGCAACCGACTCATACAAGAAGGCCAAGCCTCCATCATCTGCTCGCTGACCGATATCGACGAATTCTGCCACGCAGCGCATCGCCCGCAATCAGCCGACGCGGCAGACAACGACGACGAACCGTCGGAAGAGTCAACCGACACCAGTCTGTCGCAACCAACCAACGCCACTGCAGCCATACTCAAAGCCATACGAACATGCAGCGCGAAATACGGCCACGTCTCCACTGACGGTCTACTCGCCATCCTGGCCGAAAGCAATCCCGGAGAATACTCAATCTCACGAATCAGCATGGAGCTGGGATTAATGGAACTCAACGGACTTATCTGCACACAGCATGGCAACATCACCATCACCGACGCAAGCGCCACATGACATCACGCCCAACAACGCCACCGCCAAGCCTGCACAGATCAACGGAATCCATCGAAAACATACGCATCAGACACGCATAACCACGCATGCAGCGGCAAACCCGCCAACCGGCAAACCGCAATGAGGTCACACCTTGTGCGAAAATCGTTGCTATGAGTCCGAAGCATGTTGAAGATATGTATGATGCAGTAATCGTCGGCGCAGGCGCGGCAGGCCTGTCCGCAGCGTTGGGAATGCTGCGAAGCGAACAAATGCAAGCCCTGAAGGAAGCCGGCATCGAGCCGAACATCCTGGTGATCTCCAAACTCCAGCCGTTGCGCTCGCACACCGGTTCCGCGGAAGGCGGCATTGCGGCCAGCCTCGGCAACGTCGAAAAAGACGACTGGCACTGCACTACTTCGACACGGTCAAAGGCGGCGATTGGCTCGTCGACCAGGACGCGGCCGAACTGCTCGCCAAAGAGGCGTCGGAAACCGTAATCGATCTGGAACATGACGGTGTAGCGTTCTCCCGTACTGAGGACGGCCATATCGCACAACGACGTTTTGGCGGACATACCAAGGATTTCGGCAAGGAACCGGTTCGTCGCGCCGCCTACGCGGCCGACCGCATCGGCCATCAGATCCTCTTCTCCTTGTGGCAGCAATGCGTGGCCGAAGGCGTGGAATTCGCCGAGGAATGGTACGTGACCGATCTGGTAATCACCGAAGACGGATCCAAAGTCGAAGGCGTAGTGGCATTTGACACGCATAAGGCCAAACGCACGCCATCCACGCACGCAACGTGCTTCTGGCCACCGGAGGCGCAGGCCGCCTATTCCACACCACCTCCAATTCATGGGATCTGACCGGCGACGGCATGGCTCTCGCACTGCAAGCGGGACTGCAGCTTGAAGACAGCGAATTCGTGCAATTCCACCCGACTGGTCTGGCGCATACCGGCATTCTGCTGTCTGAAGCGGCACGAGCGGAAGGCGGCGTGCTTCGCAATGCCGATGGCGAGGCATTCATGGAAAAGTATGCTCCCGGCCATGCCGATTTGGCTGCACGAGATGTGGTGAGCCGTTCCATTATGGCTGAAATCGATGCCGGCCACGGCGTGGCGGATCCGAAGGACCCCGAAGGGCCAAAGGATTGCGTGTGGCTTGATATGACCGGTATTGATGCCGACCATATGCATGAGGTACTGCCGCAGGTGGTGGAAACCATCGAAAAATATGCGGATCTTGATCCGACACACGATTTCGTGCCGGTTAAGCCTACCGCGCATTACACCATGGGTGGCATTCCGATCACCACCGACGGCGAAGTCTACCGTTGGCAGAACGACGAACGAAATGTCGTCGAAGGCCTGTTCGCTGCCGGCGAATGCGCATGCGTGTCCGTGCACGGCGCAAACCGTCTCGGCGGCAATTCCCTGCTGGATGCATGCCTGTTCGGCACCCGCTCCGGCAAGGCGCTGGCGGAACGCATTTCCAGCGCTCCAGTGAACGATCCCATGGCTGAATCCGACGCCGACAATGGTTCGGATGCGGTCCAGCAGGCCGCTGACACCCGTTCCAACGAACTCAAGGATCTGCTGGTGCAGCTTCCGGAAGACGAGGAGCATGCAGCCGACAATCCTTACCAGCTGATGGCCGATCTGGGTACCGTCATGGAACGCGCTGTCGCCGTGCGTTGCGACGAGCAGGGTATCGAACAGGCGCTAACGGCATTGCATGATGAGTTTGCGCCCCGTGCCGAAGCCCTGCACGCGCATTCCGACTCCCCCACGTTCAACCAGGAGATCACCGCCATTTGGGAGGTCCGCCACCTTCTGGAACTCGGCAAGGCCGTACTCACCTCATCCGATGCGCGTCACGAATCCCGTGGCTCGCTGAAGCGTCTTGATTTTCCGGAACGCGACGATGAGCATTTCCTGGCCCATTCCATGGTGAATGCCTCCGGCCAGATTTCCTGGCAGCCGGTGCACATTGTGAATATGCCGCCAAAAGCCCGCGAATACTGATTCCGCTGGGCACGGCGTATGGCAGACTAGTTGACGGTTTTATTGGAAAGGCGGGTACATGAGCGGTATGGAAAACGGCGTGAATACGGTGACATTGCGGGTGAATAGGTTTGCCCCGCGCGCCGAGCGTGCCCGCGACCGCGAACGTGGCGGCTCTCCGTTCGCCAGAAAAAGCTCTCCGTTTGGGGATTCCGGCACGTCGGCGCGCCGCCGCCCGCGCGGCAAGCAGTGGTTGCAGGATTACACGTTGAACGTGCGTCCGGAAGACACGGTGCTTGATTGCCTGTTGAAGATCAAACGCACCATCGATCCGACGCTGGCATTCCGCTATTCGTGCGGACATGGCATGTGCGGTTCCGATGCGGTGTCCATCAACGGCACCCCCACCTGCTGTGCACCGCGTCCGTCAAGGATTGGGCCAAACCGTCGAATCCGACATTGGTCGACGATGAAGGATTCCGACACACCGGAGATGTTTCCGACATTCAGGAAAATGCGGTCGGCGCAGGGGATCTTGGCGTCATCGAGCTCGCTCCCCTGCCGGGTTTCCCGGTGCAGCGCGATTTGATTGCCGATATCGATCAGATGCTCAACCAAATCAGAAAACTCAAGCCCTATCTGCAGGCGCATGGAGAACTCGCCACCACTGCGGACGGCAAGATCAACGCTTTCGAATATCTGCAGAATCCCCAGCAGCTTGCCAAGTATGAGCTTCTCAGCAACTGCATCGCCTGTGGCACTTGCGAAGGCAGCTGCCCTGTGTATGCGGGCGGCGAAGCGTTCATCGGACCTGCAGCCTTATCGCGGCGTCTCGTTTCATCAACGATTCCCGCGACGGTCAGGCGAACGCACGCATGGATGCCATTGATTCCGCCGATGGCATCGCCGCATGCCAGTCGGTCCGCGCATGTACCCGCGAATGCCCGCGTGGCATTGACGTCGGCGAGGAAATCTGGCAGCTGATCGCCCAAGTCAAGGAACGCTGAACCCATGGATAGAACGTCATATACCAATCTCGCCAAGTCATGGGAATACGTTGAGGACCATGCGTTCTCCCGCCAGTCAACCGACTTGAATGCTATTCGCACCCATGCTGAAGAAGCAGGCATTCCGCAGGTTCAGCAGCCCAAGCCGAGCTGTTGCGCATGCTCGTGCATATGGTGAATGCGACATCAGTGATCGCCGTCGGCACCGGTTCCGTGGTGGAAACGTTGCAGCTGGTCAACGGTTTGGATAATTCCGGTCAGCTTACGGCGGTTGATTCCTCTTCCCAGGGTATTGCGCTGATTCGTACGTTGTTTAATCGGCTTTCCGACGAGACACAGACCACGCTTCGCGCCGTCAACGCTCCCGTCGACGTGTTTTTGCCACGTCTGAATGCAGAAAACTACGATTTGATTGTAGTTGCCGGCGACGCGGAAAATTACGGCGCTTCCTTCGAGCAGGCTCCCCGCCTGTTGAAGAAGCATGGCGTAATCGTGTTCACCGATATTCTTGCTTTTGATTCAGCCACGTCCGCAGGCGGCGTTTTGAATCCCGCCAATCGTGACGCCAAATCCATTGCCATGCGTGGTTTGCTGGAAACCGTGGAATCCGATGAGCGTTTCGTCACTGCCCTCACCCCGACAGGTACAGGTTTGCTCGTGGCCGTCAAGCGCTAGAGCATGCCGTTCCCAACGGCTTACCGTTTCCTCATACAAAAAGCCGACACTCACGGATAAGTGATGAGTGTCGGCTTTTGTTGTGTCTGGCGTATGGCGCGGAATGCCATACGCCGGAACGTCGTTATTTGACCTTTGGATGTGTGTCGATCATCTGGCTGACCACAACGGTGCCGTCTTCGAGAACAGATTCCACTTCCCCAGCAGCATCCTCGTCAGCAGTATGATGCTTATGCTTCGAGGATGCGGCAGCGGCAAGCTCAAACTTCTTGGATTGGCGGCTCAGCAGAATGCCGGAAATCACCGCCGCGACTATGGAACCGACCAACACACCGAAACGTGCTTCAGCAGACAGTTCGGCATCCTGATATGCAAGCGAGGAAATCAGGAAAGATACGGTAAAGCCGATGCCACATGCGCAGGCCGCGGGGAACATGTCGCGCACACGCAATCCCTTAGCCATTTTCAATCCGGCACATGCGTGGAAAGCCATGCCGTGATCATAATGCCCAACGGCTTGCCGACCACCAGAGCCACCATAACGGCAACGACGACCGGCGAAATGAACAGGGCCAACGTCAACGATTCAAAATGCACACCAGTGGCGAACAAGGCGAAAATCGGCAGAGCAGCAACGCGGAAAACGGCTGCAGCTTGTCCGCATAGCGTTCGGCGCGTGGGGTTTTCTCTCCGAAACGCTCATGAGCCGGCGTGAGCAATCCAACAAGCACGCCAGCCAAAGTAGGATGCACACCAGCTTCGAACATCATCACCCAAGCCAGAATGCCGACAATGGCCACGGCAAGCCATGGCACTTTGCGCATACGCACCAGGAAATACCATACGACAGCGCATACGGCGATGCCGACGAACCAGTACCATGCGTTCACCGAAGAGAAGAACACCGCGATCAGAATAATGGCCAGCAGATCGTCCACTGTGGCAAGCGTCATCAGGAACGCGCGAATAGAGCCCGGCAGCGCTTTGGCGAACAAAGCAAGCACAGCCAAAGAGAACGCGATATCAGTGGCCGTAGGAACCGCCCAACCATGAGACATCTCACCAAAGGTGAAACTCGTTCCCGAAGCGATGGCCAACGGATCGGATCCGAAACCGGAGAACAGGAACAATACCAGCAGGAACAACACCGGAGGAGCCATCATACCGCCCACAGCGCACAGCATCGGCACTGCAGCAGCCTTGGGGTTCGACAGCGAACCTGTGGCGAGTTCCTGTTTCAATTCCAGTCCGACAGTCAGGAAGAACACCGTCAGCAGACCATCCTGCACCCAGTGTCCCAATCCCATATCGATATTGGTGTAGGGAATGGCGATGCGGAAATTCTCCAACTCTTCGAACGCATGCGCCGTGAACGGCAGATTGGCAAGCAACAGACCTGCGAGGGCGAAGCCAAGCATAATCAGACCAGATATGCGGTCGGAAGCGGCTATGTATCGTATTTTCGCCCAGAGTCCCTGCTTACGTTCGGTCATTGCTCTCCCGTCTGTTGCCGCGAGTATCCACGGCCCGCCATTCACTTAAGAAAAGCGTCTGCGGTATTGGCATGCGCAGACGCTTCAATAGCGGTTCCAGTGTACCGAGAGGTGTCGGCGTTTATGTTTCCAAACCGTCTTTTTCACTGGTGTTTACGGTTTTATTCGGCATGGCGGCTTTTCTTGTACCACACCGTTCGCTCGGAGAGAAACCGAACGTATCTCGACAACAGCCGCTTTACATAAGCATTCTGGTAGGTTTGCGAATCGCATTGATTCGAACACTATTCACGGCAGCGCCGCCGTTACTTCCAGAAAAAAGAAAGCCTCCTCCGCATTTCGCGAAGGAGGTTCATGTGCGCGAGACAGGATTCGAACCTGCGACCTGCTGATCCGTAGTCAGCTGCTCTAATCCGCTGGGCTACTCGCGCAACGTCATCTCATTTATTTATGCCGCCTGATGACCGGTGGCCGGTGCGCGAGACAGGATTCGAACCTGCG
>ENA-OQEX01000722-OQEX01000722.1-human-gut-metagenome-genome-assembly--contig:-NODE-722-length-15775-cov-1.545565_pt1 | contig 15775 bp, 22 predicted proteins | sample MGYA00242802_ERZ504649 | MGnify/ENA primary metagenome ERZ504649 (study PRJEB26092, sample SAMD00036194) | human gut metagenome | host: Homo sapiens | study: EMG produced TPA metagenomics assembly of...
TCCGCCGATAGCTCGATAGATGAACCCTGAACAAAAGCACCCGCCGCCATAATAACATCACTGTCATACCCGCATCGCCCACGGTTCCGGCGTCACATAACTGTCCACCGGGGCCGCAGCCTGAATTCCCTGGCAGAAACGGATCACACCCTCAGCCGTTCCGAACTCGACCGCCTGGATGATATCATGCCGCTCTTCCTTCATGGACGGAATCACGGAAAATCCCAGCTTTTCATAGATACCCGCCGCAAAAATCGCACCCTTAACCGCACCTTTGACGACCGTTGGAGCCAGGAAAAGTCCTTGGTAAAAGTCTTTCATTACCCCAAGAGACGCTCCCACTTCCTTGCCCAGTCCCGGTGAAGTCAGACGGTAAGCACAGTTTTCAATCAGATCCTTTCTTCCCGCAATATATCCGCCGATCGGCGCAAGCCCGCCTCCCGGATTTTTAATCAGGGAACCGACAACCAGATCCGCACCCACATCACTTGGCTCCTTTTCTTCTACGAATTCACCATAGCAGTTATCCACCATCACGATCACATCCGGCTTGACCGCCTTGACGGCCCTCACAACCTCGCCGATCTGCCGAACGCTCAGGCTTGGCCGCAGGGAATAGCCGCGCGAGCGCTGGATATAGACCATTTTGGTGCTCGGATCAATCGCTGCGCAAATGGCGGAGAGATCCGGCAGGCCATCCTGCCCCAGCTCCGCCTGGCGGTAGCGGACGCCAAAATCTTTCAAAGAGCCCTGCCCCTCCCCGCTCAGGCCGATCACAGAATGGATCGTATCGTAGGGCGTGCCCGTTGCGCTGAGCATCGTATCGCCCGGGCGCAGCACGCCATAGAGCGCCACCGCCAGCGTGTGCGTCCCGCAAGCGAAGGTGTGGCGCATGAGTGCATCCTCTGCGCCCATCACATCGGCGAAAACCCGGTCTAGGGTGTCGCGCCCTCTGTCGTCGTAGCCGTAGCCAGTGGAGGATACAAAATGGCTCTCGCTCACGCCGTGCCGGATAAAGGCGGAAAGCACCTTAAGCTGGTTGTATTCCGTTATTTCGTCAATTCTCTGAAAATCCGGCCTTGCGCGCTCCAGCGCATCCTGCCCGGCCTGCCGGACTGCTGGATCAAGTTCAAAAAAAGGCTGCTGCATATGTAATCTTAAACTCCTTTTGGTATCATCATCATTGCGGGCGGGCCATATGGTGCAAAGCCATCCGTTCATAAAACTGCTTGTGCATGCCCGCCCGGCGGAATAAATAAACGGCCCTGCCTCCTGTGAAAGCGCACTGCAAAGGGCGGCGGCCAGATAGGAGCCAAGCCTCCCTCCACGCTTTTCCGGCAAAACCGCCACGCCGCCGAGCAACGCCTCTTGTGGCGTGAGGGCAACAGCCATTGCGCAGGCAGAATAACCTTCCCCCTCCTGCAATGCCCATATGCGGGCTGCGCCGTGGCGCACCCGGTGAGAAACATCCGGCAGCCACGCCTCCCATTGGGGCAGCGGCTCCCCTGCTGCACGCAGCAATTCATAAACCTGCCGCAACGAGGGCTCCTTGCAGATGGCCGCCGGTTCGCATATTTCCGGCACGGCGGGTACCCCACTCAGCCGCATGGCACGGCAGCTTTCCAGCCGGCACGCGGAGAGCAGGCCGGCCGTTTGCGCCGCCCACTCCGGGCACAAAACGCTCTCATACCCGGCGGCGGATAAAAATGCCCACACTTCCTCCCAATCCGCCTGTTCGCTAGCGCACAATGTTACATGCCCGTCAACGCGCGATAAGGCGGCGGTTATACGCCCGGAGGCATCCGTCTGCATCCAAAAAAGCGCAAACGGATAGCTCGTCCCATACGCTTGCAGGAAGGCGGAGATCCGCACGCCGTAGGGGCTCCCTTTGCAGAAGGAAAGGAGCCGTGGAATCTCCCGCTGATCAATCAAGCGAATCATTGGCAAAGCTTTGCGCAAGCGCGCGCACAAGATCCGCAGTGTCGTATAAATCCCCTTCTTCGATCACGCAGGAGGGGGAATGCAGATAGCGGCACGGCACGGATACCGTGATGGTTTTCACCCCGCCGCGGCTCTTATGGATCGCGCCCGCGTCATTCCCGCCCGCGACCATCGTTTTGGTCTGGCAGCGGATATTTTTCCGCTCCGCGAGGGAAAAGGCAAAATCATAGAGCTTCCGGTCATAGAGCGTGCTCCGATCCATAAAGGAAACCACAGCGCCCTTCCCAAGCGCACACACGCGCTTATGCGGCTGCACGCCTGCGATATCCGCCGCCGTGGTCGTTTCCACTACAATCGCATAATCGGGGTTCAGCTGGTAGGCGGCTGCCCCTGCGCCGCGCAACCCCACTTCCTCCTGCACGGTAAAGGCAAAATCGAGATCATAGGGAAGATCGCTTTCAATCATCTCCAGCAAAACCGCACAACCCGCGCGGTCGTCGAGCGCTTGGCTTTGATCCGCCGCTCGCCGAACGGCACAAAGACTGAATCGAAATAGGCGATATCACCCGGCTGGACAACCTGCGCCGCCTCCTCGGCGTTGGACGCGCCGATATCAATATACAGTTTTTCAAAATCTGGGATTTTTTTTAGATCGTCCTTTTCAAGCAAATGCACCGGCATGGAGCCGATCACGCCGGGGAGCTGCTTCTCCCCCACAAATACGCCCCGGCCGAACAGCACGCGCGGTCAATCCCGCCAACAGGGGAAAACTTCAAATATCCATCCTCTGTGATATAGGTGACGATTAGCGCCACCTCATCCATGTGGGCGGCGAGCATCACCTTCTTTTTGCCCGCTGCGCGCCCTTTTTGTGCACGAGGAGGTTGCCAAGCGCATCCACCTCATATTCCGCATGGGGGTTCACACGCCTGATCAGGTATTCCCGCACCGCGTCCTCCCGTCCGGACGCCCCCGGCAGGAACAGAGCGTTTTCAGTGTTTCCAGCATTTATGCGCGCCCCCTTTCCAAAATATAAGCGGCCAAAAGCCGGGCGGTGCTTTCTACATCCTGCGGGTCAATCACTTCAATACCCATGTGCATATACCGCAGTGGGATCGATAGAACCCCCATACGCATGCCCGCGCCCGCCGCGGCCATCTCGTCCGCATTCGTCCCGGTTTTTCCGTTCATTACTTCTGTTTGATAAGAAATCCCCTCTTTGCGGGCAATTTCCTCCAATTGCCTGCTCATCGCTGCGTTTAGAGTTGGCGCAATGCCGATCATTGTACCTTTGCCGAGCTGTGCGCATTTGTGCCGTGGCGCATCCGGCGTCATGGCAAAGCTTACATCCACCGCAATGCCCTCTTCAGCCTGGCCGCAAAGGAGGCGCAGCCCGCGCTCCCGCCGCCGACTTCCTCTTGTGTAGAAAACACAACGGTCAAGCGGCAATCCGCCTTTTGCTCCTGGAGCAGGGCAAGGCAGCGCAAAACCGCTGCCACGCCCGCGCGGTCATCCAAAGACGGAGAGCTGATCTGCCCGCCCAGCAGCTTTTGGGCGAGCGCCGGAGCGTCACTCGGTCGCCCGGATGCACTTCTCCCGCGCCGCCTCCGCTGAAAGGCCGATATCAATCGCCATATCCGTGATATCGGTAATTGACTGATCCTCCTGCTTGGAGAGGTGCGGAGCGTGCTGCACACCACGCCGTAGAGCGGCTCTCTCCCCACACCGTTACCTCATGGCCCGCTAACGTGCGGATATCGATTCCCCCGCACTTGTCAATCCGCAGAAAGCCCTCCGCATCCACGCCGGTGACCACCATGCCGACCTGGTCGATATGCGCATCCAGCAGGATATGCGGCCCGTGCCCGGCAATTTCACCGATCACATTCCCAGATGCATCGGTATGCACCTGCGCAAACGCGCTGAGCGCTTCGGCAGCCTCCTGCGCCGCTGGTTTCTCTGCGCCCGACACACCGGCGGGCGCACATAATTGCAGCAACAATTCCTTCATTGATAGGATTCCTTTCCAAACTGGTTATACTGATTTTAATAGGATTTACTCTCGTTATTATACGTTTTTCAGATTGAAAATTCAATATGCCCTGTTTTTTCCTGCTCTTTTTCAATCTATGCGGAAGCTTTCCTTGAAAGGCTTCCAAAATTATGATAGACTATTTTCATTCAATCTGATTAGTAGCCGTACGGCTCAGAAAGAAGGCTGACGATGGAACAAACGCACAGCAAGCTCAATCGCCCCACGCTGTCGCAGCGGTTCTATGAAAACCGTTTTGTATGGATTTCTTTTGCGGCTTCTGCACTGGTGATGCTCCTGGTTTACATCTGCTTTGAGCTGATCCCCTTTGGCAGCAGGACGATTCTGCGCATGGATCTTTACCACCAATACGGCCCCCTGTTTGCGGAGCTGTACGAGCGGCTTGTGGGCGGGGAAAGCCTGATTTATTCCTGGGATACCGGTTTGGGAAGCAGCTTTCTCGGCAATTTTTATAACTATCTCTCCAGCCCCCTGTCCGTTATCATTCTCCTCTTTGGGCACTCTAATATCCCCGAAGCCATCGCCACGATGATCCTGCTCAAGGCGCCCTCGCCAGCGCCGCCTTTGCCTATTATCTCAAGCGCTCCACCGGCAAAAACGACGCGACAATCTCCGCCTTCGGCGTGCTCTATTCCTTCTGTGGCTTTTCATCGCTTATTACTGGAATGTGATGTGGCTGGACGCCATGCTCCTCCTGCCGTTGATTGCACTCGGCATTGAGCAGATCATCAAAAAGGCCGCTTTTGGCTCTATACCGCCGCGCTGGCGCTGACCATGCTCTCCAACTACTATATGGCCTTCATGGTCTGCATTTTTGCCGTGCTGTATTTCCTGGTGTATTATTTCAGCCACTATGAAATTACGGCCCGATTTTCCGGCCTCCAGCCTGAAGGGGAAAAAACGCTCCCTTTGGAGCAGAATGAAAAACAGCCGGTTTTTGCAGAGCGGCTTCCGCTTTGCAGGCGGCTCCATCCTCTCGGGCGGCATCGCGGCGTTTGCCTGATCCCCACCTATTTTATTTTGCAGGCATGTTCCGCCACTTCCGGCACATTTCCGGAAAAATACGCCTCTTATTTCACCATTTTTGATTTTTTGGCAAACCATTTTGCCAGTGTGACACCCACCATCCGCAGCAGCGGTGAGGACGTCATGCCCAACGTATACTGCGGTGCGATTGTGCTGATCCTGATCCCGCTCTATCTCTTCGCAAAGTCGATCTCAAAGCGGGAAAAAGTGATGCACCTATCCCTGCTCGTATTTTTCTATTTCAGCTTCAACACAAATTTTCTCAACTACATCTGGCATGGTTTCCACTTTCCCAATGATTTACCCTACCGCCAGTCCTTCCTCTATTCCTTCATCTTGCTGATTATGGCCTACCAGGTGCTTATGCGGCTCAAGGAATACTCCACAAAGGAGATTGCGGGCGTCGGGCTGGCCGTGATGGCTTATGTGGTGATCGTTCAGAAAATTACCTCCAAGAATGTGGACGAGCTCTCCGTGATTCTCACACTAATCCTCATTGCGATCTATGTGCTCGTGATGGTGCTGATGAAGGATAAGCGTTACCAATCCTCTGCTGTTGCAGTGCTGTTGCTCTGCTGTGTCGTTACAGAGGCCGCGGCCGCCAATACGGATAACTACAGCATGGATCAGCCCAAAAGCAACTACGTTTCCGACCTGCCCGATTTTCAAGCGGTCAAAAAGCAATTGGATGAGCGGGAAAACGGTGGCTTTTACCGCATGGAGCTAACTAATTTGCGTGCGCGGATGGATCCTGCTTGGTATCATTACAACGGCGTTTCCACCTTCTCCTCCATGCTTATGAAAAGGTATCGAACTTACAGAGCCGCCTGGGTATGTTCGGCAATTTTATCAATAGCTACACCTACCACCTTCAAACGCCAATCTATAACAGCATGTTTGGCCTAAAATATATCGTCAATAATACGGTGGAGGTCGACCTGACGCAGCGCTCTACACCAAGCTGCCGATTGCACAGGCAAATTTACGGCCTATGAAACAACTATGCCTGCCGATCGCCTTCCGCGTGAATGACACGGTGCAAAGCTGGGCGACAGACGGCAGCGATCCCTTTTTGGTGCAGCAGGAATTCTTCCAAAAGGCCACCGGCTGCGGCACACTGTTCCATCCGATGAAAATCTCCAGCATTGATTACTACAATATCGATTCTTTCAGCGATGAATCCCAGCTGGGCACTTTCACCTTCTTCCGCACCACGCCGGGAGAGGACGCCAGCCTGACCGTCCACCTAATCAGCCCAGGCACAGAAAACCTCTATCTCTATGTGAAATCGGATAATGTGGAGCAGATCAGCATCTCATCGGACAGCTACAACAACACCCAGAATATAGATCGCGAATATATCCTCGATATCGGCCGCCACCAGAAAGGCGAGATCATTAGCGTGGATATCACCATCAACAGTGGCGATTCCGGCTATATTGATTTCTATGCCTATGGCTTTGATGAAACGGAATTCAAACGCGGCTACGATCAGCTGAAAGCGGATTCCCTACAGGTGGAACGCTTTACGGATACGGAGATCAGCGGCACAGTCAATGCTGCCGAAAACGGCGTCCTATATACCTCCATTCCATATGACGAAGGCTGGACGGTAACGGTAGACGGCGAAAGGTTGCCAAACAGGATCTGCTCGCGGTGGGCGACGCACTGCTCGCCATTCCTATCGGCAGCGGAAGCCATACCGTCTCCTTCTCATACACGCCGCGCGGCATGTATATCGGCATTGGTATTTCCGTATTTGCGCTCGCAGTTCTCATTTTGCTGCTGGTTTGGAACCGGAGCGGAAAAAGGCCGTTTTTCTTGGAGCCCTATCCCATCCGGAAGGCTGATCCTGATACGGAACCGCAGCCGATGAAAGCTGACGGGAATTGGGCGCCGGAGGACACTACGCCGCCTCAGCCTCTGCCAGAAAATCCAGATGATCTGGAGCAAGCGCCCGAGGAGCCCTTGAAGCAAGAAGAGTAAGCAAAAAACTTGCCATCATTCACTGCTCAAAGGCTTTATCCGCGCCCCTAAAACAAACTTTTGCCCATGCTGCGTTTTTACAGCATGGGCAATTAAATTATTTTGGGCTATTTCTGGGCTTCATCCGCTTACCAATCTCCACTGTGACCAGCGGTGCAAGAGATAACGCGGCCACAACTAACCACTGCATCCCATCCAGCGGCACCGTTTTGAACAGTGCGCCCAATGGGGCGATGCCAATCACAGAAAACTGCATCAGTGTGCATACAAAAAAAGATAGTACCATTTTAGGATTACTCAAAAAGCCCACGGAGAAAAGCGAATGCTCACTCCTCGTGTTAAACGTATGCACCAGCTGTGAAAACTGAGCACGGCAAACGCCATCGTACGGCCTAAAACCGTGCCTGCACCCGAAAAAACCGTACGCCCCAGCATATAGGCAAGCAGCGCAAGCGCGCCCACCATCATGCCCTCCACGGCGATATCGAAGCTAGGCCCCGTGCAAAAAGGCTCTGCCTGGGCGGCACCGGCTTGCGGCGCATGATATCCCGATCCACCGCCTCTACGCCCAGCGCCATAGCCGGCAAGGAATCTGTGACGAGATTCACCCACAAAAGCTGAATCGGCAAGAGCGGCGCGGGCAGCCCCATTAGAGAAGAAATAAAAATAACTAAAATCTCCCCAATATTGCACGAAAGAAGAAAATGCACAGCTTTGCGGATGTTGTCATAAATGCCTCTGCCCTGCTCCACAGCGCGCACAATGGTTGCAAAGTTGTCGTCCGTCAGGATCATATCCGCTGCGCTCTTCGCTACGTCCGTGCCGCTTTTTCCCATTGCACAGCCGATATCTGCGGCCTTCAGGGCGGGTGCGTCGTTCACGCCGTCCCCTGTCATGGCTACGATCTCGCCCGTTGCCTGAAATGCTTTGACAATGCGCACCTTATGCTCCGGGGATACGCGGGCAAAAACACGGTAATCGCCAATTTTTGAATCAATGCCTCTTGGGAAAGCTGGTCAATCTCATGGCCCGTCATCACCTTGCCATCCTTTGTAATGCCGATTTCCCTTGCGATTGCAGAAGCGGTGATAGCATGGTCGCCTGTAATCATCACCGGCTTAATTCCCGCCGTCTTGCAGGTTGCTACCGCGCGCCAAACCTCTTTGCGCGGTGGGTCTAACATACCGAGCAGTCCACAAAATACAAGCTCCCGCTCCGGGTCGCCCGGTTCAGAAGAAGCCTGCCGGTAGGCCACCCCCATCACGCGCAGCGCATCCCCGGCCATCTCCTCATTCCGTTTCAGAATCTGCGTCCGGTAAGCAGCACTCATCTCCCGCTCCTGGCCAGCCACCAGCACCGGCTGCACATTGGCAATAGGATATCCGGCGCACCTTTGGTAATGACCAGATAGCCGCCATTCAACCTGTGAATAGTCGTCATGCGCTTGCGGGTGGAGTCAAAGGGCAATTCCTTTACGCGCGGGCAGCTGCGCTCCAGCGAGGGCTTAAGCTTTCCCTGCATAGCGGCGGCAGTAACGAGCGCGTTTTCCGTCGGCTCACCGGATGCGCTGAATTTGCCCGGCTTCCCTTCCAGCACGGCGTTGTTGCATAAAGCGGCAAGTGCCAGCATGCTGCGCCCCCGATCTCCGCTAGGGGAAACCGGCCCATCGATATCTGCAAGGCGTGTCACTGTCATTCGATTCTGCGTGAGCTCCCTGTTTTATCCGAGCAGATCACCGTGGCGCTGCCGAGTGTTTCCACGGCGGGCAGGCGGCGGATGATCGCGTTGCTCTTGGCCATGCGCTGCACACCGATGGATAAAACGATCGTCACAATTGCAGGCAGCCCTTCTGGGATCGCCGCCACCGCAAGGCTGACGGAAAGCATGAAGCTATCGAGTAGAGGCACATGCTGAAACAGCCCCAGCACAAAAATGATGAAACAAATGCCCAACGCGCTATCCCCAAGATTCGTCCCACGCGCGCAAGCCGCTGCTGAAGAGGGGTTTGCGGCGCCTCCTGTGTGTTAATCATGTGGCGATATGCCCCACCTGCGTATCCATCCCTGTTTCCGTAACGACGGCGCGCGCATGGCCCGCAGTGACGGTGCTGGTGGAAAACACGCAATTTGTCCGGTCTCCGAGCGCGCACTTTTCCGGCAGGCGTGTGTCCGCCTGCTTTTCCACCGGCAGGGATTCCCCCGTCAAGGAGGATTCTTCCATCTTTAGGCTGCTGCACGCAAGCAGGCGTGCATCCGCCGGAACGAGATCACCAGTATTTAAAAGCAGAAGATCACCTGGCACGAGCTCCACAGCATCAATCTTCTGCTGTTTGCCCGCGCGGATCACCTCGGCATGCGGTGCGCTCATCTTTTTAAGCGCGTCAATTGCCTTCTGCGCGCGGCTCTCCTGCACTACGCCAATGATCGCATTCACAATCACAATCAGCAGGATGATGACTGGGTCTACAAAATCCCCATCCGGCTCTAGAAAGGCAGTTGCAAAGGAGATGACTGCTGCAATCAGGAGAATAATCACCATGAAATCTGCAAACTGCGAGAGAAACCGCCTGAAAAGGCTCTTTCCCTTTGCCTCCTGAAGCTGATTTTTCCCATATTGCCCCTGCCGCTGCTTCACCTGTTTTGCTGTTAGCCCCCGTTGCGAATCCGTCTGTAAAGCGTGGATGGTATCGCTAGGACATGGTATGCCAATTCATCAATACGACCATGCCTTTCCTGACCGTGCGGAAATGTGCTGCGCGGTCAAACGTAGATTGCCTCTAAGGGCTCGGTCATATATATGCGGCGGGAGGGGCGGTTCATGTTATAATGCAAAAGAGAAAGTCCAAAACAAACATACAAAATAAGCCAGCCTCCGCTCTGAGAGCGGAGGCCCATTCATTTCCATAAATAGTATTACCAGAAGAGTATTCCCCTGCTTTTCAACCAATCTTTTCTAAAATACTCTTTTTTAACTGATTAATTTTGTTTCTCTGCTCTTTTGAAAAACAGATAAATTCCTCGTCTTTCATTTTAAAATAGGAAATCTTCTGCTCCAGCACATCCTTTTTATTCAAAATGGAGGGCTGTGTCATCTGGGGGGAAAACCACGATAACTCAAAACACGCAGGAATATAAACGCTTCTCTTCAGCGATTCCTGATAAACCGGATGATAAATTTTTTGATTGGCAAAAACAATATATTCCTCATTATCCTGCATCAGATTGAAATAGGAATGATCAAAATAGGCCGGTGCGCCGTTTGCATAAAAATCAATGTAATTGCTTTCATAAAAATCAATTATTGTATCCGCTTCGATATTTCCCCGGTAGACCTCCAAAACCTGTAGCGTAGCCTTTGTCGTTAAATATTCGGGCCGGCTTTCCAGGCATTTTACCCGTGCAATCAGTTCCGCTTGCAGGACAGACTGCATGATCATATCGATTTCATCATCGGACGGTCCACTTTTGGGAAAGGCCAAAAAGGCGCGTCCAGAACGGCTGGTCTGTGCAACGGTATCTGTATAGCTAAAGCGGGTAACAAGGCCAGACGCAATACAGACGACCAGTGCCAATGCGAGGATAACGCCTAGTATTTTTGTGAAACTAAATCTCCTCATTCGAATCCCCCGATTCCGTTTTGATGATCTCCCCCTGCTCCATATAAATCACATCATCACAGAAATTTGTGAAATCTTCTAACGAATGGCTTGCAATGAGCACGGTTGCACCCCGTTCCTTCTCGTCCAGTATAATCCGCTTAAACAGCCGAATTCCGTCTTTATCCAAGGCGTTTGTAGGTTCGTCCAGAACCAAAAGCTCTGGCTGCTCCATGATAGCTTGCGCCAGCATCAGCCTTTGCTTCATACCAAGTGAAAATTCGCGAAAATTTTCTTTCCCGTATTGTCCAGGCCAACCCGGCGCAAGATAGACGCAATATCCTCCTTATTTAATTCCTTGCGAATCGAAGCAAGCACCGCTAAATTATCATAGGCAGAGAGATAAGGCCACAACCCATTATTTTCGATCATAACCCCTAATTTTTGTGGATAAGGCGCCGCCGGGTCGATCCGCTCTCCATTAACGAATACCTCTCCCCCGCTCGCGGAGATCATGCCTGTCAAAAGTTTAAACAGCATGGTTTTCCCACAGCCATTGTGCCCGATAAATCCATAAATTTTATTTCTATCCAAGTTTAAAGTGATATCCTTTAAAATAGACACATTGTGAATGATTTTATTACAGTGGTGACATTCAATATAAGGCATAGAAACCTCCTTAATATCATTTCATCCTATAGATGGATACGTTCTGGTTTTATTTTCCAACATGTAGCCCAAAATCCAGCTTTTTAATAAAGCGATATCCAATCCCCATGGAGGCGGCAATAAAGGCCGCAAAATAAACAACCGAGTGCCAAAGCTGAAAGCCCGGCATACTCTCCTGCTGACCGCCTGAGACAAAGGTAGAATACACCGTATGAAGTTTGATGTAAAAATGGCAAATTGGATTCAACCACCACTGCCCTTTGATTTCAACCGCATGCTGCATCTGCACGGCAAAGATAAAAACAACAATCACGAACACAGGTAATAGCCATTTCGGCTCTACAAAAAACGACAATACATTGAAGCACATGCCCAAAGAGAAAACAAACAACCAACTTAGTAGAAATACACAAGCGTTTGGAATCGCGGCCTGCATCATCTCCCTCAACGGAATCGAATGATAAATGCTGACAAACAAAATCCCAACGATCTGATAGATAAACACGCCAAGAAAAGAAAGGGCCGCCAAAACCGCGCTTTTCTCCAAAAACCATTGTAAAAAACGCTTGCATCGCGTAAAACAATAAACCGCTTCTATCGAAAAATCCTTTCGGAACAAATCGATCAAGCATGTAATTAATAACCAAAAGGGCAATAGCATCATTAGAATCGCGGGCGTATTTTGAACAGAATAAGAAAAATAAAATGCATTGATATAATTTTCAAATGCCGTATCAAATTCCATATTCATCGAGTTTGCAGCAGCTACAAACAGCCCGCTGATTGCCGCGAGCGATACCACAAGAAGCATCCGTTGGCGGTAGATTCGCAAATAACGCATATCACTGCCCCTCTGTTTCTTGTAGTTTTCGAATACATACCGGCGTAAGACAACCGGCTGCGATCAGCATCGCAGCAAACAAAAGCATCAAAACCAGAGCCGTTTTGTCGGCGAAGTATCCAAAGAAAAAAGATATGCATAAGGCCGGATATCCAAATCCGAAAAAAGCCCGGCTAGAATATAAATCAAATTATTGAGCAAAAAGGCGAATGCAAGCACCAGAATTCGATTTTTAGAGATAAAAAGGAAACTTGAAATACCAGCACGGCAGTCAGCGCGCAAAACAAAGTCAATAAACATAAAAAAAGAAAATTATATAAGTACGGACAGTGGACAAATAAATAAGGGAACAGCGCTCCCTCCATATAGGAACCATAATAGGGAGACTGATCCGTTGAGAGCGCATTCCACGAATAGTTCGTACTATGGAGTGGAAAGGCGATCAAGACTCAAAATAAAATGAATGAAAAAAGGGATAAAAATAACAAACGCCGCAGAGAAAGCTACCATTTTCAGCTTGGCCCAATAATACTTTTTAGGCGTGGAACGGGACAGCAGGTTGGTAAACAATATTGTTGTTTATCTGTCACATACGAATCAGCAAAAGGCAGCACGCAAACCAGGGGGAGCAAAAAAGGAAGTATGATATTGATATCATGTGCATTTGCCCGGCCGATAAATAACTTATCCGCCGACAAATAATAGGTTGCATCCGTTCCAAAAGCCGTATAACACTGCGATAAAAAAACATAGGCGATTAAAAGCATCATTCCGGCAAAGGTAACCTGGAACTCTTTTCTCTTGAACAACAATTTCATTTGTGCTCTGATCATGTTGATTTCCCTTCTCTGATTTTGGGCCACCCGTATGAATACGGATAGCCCTTTTTTGAGCGTTTATCAGAACCAGATGGAACCGGAGGCCGTCTTGCTTAAAACATTCTTTTGATAGGCCATAACCTTCATTCCCGTACCTTTTCCAATATACTGATTATGCGGAATTCTCTCAGCGGTGCCGCCCGTTACATTTTTTTCGATCTCAACCCAGTTCTTCGATATGTTCGAACCGTTTGCAAGCTGTGCGATCGCTGTGATTTTATTCACAGTCCCTCCGGTGCAACTGATCTGCGTATATTGATGATCCGGATTTCCTTTCTCACCACTGCCAAGTACAACCTGGGTCTGCCAATTCGGCATTTCTACATTCCAATACGGCAAATAACTAGCGCCCTGTACTAAAACGAAAAGCTGAGATATGGCAATGACAACTACAACAATCATGGAAATGAATTTACGTTTTTTTGACATTTCAATTATCCCTCTTTCAAAACCAATTTGATTTCATAACAACTTATCAAATGACCTAGGCTCTTTCAACTTTCAATCAAGAAGGGTATTTCCCTGTTCATGGTACTCCTCCTTTATAACCTGTTTTAACAGGAATATATTCCTGTTTTTACTAATTATACAATGCATTGTTATCTACGTCAATATATCCTTCTATTAAATATAGTTTTATCCTAACTTTTATCCTTAAAAAATTTTTCACATACAGGTACCTATTGCCTATGCTGCCTTTCTATAATTTGTTTTGCAGGTTCCCGCCCTACGCTTGCGAATCCGTCTGTAGAGCGTAGACGACATCGCTGGGAGGACACGGTGTGCCAATCATCAATTCGACCATGCCTTTCCTGACCGCGCGGAAGCATAGATTGCTCGGTCATATGTGCGGCGGGAAGAGCGGCTTATGTTAGGGCAGAGCCGAAAAAAGCGCCTGCCACGCCGGCAAGCGCCCTTCTTTTATTCAATTTTAAATCGGGATCAAACATGCGATCCTGTATGATGAGATCCGGCAAAATCAGTTTAACGCCCCCCATTTCTGTCCGTTCACTGATCTGTACTAGCATGGGGCCATATTGTACGGTAACACGATATAACCTCCGTACGCTATCTCCCTTTGTTGGTTCAAAAAAGTTCGCAGAAAACTCGACGGCCCAATAAAAGCGCGTAGCGCTGGTTTTCGATCTCCAGATATCCTTTTTCCATAATTTCTTGCCGGCTCTCCTCCTTGCTTTCAAATGGATTCGTCCAGTAATTTGTTAAAAGCCTCGTATTTTTTAATGGCGTCTCCCTCCGATTCGAGTTCCCATATGCTGATATCAAGCATTGCGTAAAGGCCCGTGACCTTGGGAAACCCTTTTTTAAGTGTCACCACTTTCGTGGTAAAATGAACCGGATCTAACTCGTCCTTTGGCAGATTGAGCGATGTGCTTCTTGGAAGCATTGATAGGCATCATAAGTTCCATTCTCTAATTTTTTGCATAGGTTTTCTAACTGCTCTTGTGTTACAGGCTGCTTTTGGTAGGATGGACGCAAAAAAGCATTGTAGCAGCCAAGCAAAAGGAAAGCAATACTAAGGCTCATAATGCCAAGCATAATTCCGGCAAATAACCTTCCATGCCTTTTTCTCAAAAAAAGAAATAATAATAATGCTGCTGCCGCGATAAAAACCAAAAGAAAGCTTCGATATAAATATAGAATTCTCAAAACAGCTTGTAACGTTTGATAAAATACATCCAAGTTAAGCCCCTCTTTTCTACTGTCACAGATATTCTGTTAAAAGATATGAAAAAGTTATAAAATATGCCACGCTTTTATCCCATGCTTCTCTTAGTCGTGAATACTGTTCATTGACTGTAGCTTTACACAACCCTTCACATTATATCTACCTCTAGATGAATCACTCCAGTCATACTTGTAGTCATCAACATCTCTATTGGTTGCATGGCTTGCCAAAATTCGATTGTCTAAACCAATATCTCCGTGCGCGGCATAATCCTGAGCACTATGCTCTGCCCTTCCAAGATAATAGTATCCATCCATATCATAACTATCCGCAATAAAAGTGGTGACTGCGGTAACGATATTATTTTCAGCTTGTTCAAATCTGGTATCTTTGTTTGATTGATATGTCAAATCGTTTCGACGGTCAAAGTGGAATTTTTGATTCCTATATATCGCTACCCACGCAGGATATATATTGTCCAAAGAAAGATTTCCATCAACGACACGTTCTATTGCAGCCGGATTATTCCCGCCCTTATGAAGCTCTTGTGTGATGGTCTTATGCACATCCAATCCCCAGTATCCATTCGGATCAATCCGATTCACTGGGTCATTGTCGCAATAGGCAAACAGATTCGTCCCGTTGAGCCGGTTCCCGTGTCCACATAGACATCCGCGTTGAGAAAGCGCCCCCATTCCGGGACATAATATCTCGATTGCAGATAATAGAGTTCCGTCTCCCGATCCATACAATATCCACGGTAGTAGAGCAAATTCAGCTTGGACAGTTCCACTTCCATCTCGTCGGCAGAGAGCATCCGGCCGTAAGCGTCATATGTATAAGACGCGACCCGTTCGCCGCCATGGTAAATCCCCACGACATCGCCCTGTGCATTGCGCTCGTAGAGATAGGCGTCCGTCCCGTTGACAAGGAAACCGTAAATCGTTCCATCGTCGCCAAAGCAATAGCAAACCGTATCCGTTACCGGGCCTGACTGCGTGTATTCCGTCACTTCGAAACCGGCGGGCAAATCGCCGTTCCAATAATAATGATATTCCATAACCGGCGCGGAGGCGTCCCGATCCATGATCGTTTTGCG
>ENA-OQEX01000723-OQEX01000723.1-human-gut-metagenome-genome-assembly--contig:-NODE-723-length-15770-cov-4.220098_pt1 | contig 15770 bp, 15 predicted proteins | sample MGYA00242802_ERZ504649 | MGnify/ENA primary metagenome ERZ504649 (study PRJEB26092, sample SAMD00036194) | human gut metagenome | host: Homo sapiens | study: EMG produced TPA metagenomics assembly of...
TGGGGTAAGGGGATATTGTAGGCAGAAGTGGGTGCTTCAAGTTCAAATTATCTGCAAATTCAGTAATGAGAGGACGTGTAAACGCAATAAGGACGTTCAAGGGCTTAGTTGCGGATTTGAGGTATTATTTTTAGTTCCTGTTTAAATTTTCACCGGCAATATCCTCTGCTTTGCCGGCTTCCCGATTACGGCACATTCTGAATGATGCCTTATTCATTATTAAGCCTGATAAAAAAAGATTTCTATAATTATAGCAAGAAAAGGCTTGTTTCTCCCGTTCAAATAAGTAACTTTGTACGGTTAAGTTTGGCTCCTCATGCAGCTATCACTTTCAGTCCGTCTATGTAAAAGCCTGAAAGCAAGATGAAGGAACTACTGTCAGGACAGCGTATTGTCATTCAGAGGATTATATTGACTGAAAGCACTGAAGGAAACTTTTAAATTAGATTTCCGGAGAGGAATAATTATATAATAAAAAATGAAAAAGGCCCAATTAATCGTAGCCGGCATTGGTCCCGGCTCACCTGAAGATATGACTCCCGCTGTAATACAAGCAGTAAAGAACAGCGATGTAGTAATCGGCTATAAATACTATTTCCAGTTTATCGAGCCCTACCTGGAACCGGGCACCGAATGTATAGACACCGGAATGAAACGTGAAAAAGCACGTGCCGAACAGGCTTTCGAGCTGGCGGAACAAGGAAAGACTGTATGCGTTATCAGCTCGGGAGATGCCGGAATTTATGGCATGGCTCCGCTGGTTTACGAAATGAAACGCGAGCGTGGCAGCCGGGTAGAAATAGAAGTATTGCCGGGTATCAGTGCTTTTCAGAAAGCGGCTTCCCTGTTAGGAGCACCCATCGGTCACGATTTCTGTGTGATTTCTCTCTCCGACCTCATGACGCCATGGGACCGGATTGAAAAACGCATCCATGCAGCCGCAACGGCAGATTTCGTAACGGCAGTCTATAATCCCAAAAGCGAAGGGCGGTATTGGCAACTCTACAGATTAAAAGAAATTTTTCTGAAAGAGCGTGAAGCCGAAACCCCGGTAGGCTTTGTGCGTCAGGCCGGACGTAAGGAAGAAACTGTGACAATCACCACTTTGCAAGAATTCGATCCCGAACAGGTGGATATGTTTACAGTGGTATTGATTGGCAACTCCCAGTCTTATTATCGGGAAGGGAAATTAATCACTCCGCGTGGTTATTACCGGGAAAAGACCACCGATGCGACAGGAATCGGTCAGGAAATTATGATAAACAGTTTCCGTACTATTGAGAAAGAATTGAAAAATAAAAATATTCCTTCGGATCACAAATGGGCGTTACTGCATGCCATCCATACCACAGCCGATTTCGAGATGGAAAACATATTGCATGTAGATCCTCTTGCCGTAGAATGTCTGTATAAAATATTGAATGAAGGAAAAGTACGTACAATTATTACGGATGTGACGATGGCTGCCGCGGGCATCCGTAAAGGTGCTTTGGAACGGATGGGCATCGGGGTGAAATGCTATCTGGGTGACGAACGCGCGGCAGCATTGGCAAAAGAAAAAGGAATCACCCGTACACAGGCCGGTATACGTATGGCAGCAGAGGAACATCCGGAAGCTTTATATGTATTCGGTAATGCCCCTACAGCATTGATGGAACTGTGTGACCTGATACGGAAAGAAAAAGCGCATCCATGCGGTATCATCGCTGCCCCGGTGGGCTTTGTGCACGTTGCGAAAGCAAACACATGGTGAAACCTTTCAGCCACATCCCCAAACTGATAGTAGAAGGACGCAAAGGGGGAAGCAATCTGGCAGCGACTCTGGTAAATGCCATCCTTACTTTTGATGATGCGGAACAACTGAAACCGGGAAGAGATGTATAAGTCCATGCAAACATTCTATATAATAGGTATAAGCGATGACCGGAATCAATTTCTTTCTCCTGAAATCCGGAACTTGGTTTCTCAAGGGAAAGTCTTCTCAGGAGGAAAACGTCATCATGAATTGGTACACGCTTATTTGCCGGAAGATGCCGTATGGATAGACATCACCGTCCCGCTGGATGCGGTATTCTCCCGTTACGAGGAACATCCCGAAATAATTGTTTTCGCTTCAGGCGACCCGTTGTTTTTCGGCTTCGCCAATACCGTCATGAGAAAACTCCCGTCGGCAAAGATTATCTTATTCCCCACCTTCAACTCGCTGCAAATGCTGGCACACCGTATATTGCTCCCCTATCAGGAGATGCAGACCTTGTCGCTGACCGGACGTCCTTGGGATGCATTCGACTCTGCTTTAATCAGAGGAGATAAACTGATAGGCGTGTTGACCGACCGGGAAAAGACACCTGCCACCATTGCCGCCCGGATGCTGGAGTATGGATATGACAACTACCGCATGACCGTGGGGGAAGCATTAGGCAATGGCGAGGAAGAATCTGTACGTACATTCTCTTTAGAGGAAGCCTCCCAATCTGCTTTCCGCTTTCCCAATTGCCTGATACTGCAAAGAAACAAGGTGCATCCCCGTCCGTTCGGAGTTCCCGAAAGTGAATTTCATTTGTTGAACGGACGCAACAAAATGATTACCAAAATGCCTGTCCGCTTGCTTACTCTCAGTATGCTGACATTAAGGGAAAAGAAATCATTCTGGGACATCGGTTTCTGCACCGGTTCCGTTTCCATAGAAGCCAAACTCCAATTTCCGGAGCTGAAAGTGACAGCATTCGAACAGCGTACGGAAGGTAAAGAGTTAATGGAACGCAACAGTCGTAAATTCGGCACGCCCGGCATTACAACCGTCATGGGTGATTTTCTGGAAACGGAACTCGGCGGGCTTCCCGCCCCCGATGCCGTATTTATAGGTGGTCATGGAGGAAAAATGATAGAGATTCTACAAAAAATCAAAGAAGTGCTGTTGCCTGACGGAGTCATTGTATTCAATTCGGTTTCGGAAGAGAGCAAGGCCCTGTTCACAAAAGGTATAACACAAATCAACAAGAAGGTAACACAGTGTACCCGTATTGCTGTGGATACCTTTAATCCGATAGAGATAATGAGAGCGGAATAAATGATTTAAAACAGATAACAAATGAAAGCAATCATACTGATATCAGAAGCCAGCCTGCCGTTGGCAAAAACACTACAAAGAGAGTTGCCGGATACCCTTATTTATACCAAAAACGAATGCGAAGGCTGTATTTCCATCACATCCTGCCATCGGTTCATAGAGGAGCATTTCAATGACTTCGACAGCATCATCTTTATTGGTGCCATGGGAATCTGTGTACGCAGCATTGCAGGATGCATAAAAAACAAATATAAAGATCCGGCAGTGGTCTGTGTGGACAGTACGGGGCGCTTTGTCATTTCAGTACTTTCCGGGCATGTGGGGGGAGCCAATGAACTGACCCGCCATATTGCCGCCATTACAGGAGGAGAAGCTGTGATTACCACCCAAAGTGACAATGCCGGGTTATGGGCACTGGACACGCTAGCTGAAAAATATGACTGGAAAATAACTGTTCCTCATGCTGAAATGAACAGACTGGTCACACTTTTTGTCAACCGGGAACCAACGGTGCTGCTGCTCGATATAAAGGATAAAGGTACGGAGTATCTGGAACGCACACTTCCCGCACACGTAAAAGTGTTCTATCATTTCGAAGACATACCCCAATCGGAATTCAAGTTGATTATTGCTGTTACACCTTATATATATAGTGCGGAGATTCCCATACTCTGCTTCCATCCCGCTGTCCTCCACTTGGGAATAGGTTGCCGGAAACAATGCGATCCTTCGGGCATTGCGGAATACATAGAAGCCGTGATGCACAGACAAGGTTTGTGTCCGTTCTCTCTCGCCTCCCTCAATACCATCGAACTGAAAAAGACGAGCCTCTGCTGGAAATCCTCCACCGGCGATGGGCCGATACGGAAACCCATATTTATCCTGCGGAAGAACTGAAAGATATCACAGTCCCCCATCCGTCTGAAAAAGCATTCGAAGTGACAGGCGTCTATGGAGTGGCCGAAAGCACGGCCTTGAAAAGCAGCGGTGAAGGAACACTTGTATTGGAAAAACAAAAGGGCATGCTGACAGAAGGAAATCACTTCACTTTTGCCATAGCCGTCAGTGCGACAGCCATGCGTGGCGGACATATAGAGATCGTGGGTGCAGGTCCCGGTGATCCCGAACTGATTTCGGTACGCGGAAAACGAATGTTGGAGAAAGCGGACCTTGTTCTGTATGCCGGAAGTCTTGTTCCCCGCGAATTGACCTTTTATGCTAAAGAAGGAGCGACTGTACGCAGTTCCGCCGGTATGGATTTGGAGGAACAGTTCGCCTTGATGAAAAAGTTTTATGATAAAGGATTGTTTATTGTACGCTTGCACACGGGAGACCCTTGCATTTATGGAGCCATCCAGGAACAAATGGCTTTCTTCGACCGCTACAAGATGAGTTATCATATCACTCCGGGGATCTCCTCGTTCCAAGCGGCTGCGGCAGCATTGAGGTCACAGTTTACCATCCCCGAAAAAGTACAAAGTATAATCCTCACCCGTGGGGAAGGCCGTACTCCGATGCCCGAAAAAGAACAATTACATAAATTGGCGCAATCGCAAAGTACAATGTGCATTTATTTAAGTGCGGGCATTGTGGAACAGGTACAGGAAGAGCTGATGCAGGCATACCCTCCCGAAACTCCGGTTGCCGCCTGTTATAAGCTGACTTGGAAAGAAGAAAAGATTTATCGCGGAGAGTTGAAGGATTTGGCTAAGATAGTACGTGACAATAACCTGACGCTGACTACCTTATTGGTAGTAGGCGAAGCAATAGACAACCGGAAAGGTCTGTCCCGGCTCTATGCGCACGAGTTCAAACACTTGTTCAGAAGTAAAAAAAGAATCATTCACATCCAGCCTATGATACTGATTTTAGGAGGAACCACCGAAGGACGCACCGCCGTGAAAGTTGCCGATGAAGCCGGAAAGCCCTACTTCTACTCTACCAAAGGAGAATGGCAGGAGATACAATGCAAGCACGGCATCCGTATCACCGGAGGAATGAACACGGAGAAAATGGAAAGTTTCTGCCGCCAAAACGACATCCGTTTATTGGTGGATGCTGCCCACCCGTTTGCCTCCCAACTCCACCGGACTGTGGATGAAACAAGCCGGACACTACATCTTCCTGTCATACGTTTTGAAAGGAAGTATCCTCCACGCACCGAAAACATCATCTGGTGTGAAGACTATACAGATGCCATTTACCGGTTAGAGAAAGCAGGAACCGATCATCTGCTGGCACTGACCGGAGTACAGACCATCGGGAAGTTACGCCTTATTGGGAGAAACATACCTGTTGGTTCCGCGTACTGGAACGGGAAACTTCCATCACATTAGCCCAAGAACAAGGCTTCCCGAAAGAAAATCTGGTATTCTATCATGCCGGAGAATCCGAAGCTCTTTTATTAGAGACACTACATCCACAAGCCATTCTGACCAAGGAAAGCGGAGAATCCGGAGGATTTTCGGAGAAAGTGAAAGCGGCACAGGCTGCAAAAATCCCGGTCTTTGCTATAAAACGCCCTTCCCTTCCCCGGCATTTCATGATCGTTACCGGTGAATATGGATTGAGAAAACAGATAGAAAAGAACATCCCTGCTTTTTACCCGTTGAGAAGCGGCTATACCACAGGGGCCTGCGCTACTGCAGCTGCAAAAGCAGCATTGACGGCTCTGATTTTAGGGGAAGAACAGAAAATGATATCCTTCCGCCTTCCCGATGACGAGGAAATGACCTTACCGGTATCCCATACAGAAATAGAAAAGAACAGTGCCACCTGCACCGTTGTTAAAGATGCGGGAGATGATCCGGATGTCACTCACGGCGCATCCATTGTGGTAACGGTAAGTTTTAGCAATCACCCGGACATCCGTTTCCTGCAAGGTGAAGGAGTGGGACGAGTCACCCTTCCGGGGCTGGGATTGGAAATCGGGGAACCCGCCATCAATCGCATCCCCCGACAAATGATAATGAAAGAATTATCGGCGCTTTATGATAAAGGGCTGGATATTACCATTTCCGTTCCCGGAGGAAAAGAGTTGGCACAACGTACTTTCAATCCTAAACTAGGAATTGTGGATGGCATTTCCATAATTGGAACTTCGGGCATTGTCCGTCCTTTTTCTTCAGAAGCTTTTGTCGAGGCTATCCGCAGGGAAGTGGAGGTTTGTGTGGCTGTGGGCTCATCCAGACTCATCATTAATTCGGGAGCAAAAAGCGAACGTTTTGTGAAGAAGGAGTATCCGGGGTTACCTGCTCAGGCTTTTGTACATTATGGAAATTTTATCGGGGAGACACTCAAGATAGCTGCCAAGCTTAAGGTTCCATTGGTTACTTTAGGCATTATGATAGGCAAAGCGGTGAAACTGGCCGAAGGAAATCTGGACACACATAGTAAGAAAGTAGTGATGAATAAAGAATTCCTAAAACAAGTGGCAATGGAAGCCGGATGCTCTCCGGATGTTGAAAGCATGATAGAAAGGTTGACATTAGCCCGTGAATTATGGACATTGCTGTCTGAAGAAGACTGCGGAAAGTTCTTTCCGTGTTTGTTGGAACATTGTTTTGCACATTGCGTCCCCTTGTTGCCCGAAGGAAAATTAACAATCCTCTTGATTGATGAAGAAGGGAATATTCCTTTCAGGATACAATAACTGATTATTTAAACGCTGCTAAACGGAAGCTAATATAGCAGTGACTTGTTCTAACAATTTTTCTATGGTATCTACCTTTATCGTCCTCCCGGCTACCGGGTGGATAATATATCCATTGGTAGTCATATCTCCCGTTTCAATATAAAAATCGGACTCAACACGCCGGCTTGCCAGAATACCATTCCGCTGCAAAGCTTTCCGTACCATCGCATACTTATTCCCATGTCCCACCAGACGGACTTCTTTTTCAAACTCATTGTCAATGCGGAACAGTCCGGTTTCCATATCAAAAACAATACCCTTACGAGAGAAAAAATTACTCAGGCATCCGTCTATGGAAAGATCTTCAGGAGTTCCTATAGTCACTCCATTGGCTTTATCCATCAGCCAAATCTTATCAGCAATCTGCAAAGCTAACTCTAAATCATGGGTGGAAAGAAAAATCGTCTTGTTGGTAGAACGTGACAAATGATGAAGCAATTGCATAATCTCCACTTTACTGGGGAAATCAAGAAAAGCAGTCGGCTCATCCAGAAAAATCACCGGGGTTTCCTGTGCCAACGCCTTTGCGATCATTACTTTCTGACGCTCACCGTCACTCAAAGTATGTACCATCCGGTATTTCAAATCCTCAATCCTTACCAACGCAATGGCATCGTTACTGTTTTCTTGTCCTCCTTGCTTAAATTTCCCCAGAAACCGGTATAAGGACTGCGCCCCATACCCACCAGTTCTTCTACGGTCATGTTCCGCAGGCTGCATTTTTCGGTCAATACCACTCCGATAACTGTCGCCAACTGTTTATCGGTGTAATCCGTCAGTTTCTTTCCCATTATTTCTATCTCTCCTCCTACAGCCGGCTGAAAGGCAGACAAAGTACGCAATAAAGTAGATTTCCCTACTCCATTCGCACCCAAAGACAAGTCAGTTCCCCACTGCGGATAGTAGCATCAATGTCCTTCGCTACAATCTTGCCCCCCCCTTACCGGGGTAACCGGTAGTCAGTTTCCGAATATGTATAGTTTCTTGATTCATCATTACTCATTCATTTCATTGCGACGTTTATTGAATAAAACCGACATCACTACCGGAGCGCCTACCAAAGCCGTCACCGAATTTACCGGCAATGCACCTTCGAAACCGGGCATACGGGCAATCAAATTACATACCAATGCCAATGACGCACCTGCCAGTAAAGAAGCAGGCATCAGAATACGATGATCGGATGTGCGGAACATTCCCCTGCAAAGATGCGGAACGGCCAGCCCCAGAAAAATAATCGGACCGCAATATGCGGTAACAATAGCTACCAATACTCCCGAACAAGTAATGACAAGCAGACGGGCACGTTTTATATTCAATCCGAGATTCCGTGCGTATGCATCTCCCAGCAACAAAAGATTCAATGTTTTGACAAGCAGGAAGGAAAGTGGCAACAATACCACCATGATACATATAAATAAAGTCATCTGATCTCCCGATACACGGGCAAAACTTCCCAGCCCCCAAATGACATATGCACGAATATCCTCCTCCACACTGAAAAATTTCAGCACACCGATCACCGCATTGGCTATATAACCAATCATCACACCGATAATCAACAAAGTAACATTGCCCCTTACTTTTTGGGAAACGAAAACAATAAGTGCCATAATGGAAAGTGAACCTGCAATAGCTGCTATGGTAAGGGCTATTTCCCCCATAAAGCCTAGCTTGCTCAAAGCAACGCCACCCAAACTACCCGAAAGAAGCACCACAAAAGCAACTCCCATACTGGCTCCCGAACTGATGCCCAGTACCGACGGACCGGCCAAAGGATTGCGAAAAACAGTCTGCATCTGTAAACCGCTGACAGAGAGCCCCGCCCCCGCCACCAATGCGGTAAGCGCCTGTGGTACCCGTGATTTCCAAATAATATTTTGCCAGATAACAGACTCATTCCCTGTTCCCCAAAGGATATTCCACACAGCACGAAGCGGTATGGAAACAGAACCTAATACCAGATTCAGGAAGAAAAACAGAAAAATAGAAGCCATAATTAACAGCATATAAAATGCAACAGGTCGTTTCATATACTATTTTTCTATTTAAGCAATTCATAATATCCCGGTTGGTGGCCGGACAAAAGCTGCGGATGAAAGATTTGAATCAAATCTGCCAAAACAACTTCCGGTTCTGTAGGCATACTCTCATAAAAAGGTTTTTCACGCATGTTACAATAAATCACCCCTTTCTCTTTGTATGCTTTAAAATCAACATAACGGGCATCTTCTTCTTTCAACGTGTTATAAGAAAATTTTCCTTGATAGCTATTCACAATACGCCAATAATCGGCACCGGCCGCTTGGCTGTAGACTGTTTCAAAATCGAGGGTGACCCCTCCAGACCGTTCATCGTCTTTCAAAAAATAATCGGCACCGGCATCTTTAAACAATTGTGCGAGAAAACTCCTCCCTCCTACAGCATACCAATTGCCGCCCCGCAATTCCCCACTGAATACTACCGGGCGTTTTGTCACCCGGCCGGTCAGTTCCTTCAGCTCGTTATATCTTTTCTTAATAGCGGCAAACTGCTCATTAGCTTTATCTTCTTTTCCCAATAACAAGCCCACAAACTTTATCCATTCAGCCTGTCCCAAAGGAGTCATTTCCTTATATCCCAAATGCGGCATCAAAGGAATGCCTACCTCTTTCAAAGCATCGTATCCCCCTCGTTTAAAAGGAGAGATCAAAATCAAATCCGGGTTTACACTCATAATCACCTCATTATCGAAATTCCCTTCAATACCTATCTTATGAATGCTTCCTTCTTTCAAACGATCATTTATTTTCTTGTTAAACAAATGGCGTGTACTGGTGATACCCACCACTGCATCCAGCTCTTCCAACTTGATAAAATTGGAAAGTTGCAGGGAAGTCATGCAGATAACGCTTCGTATGGGAGTTTCAATAACTGTATAATCCGCAGGTATGTTTTCCGCTTCCACACCTCTTGGCACCAAAGCATAATGAAAAGACTGACTTTCTTTATTCTGAGGGTCCTGAATGTCAAGCAGACAAGCCTGATCCGTATAAGTTATTTTAAACCCTTGGGCATATTCCGGAATAATCTTCACAATAGAAGAATCTGTCAATGTCTTATGTTCCAAATTCCCGGAACCCTGTTTGTGCTTACTTTGGCAGGCTGTAACAGTCAATAATAACAAGAGCCCCGAAGCCAATATTAGTTTTTTCATGTTCTTTTCTGTTTTTCAGCCAACAAAGGTAATCAATTCTCTTGCTTTATACAGAATTTTTCAGCACTTTTGCGTGCTTAAAAACTGTAAATACCCACAAAAGATGAGTCATCCGATCTATTTTGTTTCTTTAGGACCCGGTGATGCCGAACTGATTACATTAAAATCATTGCATGCTTTACAACAAGCAGACATAATATATTGTCCATCAACGGTTCGGGAACCAGATAAAATTTTGTCACGTGCCGCCACCCTGTTACATAAGCTAGACATCAAAGGAGATATACACCTATTCTCACTCCCGATGAGCAAAGACAGGACAAAAGCAATCAAAGTCTATCGGCAACTTTTCGAAAAAATGAGGCTGGAACAAAAAGCAGGAAAACGGTTGGCGGTAGCAGTAGAAGGCGATGCGGGAATTTACGCCTCCGTTCACTATGTACTGGATCTCCTCGAAGAAAATGGAATCCCCGTAGAGCAACTTCCCGGTATTCCTTCATTCATCGCTGCGGAAGCTGCCGCAAAACTACATCTCATCAGCCAAAAAGAAAGACTGGTCATTATTCCGGGCAATATTACTTCGGATGAACTGGACATGTATCTTAGCCATCATCATGTGCCGGTTATCATGAATTATCTCAATGTGCGGATATAGTACAGGATTACATGGAGTCCCACCCCCAATACAGTTATCATTATTTTGAAAATATATCGACAGCCGAAGAATATCATTCTTCCCATCAGGCGGAACTGAAAAGAAGAGTATTTCCTTATTTTCCCTAATGATCATCTTTAACGAACAGATACGGAAGGACAATAGTTCAAAATAGCGTTCAGAATACCTTCAATATTTACATCATCTTTCTTGATAACTAAAAAATTGTGGTACATTCCTTCTTTCCGGTAACGGATCACAATCGACTTGAGTTTACCAGACTTTGTGTACTCCTTTTCTATCTCTGTGATGTTTTGCAAAGGAAAAACATGCTGAGGCTTCATCCCTCTTATAGCTAAGGCAAAAGAATCAGGAGTAATAGTATAAACAGACAATAACCTTACCCCCATTATCAGCAGAGAAGGAGTCAAGACCAGCAAAGATGCATATCTTCCATGCGCTATAAAAAGCATGTACACGCCACCAACATAATAGCAATAACCGTCCAAACCCATAAAGGATAGCTGGGTCTGAATTCTTGTTTCTCCATAGGCCACATCTATTTTGTATAGTTACAAAATAGGGAGATTCAGTTTAATAACCCAAATCTCCCTCAAGGAATTTATAAACTATTTCTAACAATTAATCTAGAGAATACCCTTTACTGTTTCCAGCATACCCTTTTCTTGAATAGAGTCAAGATCAGCTTTCACAGCTGCGGTCAAACCCGGAATGTTGTTCAAGTTCTCACCCCAAATAGATTCTGCAGCCAACACGCCTTCCGCCACTTTCTGAGTGCAGCCTGTAGCCCAAAGTTCTTTCAGCAGATTCATGATTTCAGGAGCATCGTTCGGAACAATCTCAGCACCGTCAGCACGAACACCACCTTTATAATAAGTGATGATAGCCGCCAGTCCCAATACCAAGCCTTTAGGCAACTCACCCTTACGTTCCAGATAAACTTTCAAACCCGGGAGGTCGCGAGTCTCATATTTAGGAAATGAATTCAGCATGATAGAAGTCACCTGGTGATCAACAAACGGATTGTTGAAACGCTCCAAAACATCTTCCGCAAACTTCTTCAATTCTTCTTTCGGCAGGTTCAGGGTTTCCATCAACTCATCGAACATAACTTTATGAATGTATTTACCTACCACTTCATGCTCGCAAGCCTCGCGCACAATGTTGATTCCAGACAGATAGGCTACCGGAGACAGCACTGTGTGAGGACCGTTCAACAAAGTAACTTTTCTTTCGTGATAAGGAGCTTCAGACGGAACAAACAATACATTCAAACCGGCCTTGTCGGCAGGGAATTCCTTGGCGATCTCCTGCGGAGCTTCAATTACCCACAAATGGAAGATTTCTGCCTGTACCACCAGATTGTCATCATACTGCAATTTTTCTTTAATAGCAGCGATATCTTTGCGGGGGAATCCCGGTACAATACGGTCTACCAAAGTAGCGTAGACACCACAAGCTTCCTCAAACCATTGCTTGAAGTCTTCACCCAGGTTCCACAATTCAATATATTGATAGATGGTTTCTTTCAGTTTATGACCGTTCAGGAAAATCAATTCGCAAGGGAAGATTATTAAACCTTTGCTCTTATCGCCATTGAACGTTTTATAACGGTGATACAACAACTGAGTCAGTTTGCCCGGATAAGATGAAGCAGGGGCATCATCCAGCTTGCAGGCAGGATCAAAAGCGATACCGGCCTCTGTCGTATTAGAGATAACAAAACGCATTTCCGGCTGTTCCGCCAATTTCATAAATTCATCATTCTGAGAATAAGGATTCAAAGCACGGCTGATCACATCAATTTTTGTCAGGCTGTTTACCACCTGTCCCTTATCCAAACCTTGCAAGTTTACATGATACAGACAATCTTGTGCGTTCAACATGTCAACCATGCCTTTTTCAATAGGTTGAACCACCACCACACTGCTGTTGAAATCAGTTTTTTCGTTCATGTTGTAGATAATCCAATCCACAAACGCACGAAGAAAGTTACCCTCACCAAATTGAATGATTCTTTCGGGACGTTGAGTCTTTGCTGCTGTCTCCTTGTTTAATGCTTTCATATTTTTAATTATATTATGTGTTTATCCATACCTGTACTTATCGAAGACGAATCAGATTTTATTGTGTACTCATAGTATTCATGCTTTCTCTTAAACGGTAATATATATTTAAGTTTTATATATCATCATTGATCCAAGCATTTAAAATCTTTAAATCTTCGCCGCAAAGATACAAATAATTTTGTTATTCCAAATAAAATTTCTACTTTCGTGTTCGATAACGGTTAATAAATCTAAAGAGATGCTCTTTGACATCTTTTTTAGAATGAGTTTTTACTGAAAGTCAAAATAAACAACAATTATATAGATATAAAAAGACTATTTATGAAAAACTTTATGGATGAAAACTTCCTGCTTCAGACAGAAACTGCGCAGAAGTTGTATCATGAACATGCGGCTAAATGCTATTATCGATTACCACTGCCACCTGATTCCCCAGATGGTTGCTGACGACTATCAGTTTAAGTCACTGACAGAAATCTGGTTGGGTGGAGACCACTATAAATGGCGTGCCATGCGTACCAACGGTGTGGACGAGCGTTATTGTACCGGTAAAGACACCACAGACTGGGAAAAATTCGAAAAATGGGCGGAAACAGTTCCTTATACCTTCCGCAACCCATTATACCATTGGACTCATTTGGAATTGAAAACCGCATTTGGAATCAATAAAGTATTGAATCCGAAAACAGCCCGCGAGATTTTTGATGAATGTAATGAAAAGCTTGCCAAACCGGAATACTCCGCACGAGGCATGATGCGTCGTTATCATGTGGAAACCGTTTGTACAACCGATGATCCGGTAGATTCATTGGAATATCACATCAAAACCCGTGAAAGCGGATTCGAAATTAAAATGCTTCCCACTTGGCGTCCAGACAAGGCTATGGCAGTAGAAGTTCCTGCTGATTTCCGTGCTTATATGGAAAAATTGTCTGCTGTAAGCGGTGTCACGATCTCTTCTTTCGATGACATGGTAACTGCTTTGCGGAAACGTCATGACTTCTTTGCTGAACAAGGTTGTAAATTGTCTGACCACGGAATTGAAGAGTTTTATGCTGAAGACTATACTGATGCTGAAATCAATGCTATATTTAATAAAGTATATGGTGGTACAGAACTGACCAAGGAAGAAATTCTGAAATTCAAATCAGCCATGCTGATCGTATTTGGGGAAATGGATTGGGAAAAAGGCTGGACCAGCAGTTCCACTATGGAGCAATCCGCAACAACAACACCAAGATGTTCAAACTTCTGGGACCTGATACTGGTTTCGATTCAATCGGTGAGTTTACCACCGCCAAAGCGATGGCAAAATTCCTTGACCGCCTGAATACAGAAGGAAAACTGGCCAAAACTATCCTTTACAACTTGAATCCTTGCGCCAATGAAGTAATTGCTACCATGTTAGGCAACTTCCAGGACGGTACAATTCCAGGCAAAATTCAATTCGGTTCTGGATGGTGGTTCCTCGATCAGAAAGACGGTATGGAAAAACAGATGAATGCACTGTCATTGTTAGGCTTGTTGAGCCGCTTCGTAGGTATGCTGACAGATTCTCGTTCATTCCTGTCTTATCCGCGTCACGAATATTTCCGTCGTACTTTGTGCAACTTGCTGGGTAATGATGTGGAAAACGGCGAAATCCCTGCTTGCGAAATAGAACGCGTCAATCAGATGGTGGAAGATATCTGCTATAATAATGCCAAGAAGTTCTTCCAATTTTGACAACCGTCAGAGTGCTGAATATAAATAAATGAGGATGGAACAAATGTGTCTGCAAAAGTTTTCACTTTTTGTTCCATCCTCATTCCAGTTATAGCAATTCTTCTATAGCCTCCGTTATTTCCTTGTCGGTCTTTCCCATGCCATATCCTCGAATGACTTTCCGTATAATCCGTTCTTTATCCAAAATAAAAAAGTACGGAGCCGCCCCACCCGTCCGGTAATCTTCTATCACTTTATCATCTCCATCCAAAAACATATAATTCAATTCCTTTCTCTTTGCATAATTCTGAAGTGAATGCATCCGGCTCCAACTTTCAATGGCTACCAATTCAAAATCTTCTTCTTGGTACTTTCTTTTCAGTTCTTTCAGAAAAGGGATAGAAGCCTGGCAAGCTCCGCAGCTATTCCTGTTATATTTACCAAGATGACCTTACTTTTCAAATCACTCAATGACACGGGACGCTCCTTTATATCATTCAATGTCCATTCTGGTGCTTTCTTACCCGTCAGATTAGCGGCCATATTCCTGGAAGGAACGCCATAATCATATTTTTTTGTTTCATAACCTTGCGGAACATAATCGAAAACATCAAACCTGTCAATTGTTTCTTTGTTTATTTCCACATTACAGCAAGTTTCCACCGATATATCATGGGACATTGCTCTCCGTTTTTTATAAGGCAAACCATTCGATTTGTGAATCCACAGTTCATAAATAGAAGTCGGCTCTACATAAAAAGGAGGTGGAGGCATGTGATAAGCTTTACCAAAGAACTCCACTTGTGTATTTTCGTTTATGACAAGTTTAAAATGAAAATAATCCCCACAGTCTTCCAATGTGGTGGCTATGCTGTCTTCTGTTTCCAAAGCATACCTGACAATATTTTTGCAATAATTAAAGAAAGGTGGGGACAACGGTCTGACAGGCAACGGCCTGGTGGTAAAATTATCGATTTTTATTTCCTTGACAGCATGATTCACCAACACACGTACTTCACCATTATAACCGAATTGGAACTCTTTACCATCATCTGTTCCCAAATTCACAAAACTTGCCCCTATCGTAGAATCCGCCGGATTATCGAACTCTTTCACCATATATTTTCTAATACTGGAAGGAATTGTATCACCAGGATTCCAGACTTCGCCCTCTACTTTATACGTTGCTGACTTAATCTGCTCTAAATTATCCCACACCTTTTTCAAATACTCTCTCTTGTCATCTTGGCCATTCACCACATACACCGGCAATAACAAGAGAAAAAATAAAACAGCTTTTGTTCTCATACGTTTCTTGCTTTTATTGATTCGCAAAATATTTTGTTGACGCAAAGAAGAAG
>ENA-OQEX01000724-OQEX01000724.1-human-gut-metagenome-genome-assembly--contig:-NODE-724-length-15691-cov-7.531868_pt1 | contig 15691 bp, 15 predicted proteins | sample MGYA00242802_ERZ504649 | MGnify/ENA primary metagenome ERZ504649 (study PRJEB26092, sample SAMD00036194) | human gut metagenome | host: Homo sapiens | study: EMG produced TPA metagenomics assembly of...
CGTCCTGTGCGGCGGCTGTCTCGGCCGACTTGCCGCACACCCCCGCTGCGCCGGTGCAGGCGGTGCAGCCCGCCGCCTGCTCACACTGAAAACAAAACATCTGCTCGTCCATACAAAACTCCCTTTCTGCCATAAGATACTGCCAGTGTGGGCAGAGCGGGGCGGGGTTATACCAAAAAAGGGCCGCGCCCGACCGGACGCAGCCCTTTGAAAATGCTATGAAATTTAGTAGGTGATGCCCTGTGCCATCATGGCGGTTGCAACCTTCAGGAAGCCGGCACAGTTTGCACCGACCATCAGGTTGCCCTCGGAACCGGCAGCCACAGATGCATCGTAGGAAGCATGGAAAATGCCCTCCATGATGCCCTTCAGCTTGGCATCGACCTCTTCAAAGGTCCAGCTCAGGCGCTCGGAGTTCTGGCTCATCTCCAGACCGGAGGTGGCCACGCCGCCTGCGTTGGAAGCCTTTGCAGGTCCGTACAGGATGCCGTTGGACAGGTAGACCTCGATGGCCTCCGGGGTGCTGGGCATGTTGGCACCCTCGCACACGACGGTGCAGCCACCCTTCACCAGAGCCTCAGCGGACTCCTTGTTGATCTCGTTCTGGGTTGCGCAGGGCAGGGCGATGTCGCAGGGGACAGTCCAGACCTTGGTGCAATCTGCAACATAGGTTACACCCTCGTGGGTCTCGGCGTACTCCTTGATGCGGCCGCGGCGCACTTCCTTCAGATCCTTGACGTAGGCAGATCAATGCCGTTGGGATCGTAGACGTAGCCGTTGGAGTCGGACATGGTAACGACCTTGGCACCCAGCTGGGTGGCCTTCTCGCAGGCGTAGATCGCAACGTTGCCGGAACCGGAGATGACCACGGTCTTGCCCTGGAGGCTGTCGTTGCGCATGCACTTCAGAGCCTCAGCAGTGAAGTAGCACAGGCCGTAGCCGGTAGCCTCGGTGCGGGCCAGAGAGCCGCCGAAGGTCAGGCCCTTGCCGGTGAGCATGCCGCCCTGGAAGCTGTTGGTCAGGCGCTTGTACTGGCCGAACATATAGCCGACCTCACGGCCGCCGACACCGATATCACCGGCGGGGCAGTCCACGAACTGGCCGATGTGGCGGTACAGCTCGGTCATAAAGCTCTGGCAGAAGCGCATCACTTCCATGTCGCTCTTGCCGTGGGGGTCGAAGTCAGAGCCGCCCTTGCCGCCGCCCATGGGCAGGGTGGTCAGGCTGTTCTTGAAGGTCTGCTCAAAGCCGAGGAACTTCAGGATGCCCTGATTGACAGAGGGATGGAAGCGCAGGCCGCCCTTGTAGGGGCCGATGGCGCTGTTGAACTGCACACGGTAGCCGCGGTTCACCTGAACCTTGCCCTGATCGTCAACCCAAGGCACACGGAAGGTGATGATGCGCTCCGGCTCGACCAGACGCTCGATCAGAGCGGCCTTCTCGTACTCGGGGTGCTTCTCAACAACGGGCTGGATGCTCTCCAGAACCTCGCGCACAGCCTGCAGGAACTCAGGCTCGTTGGCATTGCGCTTTTCCAGACCTTCGTAAACGCGCTTCAGGTATTCATTCGTCAGCATAGTAGAATACTCCTTTTCCCAATTACTCTATAAAATTTGAAAAAGACGAAACCGCCCGGCCCGCCGCACAGCGGACGCGCTGCTAAAACGCTTTGGGACGATCCCGGATTTCCGTTCTTACACACCGGCCTGCTTATGGCTGCAGACCGCTTTATTATTATAAAGCATTTCTGTGGGTTTGACAATAGCGAGAAAGCAGAAAATGCTTCAAAAAAACAGATGAAAAGTTGAGACCGCTTCACAAAACGAAAAATAAAAGAAAAAAACGGCACAGAACCTTGTTTTTTAAAGCGCTGGCAGAACAAAAGAAATACGGAAAAGAACGTCTTTTCTCCATTTTGCTGCATTTCGCAGGCGCAGAAAGCCATATTTTCTGCAACCAAAAAGCCCTGCACCACGCAAACGGCACAGGCAGAGAAACGATTTTTACTTCTTCAGCAGCTTTTCGCAGGCATCTGCGGCACCTTCCAGATATTCGCCGCCGTAGGTTTCGATCATGCCGGCATCGGAAAGCGCAGCCAGCTGGGGATCGATGGGGCACTTGGCCAGCACGGGCAGGCCGTGCTTTGCAGCCACCTCATCCACATGGCTCTCGCCGAACACATTGATGTGCTTGCCGCAGTCGGGGCAGACGATGTAGCTCATGTTCTCCACGATGCCCAGCATGGGTACCTTCATCATTTCAGCCATGTTCACGGCCTTGGCCACGATCATGCTCACCAGCTCCTGCGGGCTTGCCACCACAACAATGCCGTCCACCGGCAGGCTCTGGAACACGGTCAGGGGCACATCACCGGTTCCCGGGGGCATGTCCACGAACAGAAAGTCCACGTCCTTCCAGACCACATCGGTCCAGAACTGCTTGACAGCACCGGCAATGACCGGGCCGCGCCACACAACGGGGTCTTCCTCGTTTTCCACCAGCAGATTGATGCTCATAACATCGATGCCCATGCGGCTCTGGATGGGCCAGCAGCCCTTGTCGTCGGCCATGGCGCGGCCATGGATGCCGAACAGCTTGGGAATGGACGGGCCGGTGATGTCGGCATCCAGAATGCCGCAGTGGTAGCCGCGGCGTGCCATGGCGCAGGCCAGCAGAGCGCTGGTCATGCTCTTGCCAACGCCGCCCTTGCCGGACACAACGCCAATGACTTTTTTGACGCTGCTGTTGGGGTTGGGGGCATCGTGCTTGGGCGCTGCATCGCGGGAAGAACATGCTGCTCCACAGCTGGAGCAGTCATGGGTACATTCTTCGCTCATTCTCTTTTTGCGCACGGCTGGCTCAGAGGCATTGGCCGTGTGCTTCCTCCTTAAACAGAATACGGCCATATAAAAGCCGCCCCTTTACTATACCATAAAAGCGCTCAGGAAACAACCCGCCGCGCCGCTCTGCTTTTGCATATCCTGTTCCGCCGCTTCATATGCTGGAACCGGAACATTCCGGCAGGAGGTGCGCCATGCGGCAGAGCTATTTGAAAAATGCAGCGCTGCTCACCGGTTCAGACGTGGTGCTGCGGCTGGCCGGCATGGGCCTGCGCATCTGGCTGGCAAACGAGCTGGGCGGCGAGGGGATGGGCCTTTACCAGCTGGTGCTGGCGGTGTATTCACTGTTCGTCACGCTGGCAACGGCGGGTGTCTCGGTGGCAGCTACCCGGCTCATGGCCGAGGAACTCAGCGGCCCGGCTTCCGCCCGTGGTGCGGCCCGGGGAATGCTGCGGCGTCTGCTGGCGGCGGGGCTTCTGCTGGGCTGTTTGCCGCCGCGCTGCAGCTGACGACAGCGGATCTTGCGGCCCGGTTGTGGCTTGGCGATGTCCGCGCCGTCGGTGCTTTGCGCGTTTCAGCGCTGGGAATGCCATGGATGGCGGTCTCGGCGGTGCTGCGCGGTTTTTTCATCGCCCGACGGCATGTAGCTCCCAATGTGTTCAGCCAGCTTACGGAGCAGACGGTGCGCATCGCGCTGGTGGCACTGGCGCTTACCCGCACCGAGGGCCTTGCGGTGGGCGTGCGCTGTATGCTGGTGCTGGGAGCTACCGCCGTCAGCGAAGCGGTGTCGGCGCTGTGCATGCTGGCCTTTTACCGGCGGGATGCCCGCAGTGCCTTTACGGGGCAAAAAGCCGTCCGCCCGGCAGACCCTGCCCGCCGTCTGTGGGAGATCCTGTGGCCGGTGGAGGGCGGGCGGGTGCTGGCAAGCGCCCTGCACACGGCGGAGAATATGCTGGTGCCCGCCTGCCTTGCGGTCTATCTGATCAACGCGGGCGGGCGCACCGCTGCGCTGGAGCAGTACGGAGAACTGAAAGGCATGGCTCTGCCGCTGCTTACGTTCCATTTGGCCTGCTGGGCAGTCTTTCGGTGCTGCTGATGCCGGAGATCACGCAGGCTCACATTCTGGGCCAAACCAAACGGCTCAACGCACTTTTGGACCGGATGCTGCGGCTCACCGGCTATTTTTCCGCGCTGGCAGGGGTGCTGTTCTGGGTGTGGGGACGGCCGCTGGCACAGCTTTTGTACCAAAGTGCGGATGCCGGGTTTTATCTGGAAACGCTGGCTCCTGCCATGCCGCTGATGTATCTGGAAAGCATGGTGGACGGTGCCATGAAAGGGGTAGGAGAGCAGAAGGCGGCCTTCCGCTACAGCGTGTGGGATTCCATCCTGCGCATTGGCGGGGTGGTGGCGCTGCTGCCGCGCTTTGGCATGAAGGGCTTTTTGGCAGTGATCCTGCTTTCCAGCCTGTACACCTGTGCGGCCAACACCGGGCATCTGCTGTTTTCCAGCGGCACGCAGCATGCATTCCGCCGCTGGCTGGGTGCACCGCACTGGCAGCTGTGCTGGCTGCGGCGGCTGGCATGGCGCTGCAGAAGCTGCTTGCGGATGGGTTTGCGGCTCGGCTGCCTTTGCAGCTGGCCGCGTTGGGCATAGGCGGCTGCGCTACCACAGGAGTGTTCCTGCTGGCGGCATGGCCGCTGGGCCTTGGAGAGGAAGCAGCCGCGCTCTGGGTTGCGCACCGGCCCGGCAGACCGAAAAAATAGAGGGAGTTTGGCAGCGGATTCAAATTTTCTGGACATTCTGCAGTGTTCTGAGTATAATATAAAGATAGGGCTGTCCGGTGTGCCGGGCAGGACGGAACGCCGGAAGCTCCTTCCGGCCAAAACTGCGGCTCTTGTGCCGTATGTAAAAGAGGACTTTTTTGTGAAAGATAAAAAGAACACACCGCAGGTGCTTGCGCGCCGGGCGCTGCTTGTGCTGCTGGATGCAGCCATTGTTGCATTCAGCTTTTATTTTGCGCTGCTGCTGCGTGCAGACGGAGCAGTGGAAGCTGCTTGGTGGCCGCATAACCGTGAGCTTCTGTACGAAAATCTGCCATGGATCGTGGCGGTGTACATTGCCAGCTTTCTGTTCAGCGGGCTGTACTCCGTACTGTGGAAGTATGCCGGTGAACGCGACCTGATGCGTCTGGCGGGAACGGTGGCTGTGCCTACCGTTGTCGTCTACTGTGTCAACCGTCTGTGCATCCACGGCGTGCTGTTCAACTCCGCCAACTGTATGGCGGCGGTGCTCATCTTCCTGCTGGTGGGCGGCAGCCGTCTGGCATGGCGGCTGTTCCTGAACCACCCGCTGGGCGAAAAGCTACGCGGCGCTGCCAGCAAGGACCCCAACCGCCCGGTGATGATCGTAGGTGCAGGCGAAGCCGGTGCATGGGCCATCAACGTGTGCAAATCCAATAAGGAATATGGTCACGCGGTGGTGGCGGTGGACGATGATCCCACAAAACTCAACCAGACCATCCACGGGGTGCCGGTGAAGGGCACGCTGGAGGATATCCCGGACCTGTGCAAGCGCTACGGCATCCACAGCATCATCATCGCCATTCCTACCCTGAAGGGCAGCAAGCTGAACCATGTCATCGATCTGTGCGTCAGCACCATTGTGCGGTGCAGCTGCTCAGTGACCCGCAGCTGGTGGGCAGCGGTACACCGCAGCAGGGAGCCTTCCGCGAGTTGAACCCGGCGGACTTCCTTTCCCGCGATGAGGTGACGCTGGATACCGATCAGATCTCCGGCTACCTCACCGGCAAGACCGTTCTGGTCACGGGCGGCGGCGGCTCCATCGGCAGCGAACTGTGCCGTCAGGTGATGCGCTTCAAGCCCGGCAAGCTGCTTATTTTTGATATCTACGAGAACTGCGCCTATGAGCTTTTGATGGAGCTGCAGCAGAAGTACGGCCGGGATATCCCGGTAACGGTGCTCATTGGCTCCATCCGCGATAAAAAGCGTCTGGATGAGGTTTTTGAAACATATCATCCCACTGTGGTGTTCCATGCGGCAGCACACAAGCATGTGCCGCTGATGGAGGTCAGCCCTGCAGAAGCGGTCAAGAACAATGTTCTGGGCACCAAAAATCTGCTGGTGAGCGCCAGCGAACACGACGTGGAGCGGTTCGTGCAGCTTTCCACCGATAAGGCTGTGAACCCCACCAGTGTGATGGGCTGTACCAAGCGCATCTGCGAAATGCTCATCCAGACCTTTGCGGGCAACACGGATATGAAGTGTGTGGCTGTGCGTTTTGGCAATGTGCTGGGCAGCCACGGCAGCGTCATTCCGCTGTTTGAGGCCCAGATCAAAAAGGCGGGCCTGTCACCCTGACAGACCCCAACATTGAGCGCTACTTTATGACCATTCCGGAAGCGGCCCAGCTGGTGTTGCAGGCCGGTGCACTGGCCGAGAGCGGCAATATCTATGTGCTGGACATGGGCGAGCCGGTCAAGATCATGGATCTTGCCAAGCAGCTCATCCGTTTTTACGGCTATGAGCCGGGCGTGAATATGGAGATCAAGATCGTGGGTCTGCGCCCGGGCGAGAAGCTCTACGAAGAGCTGATGATGGACGAGGAGCAGGATAAGATGCGCCGCACCCAGCACAATAAAATTTTTGTGGCTTCGCCGCGCAGCATCGATCTGGCCGAGTTCTACGGGCAGCTGCAGGAGCTTGCCGCTGCGGCAGAGCACAACGACGAGGGTGTGGTGCAGCAGCTGGCAAAGATGATCCCGACCTTCACCCCCACCCGCCAGAATCTGAAGCTGTAAACTCCCCCAGTCTGCTGCGCAGACAGCCCCCTCAAAGAGGGAGCCTGTCCGTGCGGCAAAGCCTCCCTCTTTGAGAAAGACTTCCCCCGGCCGGGACAGATTCTCCCCGCGCCGGGGAGAAATGTCACCACAGGTAACAAAGAGAAAAACAGATGTCGCGCCAGCGACAAAAAGGGGAATGGGTGGCATCGCATCAGCGATGACGAAAGGAGTTTCTACTGATGTCACTGCGGCGATCGGCCGCGTGCATATAAAATGAGAGGGATGTTACTATGGAAAAGAAACCGTTTCTGACCGAGGCGATGGCACAGGAGATCATTCAGGATGTGCCACGCCGTTCCATGTCTACGATGAGAAGGGCATCCGTGAAAATGCCCGCCGCATCAACAAGGCATTCAGCTGGAACAAAGGCTTCAAGGAGTATTTTGCCGTCAAGGCTCTGCCGAACCCTGTCATCCTGCAGATCCTCAAGGAGGAGGGCTGCGGCGTGGACTGCTCGTCCCTGACTGAGCTGATGCTCAGCGAGGTGTGTGGCTTCTCCGGCAGCGATATCATGTTCTCCTCCAACCAGACTCCCGTGGAAGATATGAAGAAGGCCTACGAGCTGGGCGCTTATATCAATCTGGACGATGCCACCATGGTGGAATTTCTGGAGCGTGTCGCCGGTGTGCCGGAGAACATCTTCTGCCGCTATAACCCGGGCGGCACCTTCAGTCTGGGCGAGAGCGAAGAGGGCTTTCAGGTCATGGACAAGCCCGGCGATGCCAAGTACGGCATGACCGAGGAGCAGATGATCGAAAGCTACAAGAAGCTGGCCGCCAAGGGTGCCAAGAACTTCGGCATCCACGCTTTCCTTGCTTCCAATACCATTTCCGATGAGTATTACCCGGAGCTGGCAGGTATCCTGTTCCAGCTGGCTGTCCGGGTGCAGAAGGCCACCGGTGTGCACATCGGTTATATCAACCTGTCCGGCGGTGTGGGCATCCCGTACCGCCCGGAGCAGACCGAGAACGATATCATGGCCATCGGCGAGGGTGTGCGCAAGAAGTTTGAGGAAATTCTGGTGCCCGCAGGCATGGGCGATGTGGCCATCTTTACTGAGATGGGCCGCTTTACCACCGGCCCCTACGGCGCACTGGTGGCAACTGCCATCCACGAAAAGCACATCTATAAGGAATACATCGGTCTGGATGCCTGCGCAGCCAACCTGATGCGCCCGGCCATGTACGGCGCTTACCACCACATCACCGTGCTGGGCAAGGAAAATGAGCCTTGCGATCACATGTACGATGTGGTGGGCGGTCTGTGCGAGAACAACGACAAGTTTGCCATTGACCGGATGCTGCCCAAGATCGACATTGGCGATATCGTTTATATCCACGACACCGGTGCACACGGCTCTGCCATGGGCTACAACTACAACGCAAGCTGCGCAGCGCCGAAGTGCTGCTGTGCGAGGATGGCACCCACCGTCTGATCCGCCGTGCCGAGACGCCGCGCGATTACTTTGCAACGCTGGATTTCCTGCCCCTGATGAAGCCACTGTTTGAAGATTAAGAGGTATCATAAATGTTTTTTGGCTTTCAGCTCACCCTTGGCCTGATGATGGTATTCTACGGCTATTCGGTCATGAAAAATCCCCGTGTCTGGGGCGATCAGGGCCGCCGTGCCGTCAAAGCGGAGCACTTTGAGGAATACTGCCGCCAGAACGGCCTGTTCTTTTTGAAGGCAGGCTGCGTGGTGGCGGTGATCGGTGCACTGGATGCGCTCATCACGCTGGATGCCCTGCTGTACGCTCTACTGTACCTCTTCGGTCTGGCCTTCGCTTCTATCCGCTGGTCAAATGGTGCCGTGAGAACGAGGGCTTCAGCTGGCCATGGCCCCATGTCCAGAGCGAGAAAAAGCGCATCAAAGAGCTGCGCCGTGAACAGGAATCGCAGGAAAAGGCGGAGCAGGACTCCGACAAAAAGTAAAGAACAAAGAGAAAAACGCTGCTGTACGGTAAAGTACAGCAGCCGTTTTTTTGTTTCCGCTTTATGCAGGGTGGTTTTCCTCGCTGTTCTTGCTCTTATCCAGTGCATCGAACTGCTTTACGATCTGGGGGTCCTTCAGCTTGACGACCTTGCCGGAGAGATAATGCAGGGTGTTTTCCTCGGGAATATCAAGGAAAGTGACCCGCACAGCGCACAGGGCCTGTGTTTTGGTGCCGGTGCGCTCGTTCATCTTGCGGTTGCCGTACTTGATGTCGCCCAGAACCGGACGGCCCAGATAGGCCAGATGTGCACGGATCTGGTGGGTGCGGCCGGTGACAAGGCCGATCTTGCACAGGGCGAACGGCCCGGCGGTGCGCAGTACGTCCACGTCCGTAATGATCTGCTTGCGGCGCTCGTCCTGCGACTGATGTGCGTGGATGCTCACCTTGTTGTTCTTCTCGTCGTGCTCCCACCATGCGGTGAACCGCCCGGACTGCGGGATACCCACCGTGATGGTGTAGTATTCCTTCTTGAGCAGATCGGTGCGGATGATCTCATTCATGTCCCGCAGGGCGGTGTAGCTCTTGGCGGCGATCACAAGGCCCTCGGTGCCGCGGTCCAGCCGGTTGCAAATGCCGGGCTTGAACCGGTTCTCGCCGTGGGGATCGTACTCGCCTTTTTCGGACAGATACTGGGTAAAAGCGTCCACAAGGTTTGCATCGCCGGTGCGGTCGCTATGGCACAAAAGGTGGGTGGGTTTGTACAGCACAGCAATGTTTTCGTCCTCATAAATGATATTGACCTTGGGCTGATTCTGCTTTTTTTTCGGCGCGGCCTTCTGCACGGTTTTTGCGCCTTCCGGCGGGAAAAACTCGTCGTTGATGTACAGCTCGATCAGGTCGCCTGCCTGAATGCGGTACTCCGGCACGGCCTTTTTTCCGTTTACCTTCACGCGCTTATTGCGGAAGCTCTTGTACAAAAGGCTGGTGGGAAAATCGCGGGTCACGCTCTGCACAAAGCGGGAAAGACGAACGCCGTCGTCGTTGGCGGTTGCGGTATATTGTTTCATAAATGTTCCTCAATTTTCAAGAGATACCTTTATAGTAATACAGCCTTGGCTGCAAGTCAACGCGGAAACGCCCCGGATCAAAACTATTTTACCGCAAAGCCTTGAGTTCCGGGCGCAAAATGGGTACTATTATAAGGAATGAATCAGAAGGAGAGTACCGCAATGGCAGAACACAAACGGCATCAGGGACACCGCCAGCGGATGCGCGAACGGGTGCAGAACTACGGTCTGGACAGTCTGGCCGAGCACGAAGCGCTGGAATATGTGCTGTACCTCACCAACGCCCAGAAGGACACCAACGGCATCGCTCACGACCTGATCGACCGCTTTGGCGATTTTGCCGCTGTGCTGGAAGCCAGCGAGGAAGAGCTGTGCACTGTGGAGGCGTAGGCCCGGCCACAGCCCGGATGCTGCATCTGCTGCCGGAGATCAGCCGCTACTATGGCCGCAGCCGTACCAGCACCACCCGCTGCATCAGAACTACGGAGCAGATGGGCAGCTATCTGATGGCGAAGTTTGCGTGGTCGGATTACGAGCGTGCAATGCTGGTCAGTCTGGACAGCCGTAAGCGGGTGCGCGCGGCGGTCTGGCTGCGGGAAGGCACCACCGACCGGGTAAGTCTGGACATCAAGGATGTGGTATCTGCGGCCATCAAGGGCGGCACCGACACGGTGGTGCTCAGCCACAACCACCCCAACGGTGCGGCCTTGCCCTCCATGGAGGATCTGGAGGCCACTGGTAATATTGCCCGGGCATTGGGCCTTGTGAACATCCATCTGCTGGATCACTTCATCCTGACCGATACGGAGTATTTCTCCATGCGGGACGCAAACCGCCTGCCGATCTATGACTTTAAAACAGGTACGCTTTTCTGGCCTTGATCTGTGAAACAACAAAAAAGTGTTTACATTATAAAACTGGTGTGCTATAATCAAACCGTAAAATACAACTGATTGTGGTTCTTTGCGCGAGGGCCGGAGAGGAGAGGGAAGATGGCAGACGAAAAATTTGAACTGGTATCCTCTTACCAGCCCACCGGCGACCAGCCGCAGGCCATTGAAACACTGGTGAAAGGCGTGGAGCGGGGCGACCGCTGCCAGACCCTGCTGGGTGTTACCGGCAGCGGAAAGACCTTTACCATGGCAAATGTTATTGCAAAATGCAACCGGCCCACGCTGGTTCTGGCCCACAACAAAACGCTGGCGGCCCAGCTGTGCACCGAGTTCCGGTCGTTTTTCCCCAACAACGCGGTGGAGTATTTCGTCTCCTACTACGATTACTACCAGCCGGAAGCCTATATCCCCAGCACGGATACCTATATTGAAAAGGACAGCGCCATCAACGACGAGATCGACCGCCTGCGCCATTCGGCCACGGCGGCGCTTTCGGAGCGGCGGGACGTGATCATTGTAGCATCGGTGTCCTGCATCTACTCGCTGGGTGACCCCATCGACTACCGCAGCATGGTCATCAGCCTGCGCCCCGGCATGCAGATGGAGCGGGACGAGCTGTGCCAGAAGCTGGTCACTTTGCAATATGAGCGCAACGACGTGAATTTTGTGCGCAACAAGTTCCGTGTGCACGGCGATATCGTGGACATCTACCTTGCCTATATGAGCGAGCTTGCCATCCGTGTGGAATTTTTTGGGGACGAGATCGACCGCATCACGGAGTTCAACCCTCTCACCGGTGCCAAACAGAATGTAGTCAAGCATGTAGCCATCTTCCCGGCCAGCCACTATATCGTCAGCGCCGAGAAGAAGGCCGCAGCACTGGAAAAGATCCGCGCCGAGTGCGACGCACAGGTGAAGCAGTTCACCGCCGAGGGCAAGCTGATCGAGGCGCAGCGCATTGCCCAGCGCACCAATTACGACATTGAGATGCTTAACGAGGTGGGCATGTGCAAAGGCATCGAGAACTATTCGGCGGTGCTTTCGGGCCGTGCGCCGGGCAGTATGCCCACCACTCTGCTGGATTATTTCCCGGATGATTTTCTGCTGTTTGTGGACGAGAGCCATGTTACCCTGCCGCAGGTGCGCGCCATGTACGGCGGCGACTATGCCCGCAAAAAACGCTGGTGGAGTACGGCTTCCGCCTGCCGTCCGCCTTCGATAACCGCCCACTCAAGTTCGAGGAGGTGGAGTCCAAGCTGAACCAGATGATCTTCGTTTCGGCTACGCCCGGCGACTACGAGCGGCAGAACAGCACGCAGGTGGCGCAGCAGGTCATCCGGCCCACCGGCCTTTTGGACCCGCTCATTTCGGTGCGCCCGGTGGAAGGCAGGTGGTGGATCTGTTGGGCGAGATCAATACCCGCATCCAGCGGCACGAGCGCGTTCTCGTGACCACGCTGACCAAGAAAATGGCCGAAGACCTGACCGACTACCTTACCGAACAGGGCATCAAGGTCAAGTATATGCACCACGAGGTGGATACCTTTGAGCGCATGGAGATCATCAAGGACCTGCGCCTTGGCTCCATTGATGTTGTGGTGGGCATCAACCTGCTGCGCGAGGGTCTTGACCTGCCGAGGTGAGCCTTGTGGCCATTCTAGATGCCGACAAGGAGGGCTTTCTGCGCAGCGAGACCAGCCTGATCCAGACCATTGGCCGCGCGGCCCGCAATGCCGAGGGCCTTGTCATCATGTACGCGGATATCGTCACCGACAGCATGGACCGCGCCATCACCGAGACCGAGCGCCGCCGCGCCATCCAGATGGCCTACAATAAAGAACATGGCATCGTGCCAAAAACCATCGTCAAGGCCATTGCAGACAGCATTGAGATCAGCGATAAAGCGGAGAACGCTAAGCTGAACACCCGCCGCATGGGCAGGATGGAGCGGGAGGCCGCCATCGAGCGCCTGACCCGTGAGATGAAGGAAGCGGCGAAGCTGCTGGAGTTTGAACACGCGGCCTTCCTGCGTGACCAGATCGACCGACTGCGCCGGGGCGAGAACCCGACGGTGGACTCTGCGGCAGAAACGGAGCGCAAACAGAATCATTCACAGACACAACGAAAAGGGAGAAAATACCTTGGCAAACGATAAAATCGTCATCAAAGGTGCCCGCGAGCACAACCTGAAAAATGTTAACCTGACCCTCCCGAGGGAAAAGCTGATCGTCATGACCGGCCTTTCCGGTTCGGGCAAGTCGAGCCTTGCGTTCGACACCATCTATGCCGACGGCCAGCGCCGCTATGTGGAAAGCCTTTCCAGCTACGCACGCATGTTTTTGGGCCGCATGGACAAGCCCGATGTGGACGAGATTACCGGCCTGTCACCGGCAATTTCCATCGACCAGAAAACCACCAGCCACAACCCGCGTTCCACCGTGGGCACCGTGACGGAGATCTACGATTATCTGCGACTTCTGTACGCCCGCGTGGGCGTGCCCCACTGCCCGGTGTGCGGGCGGGTGATCAGCCAGCAGACCGTGGACGAAATGGTGGACGCGGTACTCAAACTGGACGAAGGTGCGAAGTTTCAGGTGCTGGCTCCTGTGGTGCGCCAGCGCAAAGGCACCCAGCAGAAAGAGCTGGATGCTGCCCGCCGCGGTGGCTATGCTCGTGTGAAGATCGACGGCAACCTGTATGATCTTGACGAAGAGATCAAGCTGGAAAAGAACATCAAGCATACGGTGGAGATCGTGGTGGACCGCCTTGCCATGCGCAAGGGCATCCGGGGCCGTCTGGCAGATTCGCTGGAAACCGCGCTGGCGCTTACCGGCGGCATCGCCGAAGTGGACGTGATCGGCGGCGATTGTATGACCTTCAGCCAGAACTTTGCCTGCCCGGAGCACGGCATTTCCATCAGCGACCTGTCACCCCGGCTCTTCTCCTTCAATAACCCACTGGGAGCCTGCGAAAAGTGTACCGGCCTTGGCACCTTTATGCGGGTGGACGAGGAACGCATCCTGCCCAACCGGAACCTTTCCATCCGTGAGGGTGCCATCAAGGCCAGCGGCTGGTACTATGCCGAGGGGTCTGTATCCGAAATGTATTATCTGGGTCTTGGCAAAAAGTACGGATTTACGCTGGATACGCCCATCAAAGAGATGAGCACCGAAGCTGTCAATGCGTTGCTGTACGGAACCAATGGCGAAAAAATTGAGATGCACCGCACGAATGAGTTCGGCAGCGGTGTGTATTATAATACCTTTGAGGGCATCGTGGAGAACCTTGAGCGCCGCTTCCGCGAGACCAACAGCGAGTGGATGAAGGAAGAAATCGGCAGCTTCATGTCCGGCGTGGAGTGCCCGGACTGCCACGGAAAGCGCCTGAAACCCGTGGTGCTGGCTGTGACCATCGGGGATAAGAACATCAGCGATTTCTGCGAAATGTCCATCCGGGACGAGCTGAAATTCATTGCCGAGAACGAACCGAATCTGACCGAAAAACAGAAGCAGATCGGCGGCCAGATCATGAAGGAGATCCGGAACCGCCTGCAGTTTTTGCAGAGCGTGGGTCTGGATTATCTCACGCTGGCCCGCTCAGCAGGCACTCTTTCCGGCGGCGAGAGCCAGCGCATCCGCCTGACCACTCAAATCGGCAGTGCGCTTTCCGGCGTGCTCTATGTGCTGGACGAGCCGTCCATCGGCTTGCATCAGCGCGATAACGATAAGCTCATTGCCACCCTGAAAAATCTCCGCGACCTCGGCAACACAGTCATTGTGGTGGAGCATGATGAAGATACCATGCGCAGCGCGGATTATATCGTGGATGTAGGCCCGGGCGCAGGCGTGCATGGCGGTGAGATCGTAGCCGCTGGCAGCGTGAAGGACATCTGCAAGGCAAAGCGCAGCATCACCGGTGATTATCTCTCCGGCCGCAAACGCATTGCCGTACCGCAGACCCGCCGCACCGGCAACGGCAATTACCTTACTGTGCGGGGTGCACGGGAAAATAACCTGCACAATATCGACGTGAAATTCCCGCTGGGAGAGTTTATTTGCGTTACCGGCATTTCCGGCTCCGGCAAGTCCAGCCTCATCAACGAAATTCTGTATAAGACGCTTGCCTGCGAGCTGAACGGTGCGCGTTCCCGCGCAGGCAAATGCGATGGGGTAGAAGGGCTGGAATTTGTGGATAAGGTCATCGGTATCGACCAGCAGCCCATTGGCCGTACGCCGCGCTCCAATCCGGCCACTTATACCGGTGTGTTCAATGATATCCGCACGGTATTCTCCCAGACACAGGATGCCAAAATGCGCGGTTACGGCCCGGGGCGTTTCAGTTTTAATGTCAAGGGCGGCCGTTGCGAAGCCTGTGAGGGCAACGGTATTCTGCAGATCGAGATGCACTTCCTGCCGGATGTGTACGTGCCCTGCGAGGTATGCAAGGGGGCGCGTTACAACCGCGAAACGCTGGAAGTGAAGTATAAGGAAAAGACCATCTCCGATGTGCTGAACATGACCGTGGAGGAAGCAGTGGTATTCTTTTCCAACCAGCCCAAGATCGCCCGCAAGCTGCAGACCCTGCTGGACGTGGGTCTTGGTTATGTAACACTGGGCCAGAGCGCCACCACCCTTTCCGGCGGCGAAGCACAGCGCGTGAAGCTGGCCAATGAGTTGGCCCGCCGCAGCACTGGCAAGACCGTGTATATTCTGGACGAGCCTACTACCGGCCTGCATATTGCAGATGTGCACCGCCTGATCGAGGTGCTGCAGAAGCTGGTAGATGCGGGCAACACGGTTATTGTCATCGAGCACAATCTGGATCTTATCAAGTGCGCCGACCATATCATTGACCTTGGCCCTGAAGGCGGCAGTGCAGGCGGCGAGATCGTGGCCGAAGGCACGCCCGAACAGGTGGCAGAGGTGCCGGGCAGCTTTACCGGTCAATATCTGAAACCGCTTTTGGAAAAAGACAAGCTCCTGCAAGAAAAAAAGCAAAATAAATAAAGCGCGTACTTTCGCAAAAATCAGACTTTTTACGAAAAAGCAAAGAAAATTGTAAAATCTGTTGACAAAACTGCTGTATCTGAGTATAATATCT
>ENA-OQEX01000725-OQEX01000725.1-human-gut-metagenome-genome-assembly--contig:-NODE-725-length-15688-cov-7.499839_pt1 | contig 15688 bp, 21 predicted proteins | sample MGYA00242802_ERZ504649 | MGnify/ENA primary metagenome ERZ504649 (study PRJEB26092, sample SAMD00036194) | human gut metagenome | host: Homo sapiens | study: EMG produced TPA metagenomics assembly of...
CGATGAAGCGCTTGCCCTCGGCGTTGATCAGCACAGCGCCGTCGCCGCGCAGGCCTCGGTGATCAGAGCAGCGGTGTTGGCCTCAACGGTGGGGTGGATCTGGATCTGGTCCATATCCACAGTGCCAGCACCGATGGCGGTGGCCATCTCAATGCCCTGACCCTGAGCGCCGGCAGCGTTGGTGGTCATGAAGCCCTTCAGCTCAGGCTTGTACTCGACAACCATGTCCAGATTTGCGCCGAAGCCGCCGGTGGTCAGCACCACAGCCTTGGCGTTCACAGTGACGGTCTCGCCGGTAGAACCGGTGGCCTTGATGCCCACAGCAGCGCCGTTCGCATCGGTCAGGATCTCGTTGGCGGTGGTGTTCAGCAGGATCTGAACGCCAGCCTTCTCACAGTTCTCCTCCAGCAGGGGGATCATGTAGGAACCGACAGAAACGGTCTTGCCCTCTGCGTCCACAGGGCGATGGATGCGCTTGACGGATGCACCGCCAAAGCTGGAAACGCTGTGCAGGGTGATGCCGTGCTCGTCCAGCCAGTCGATGGCATCAGCAGAGTTGGAGCACAGGGTCTCCACCAGAGCAGGGTCGTTGATGCCCTTGCCGCCGATCATGGTGTCCAGCTCCATCAGCTCAACAGAGTCGAAGTAGCCGGTGGGGTTCTTCTGGTACTCTGCCCACTGCTCAGAGACGGTCTTTGCCAGAGCGGTGATGGTCTCGTTGTCAGCGTACTTTTCAGCAGCGGTCTTCAGGGTCTTTTCGACACCGGCAGACTCGCCGAACTCGTTCTCATCCTGATACACGGTCTTGCCGGCGTTCATGCCGCCGGTAGCGCGCACAGAGTTGCCGCCCACCATGGCCTGGCTCTCCACGATTACAACGCTCTTGCCCTCGGCAGCAGCGGTGATGGCAGCGGTCATGCCTGCGCCGCCTGCACCCACGATGACAACGTCAGCGTCAACGGTGGAATCCTCGGCCTTGGTCTCGTCGGCCTTGACCTCGATCTTATAGTCGTCGGCGTTCAGGCCGGCGGCAGTCAGGGCAGCGGCTGCTGCCTCCTTGATGGCGTTGGAGGTGATGGTCGCGGTGGACACGCCGTCCACGGCGATGCTGCCGGTCTCAGCGATCTGAGCGGGCAGCTGCTCCAGTGCCAGCGTACCGATGCCGGGGGTCTCGTCCTTGCCCTCAGCGGTGCAGCCGGTGATTTTGCCGTCTTCCAGCGTCAGGGTAACGGTAACGTCGCCGCCCATGCCCTTGGCAGTGCCGGTGAAATCGCCGGACACGCCGCCTGCGGTGGAAGCGGACTTGCTGCCGCAGCCGTAGCCCAGCAGACTGACACCCACAACAACCGCCATGGCCAGCGCAGCCACGCTCTTGCGGATCTGATTCTTTTTCATTGTTTCTTCCTTCTCATATTCGGGTTGCTTGTGTTCGGACATCTATCAGCAAAAAAGGGGGAGCTGCTCATTCGGAAAGCAGCTTCCCCCTCGCTGAAACTTAGGAAAAACTTAGGCGTTAGCCTGAGCTGCAGCAACAGCGCATGCAACGGTAGCACCAACCATCGGGTTGTTGCCCATGCCGATCAGGCCCATCATCTCAACGTGTGCGGGCACGGAGGAAGAACCTGCAAACTGAGCATCGCCGTGCACACGACCCAGAGAGTCGGTCAGGCCGTAGCTTGCGGGGCCTGCGGCCACGTTATCGGGATGCAGGGTACGGCCCGTGCCGCCGCCGGAAGCGACAGAGAAGTACTTCTTGCCGTTCTCGATGGCCCACTTCTTGTAGGTGCCGGCAACCAGATGCTGGAAGCGGACGGGTTGGTGGAGTTGCCGGTGATGGAGCACTGAACGTCCTCCTTCTTCATGATGGCAACGCCTTCCATAACGTCGTTTGCACCGTAGCACTTGACGGCTGCGCGCTCGCCTCAGAGAAGGGGATCTCCTTGACGACGGTCAGGGTCTGAGTGGGGATGTCGTACTCAGTCTGAACATAGGTGAAGCCGTTGATACGAGAAATGATGTAAGCTGCATCCTTGCCCAGGCCGTTCAGGATGACGCGCAGGGGGGTCTTGCGGACCTTGTTTGCGGTGCGGGCGATGCCGATAGCACCCTCAGCAGCAGCAAAGGACTCGTGGCCTGCCAGGAAAGCGAAGCAGGTGGTGTCCTCGCTCAGCAGACGAGCGCCCAGATTGCCGTGGCCCAGACCGACCTGACGCTGCTCAGCGACAGAGCCGGGGATGGTGAAAGCTTCCAGACCTTCGCCGATGGCAGCAGCACACTCGGCAGCATCGGTCAGGCCGCGCTTGACGGCGATGGCGGTGCCCAGGGTGTATGCCCAGACAGCGTTATCAAAGCAGATGGCTGAACGCCGCGCACGATCTTGTCGCAGTCGATGCCCTTTGCGAGGAGCATCTCGTTGCAAGCGTCCAGAGACTCCAGGCCGTTAGCCTTCAGGCATGCCTCGATTTTCGGCATGCGGCGATCCATAGATTCAAAAGTTGCCATGAGTTGTTCCTCCTCTCTTATTCCTCACGCGGGTCAATGTACTTCACAGCACCCTGCTCCTTGCTGAAGCGGCCGTAAGTACCCACGTTCTTCTCATAAGCCTCGTTGGGGGTCTTGCCGTGACGGATATCCTCCATCATCTTGCCCAGCTTGACGACTGATAGCCGATGACCTCATCGTTGGCATCCACAGCCAGCTTGTTGATATAGCCCTCGGTCAGCTCCAGATAACGGACGCCCTTTGCCTTGGTGGAGAAGATGGTGCCGGTCATGGAGCGCAGGCCCTTGCCCAGGTCGTCCAGACCTGCGCCGATGGGCAGACCGTCCTCAGAGAAAGCGGTCTGGCTGCGGCCGTAGACGATCTGCAGGAACAGCTCACGCATTGCAACGTTGATGGCATCGCACACCAGGTCGGTGTTCAGAGCTTCCAGAATGGTCTTGCCGGGCAGGATCTCGCCTGCCATAGCAGCAGAGTGGGTCATACCGGAGCAGCCGATGGTCTCCACCAGAGCCTCCTCGATGACACCGTTCTTGATGTTCAGGGACAGCTTGCAGGTACCCTGCTGAGGTGCGCACCAGCCCACACCGTGGGTGTAGCCGCTGATGTCCTTGATCTCATAGGCCTTGACCCATGCGCCCTCTTCGGGGATGGGAGCCGGACCATGCTTAGGACCTTTGGTGATCGGGCACATATTCTGTACTTGCTGCGAATAGGTCATAATCATACTCTCCTTTTGACAAATGTTGCTTTGCAGCACAAAGCCGCCGCCGCGCCCTGCCGGCACAGCCGCTGCCCTTTGCTGCTTGCATCTGACCGGGCGCGCCGCTCTCTTTCAGCGCCTTAACCGGTACTACCACGCATGATTTTATTATAGAGAAAGCTGACGGATTTTGCAATACATTTCCGGTAAAAAACATCAAAACTATTTGCAGTTGCCTTCCGCTAACTGTCAATTCGGATGCTTTTGTCATTTCATTCGTCAAGTTTTTGTCAACTATGTCAAGAGGGCAAATTTCACGCTCCTGTGTCCTGCCTGCGCGGTGTCTGCCCGGCAGGCTTCAGTACCCACATGGCCGCAAAGCCCGCCGCTGCGCCGCCCACGGCAAGCCAGTGCCGCCCGGCTTCCAACCCCCAGAGATTTGCTGCAAACGGAAAGGCCAGACTGCCCACGCTCTGCCCCAGTGCCAGAAAACCGTAGTTCACCCCTGCGTGCGGCAGGCCGAACAGATCGGTGGAAAGGGCGGGCAGCACTGCTGCAAGGCCGGAATAGCAGAAGGTAAGCCCCGCATAACAGGCGATCACCCACCAGCCCTGCGCAAACGCAAACCCTGCCGAAAGCCCCAGCGACACCGCAAACAGCAGCAGATCGGTGGGCCTGCGGCCAATTTTATCGCTGAGCATGGGCATCAGCAGGCGGCCCGCCGCACTGCCCACGCTGCCCAGCACCACGCTCCACAGAGCAGCGTTCTCGTCCAGCCCCCGCTCCACGCCCAGCTTCAGGATGATGGGGCTGAACAGAAGCACCGCCGGGGTGGAAAAGCACACCGCGCCTGCGCACAGCCAGTACTGCTTTGTTTTCAGCATCTGCCACGGGGAAAGGTCGATCTCATTTTTGCCGTTCCCCTGCTGGTTTTGTCTGCTTTCCGGCGGGTCCTGCAGCAGCAGACTGCCCGCAAGGCAGACGGGCAGCGTTATGGCCCCCAGCGCCCAGAACGCGCCCCGGATGCCCTGCACGATCCCAAAGCCGCTGACCGCCGTGCGCACGAACACGGTGAGGAACGCACCGGAAAGGCCCACCGCCCCGCCGATCACGCCGGTGGCAAGGCCCTTGCGCCCGGCATACCACTTCTGTGCGCAGGACTGGATGGATGGGTACAGAAACGCCGTGCCCAGCCCCGCCGGGATGCTGAATGCCAGAAAAAGCTGACCGCACTGCCGCCCGGCAGCATGGCCGCTGCAAAAATCCGCCGCACAGCAGTGCTGTTCCCCACAGAGCCGCACACCGCGGGCCTCGGCTGTCCTGCAGAAAGCCGCCGAGGACGCACCCCACGCCGAACGCCGCAATGAGGATACCGAAGGCATAGCCTGCCCCCTGCTCGCTCAGGCCGTACTCGTCCATGACCGGCTGCTGAAATACGCCCCACGCCGCCGGGATGCCCGTGAGCACCTGAATGGCTGCGCCCGCCGCAAGGATGGTCCATGGATGTTTTGCTGTAAATTGCTGTTTCATCGTCTGTCCTCCGAATGGTTTTTCCTTTACAGTGTGCCCATTTCAATTGACAAAACGGCAGATTTCTTTATAATGAATAAGGTAAAAGTATTTACATTGATTTATATAGAGAGGAACCATCTTATGAAAACACAGGCATTGAAGGGCATGCGCGACCTGCTGCCCGCTGAGCAGACCCTGCGCGATTACATTCAGGGCAAAATTCTGGAGACCTACCGTGCGTCCGGCTTCGAGCGCATTTCCACCCCCATGCTGGAGGATATGGAGAATCTGGACAAATCCGACGGCGGCGACAACTTGAACCTGATCTTCAAGGTGCTCAAGCGCGGCGATAAGCTCACCGCTGCCTGAACACCGGCGATCCCAAGCAGCTGTCCGATATGGGCCTGCGCTATGACCTGACCCTGCCGCTGAGCCGCTACTATGCCGCCAACAAGGATAAGCTGCCCAGCCCCTTCAAGGTGATCCAGACCGACCGTGTGTTCCGCGCCGAGCGCCCGCAGAAGGGCCGTCTGCGCGAGTTCGTACAGTGCGATATCGACATTCTGGGCGATTCTTCCCCCAATGCCGAGGTGGAGCTGATCGACGTGACCACCCGTGCCCTGCTGAACATCGGCTTCACCGGCTTCACCGTCAACATCAATGACCGCCGCATCCTGCGCGGGATGCTGGAGAGCATGGGTTTTTCCGCTGATACGCTGGATTCCGTCTGCATCACCTTTGATAAGATGGACAAGATCGGTGCCGATGGTGTGAAGGCTGAGCTGACCGAAAAGCAGCTGCCGGAAAATGCCATCAACGCACTGGCCGACTTCATTGCCGCAGGCGAAGTCACGCTGGATGCCGTGGCTGCCCGCTGCGCAGACCCCGCCATTGCCGACGACCTCAAGTATGTCCTTGCTACCGCCAACGCCATGGCTGCAGGCCGCTATCAGGTAGCCTACTGCCCCAGTCTGGTGCGCGGTCAGGGCTACTACACTGGCATGGTGTTTGAGATCACCTGCCCGCAGTTCAGCGGTGCCGTGGCCGGCGGCGGCCGCTACGACAACATGGTGGGCAAGTTCCTGGGCACTCAGGTGCCCGCTGTGGGCTTCTCCATCGGCTTCGAGCGGGTGTGCGGCATCCTGCTGGAGCAGGGCTATCAGATCCCCGGCGCAAAGCAGAAGATCGCCCTGCTGTACGGCAAGGATGCCGACTTCACCGCCGTTCTTGCCAAGGCTGCAGACCTGCGCAGCAGCTACAATGTCACCGTTCTGCAGCAGGCCAAGAAGCTGGGCAAACAGTTGGGCCAGCTGGAAGCTTCCGGTTTTTCCGGTGCCGCCTTTATGGATAAGGATGAGATCAAAATTTTTGCGCAGCAGTAAATAATTGCACACAAAGCCCCTTTACTTTTGATATGCTACCCCTAGAGTAGACAGAGTAAAAACAAAACTCTGAGTACTCTTGGGGTATTTTCATGTCAAGAAAAAACACCTCAGAATCGAGCGATTTTCTGAGGTGTTCTTGTTTTTTCTGGTTTAAAAGCCGGTAGGCGGCACATAGTAACTGGGGATCGAGGCTGTTTTCTGCACATTTGCCTGCTGGCGCAGCGCTGAACGGGTCACCTCTGCCCAAGAATACTGGGTCATATACTCGCCGCGATAGGAATTGGTGGCCGAGCGGCTGCCCCGCAGGAAATTGTAATAATCACAATCCACCTTGCTGGTGTCCAGCGCCAGTGTGCTGCGGCCGCGGATGAGCAGGCCGGTAACACCTGCATCCTCCAGCGTATGGCTCAGGTCAAAGATCAGATTGCGGAGATGGCTGTGCAGCGATGCGGTGTCGGCTTATCCTCCCACAGCACGGCCAGCATTTCGCCGTTGGTGCAGGTGGCACCATTGCGATCCACCAGATAGGCCAGCAGCTCCTTGCTCTTGCTGCGCTTGAAGGCCAAAGCGCGCCCGCCCACGAAGATCTCAAAATTGCCAAAGCACTGGATCTTGATGCCGACAGGGGCATTCTCCGGCGGGTAGCGCAGATGCTCCAGCACATTGCGCACATCTGCCTCGTTTGCAGGCTTGAGTAAAAAGCCGCTCACGAAGATCTGCAGCGCTTCCAGCGCATACTCCGGGTGCTCTGTTACCACAATGATGTTGCAGCGCGGCTGCAGCTTCTGGATCATGCGCGTCAAAGCAAGCCCGTTCATGCCGGGCATTTCCAGATTGAGGAAAGCCGCGTCCATCGGCCCCTGACGCATCCAGCTCAGTGCATCCTCGGTCGTCATGGCGCTGATATAGTCACAGTCGGGTGCAACGCGGCACAGGATGCGGATCAGCGAGTTGATTGCAAGCTGTCCATCATCGACGACCAGTATCTTCATTCGTACACCCCCGCAAGTTTACCATACATGTTCCCTGTTTCAGTTTAACACTTTGTCCTTTGATTCGCAAGTTTTTTTGCACAAAAAGCCAGAAGCTCCACACTTCTTTACAAAAGGACGTTCCTTCCCCATCCGTTTCCTCACGAAGCAGCTGGCTGAAAGAGGCATCTTTCCCATTTTCATTTCCGGCAGTCAAAGCAACTATACAAGATACTCTGTGCCATCCAGTCCGGTCAGTTTTTGTGCTGTTGTTTGTCCCACACGGGTGCAGAGCCGCTCATACGCCTGCCGCATCCGGGTCGGGCGGGAGGTGCAGTTGTGTGCATCGGAAGAGACCGCGTCCACCAGCCCCGCCTTGACCCAGTGCTCCAGCCGCATCCGCTGCCAGAAGCCGCTGTCCAGCACAGCCGAACAGTTGATCTGGCAGCGCAGCCGGTACTGCTCATGCAGGCGGGCCAGCAGGCCGTGCTGCGCAAGGCAGGGATACCGCTCAATGTGGGCCACCAGAATGCGGTAACCCGCACCCGTGATCTCCTGCAGAGCCGTTTCCAGCTCCTTTGCCGTTATGTTCGGCACAAATTCCAGCAGCACCCAGCCGGTATCTCCCAAGGTCAGCAGCTGGCGCTGGACTGCCGCATATCCCGTCGCAGGGGTATACAGCAACTCAGAGCCGTGCTCCAGCTTCAGGTCGTAGCCTTTTTGTGTGCAGTATGCGCGGGCCAGCGCCAGATGCCGGTCGTAGATTTCCTGCGGGAAGCGTTCCATGCCCGGCGTACTGTGCGAGGTAGCAAACAGGTGCCGCACACCGTCTGCTGCCGCTGCATCCAGCATGGCATACATTTCTTCTCTGGTCTGCGCACCATCGTCCACGCCGTAGACGAAGTGCGCATGATAATCCGTAAAGCCGCTCATTTCTTTTCCGCTTCGTGGCTCCGTTTATAATACTTTCTGTAATAACCGTACTTTCCATACTTTGAGTAGGATTTGTAGTACTTGCGGCCCATATAGTTGTCGTAGTCCACCTGATTGAGCACGGTGCCCAGAATGGGGCAGCCGGTCTGCTCGATCTGCTGCTTCACGTCCAGCAGCTCCTGACGGCTCACATCGTTGTAGTTCACTGCGATCAGGGTGCCGTCACATGCCTTGGCGATCTCCGCCGCATCGATGACCACGCCCACCGGGGGTGCGTCCACAATGACGTAATCTGCCATTCTGGCCAGCATATCCAGCAGTTCGGCAAAATGGCTGTTGGTCAGCAGCGCCAGCGGGTTGGGCACATCGCGGCCCACCGGCACCATGATCGCGTTGGGGATGTCGGTCTGGTAGATGACCTCATCCATGCCCACCATACCGGCCAGAAAATGGGAGAGGCCCTTACCGTCGCTGCGGCCATCCTCATATTTCAGGCCGTAGTCACTGTTGACCAAGCTGCGGCGCAGGTCTGCGTCCACCAGCGCCACCTTGATGCCGCGCTGTGCCAGCGTGCGCATCAGGTTCATGGACAGATAGCTCTTGCCCTCTGCAGCATGGCAGCTGGTGATCATGATCTTTTTGACACTCGCACCTGCAAAGGAGAGGTTGGTGCTCAGGGTATTAAAGGCTTCATTTCCCGCATAATCCAGAGCCGGAAATTTTGTGATCTTCAGCTGTTTCATGCTTTCCTCCCAGAGCTGCCACCCACACGGCGGCGGACATCATTGGCAAACCGCTTGGTGCGGCGCTTGAACTCGCTTTTCTCTTTCGGCTGTTCGCCAGCATCGGCCAGCGGGATCGATGCCAGCACGACCATGCCGGTATACTTGCGGATATCATCGGCAGACTTGTAGGTATCGTCCAGCATGGTCCGCAGCACCACCACGGCGCAGGCCAGCACAAAGCCCACTACAAAGCCCAGCAGGATGTTCTTGGCCTTGTTGGGGCTGAACGGGTTCTCCGGCACACGCGCAGAAGACATCAGGGTGGGCTCGTCCGTCTTCATCTTTTCCGAGATGTACTTTGCGCCCACATCCGCATACTCGTTTGCGATTGCTGCTGCTTCTTCCGGATCCGGGTTCGTGACCGTGATATCCAGCATACGGGTGTCGCTGGTGTTGGTGACAGACAGCATACTGGCCATATCGGTGTAGGTGTAATCCAGATCCAGGTTGCTGATGACCTTTTCGTGGACTTCCCACATTTCAAAAACCTTGATGTAATCGCTGGTCAGCTCACTGCCGACCTGCAGATCGGAGAAGTTCAGCACCGAATCATTGCGGCTGACCACATAAATGGTGGCCGTTGCCTTGTACATCGGCGTTACCAGAAAAAACGTATAAAGCGCCATCAGTACGGCACCCACCACAGCCGTGGCTGCAATGAGCGTCCAATGGGCCAGCAGACCCATGAACAGTTCCAGAAGATCAATGGTATCTTCTCCCTGCTCCGGCTGTGCCGCCAAAGCTGTGCGCTCCTTCACAAAAGTATCTTGCTGCACGATTTCACTCCTTACCTATAATACTGCATAATATTGCCGCCCATGCGGCCCGGGCATTGTGCCCTTTCCTCTATTTTTCTGAATCCTATACGCCAAAAATGCGGCGTTCCCTTTTTCATCAGGGAGCACCGCAGAACATTTCTAGTTCTTAGCCCTCAATGGTCTTCACGGCCACCAGAACGAAGTTGGAGCCATAGAGCTTGACCTGACGGCCCTTCAGGTTCACCACGATCTTGCCATCCACGACCTTACCGGGCACAGTATAGTAGGTATAGGTCACAGTGCCGTCTGCCTTCGTCTTGGGCACAGCCACCAGAACGGTAACTTGCTCGTTGTCCTCGTAAGCAGCCTCAATGACCTTGGACTCAATGGTCAGCTTAACATTTGCAGCGTCGAGCAGGTTAGAGGTCTGCATCTCAAAGGCCTGCGTTACAGTAACATCTATAGTCGTCTTCTTTTCTTTCGAAGCGCCCGCAGCCTTCTGCAGGTCTGCATCAGAAGTGATGTCCTGCAGGACTTCCTTGACCTGAGCGGTATCCTCCTTGGCAGTGACCTTCACATCGCTGACAATGCCCAGAACACCGGTGACGGTAGCAGAACCGCTGGCCTTGACCTCATCTGCCACAGTCTTGCTGGGCGTTGCTGCCAGAACAGACACACCCATGCCCACGACCATCGCAGCGGTCAGAACAGCGCTGATAACTTTCTTCATAATGAAGATCTCCTTTCACTTCAAGCCGCACTCCCCAAGATGCTGCTTTCTATCGCAAATGCTTTTCAACATTTACATCATTCTTCAACAGGCTCCCAGAACAGCGTCAGAACCGCTTTCTGGATGGAAGCTTCGGTCGGATAGAACTCGGTGAATCCGTCCTCTGCCACCTTGTGCTCGCCTTCCAGTGCAATGGCAGGCTCCACAGTATCATCTTTGGCAGCCCACACCTCGTTCACCAGCCGGCCCTTTGCAAGGTCGGTGACCAGATAAGGCTGCAGCGCATCGTACACCTGTGCGGTGAACTGCTGATCCTGCTGCACCCTGCTTTCCAGCTGTGCGGAAAGCTGTGCAAGATACTCCTCCTGCCGCACCATGCGGGCTTCGTTGGTGCCTTCGCCAATATCCATGCGCCTGCGCACAAAAATCTCAGCCTGATCGCCCTGCAGCGTCAGGGTAGCTCCCTTGGTCATGGCCGGGTCTGCTGCGGAGAAATCATCCTCCAGCGTCACGGTCACACCGCCTGCAAGGTCGTTCAGCACCGAGATGCCGTCCAGACTCATAGCCAGATAGAAATCAATGTTTTCCCCCTGCAGCAGGCGGGACACCGCATCACGGGCATAGCCGCAGCTTTCCTCCTTGCCATCGCCAAAGCCATGGGCAAGCTGATCTGCATCTGAGTGGTGCCCACCGGATTGCCCAGCATACCCAGCACCGTCACCTCTGCCATGGTGTCGCGGTCGATCTTGAGCTGACGGACCGTCTTGTCTTTGCTGTCTATCACAATGAGCCGCTGAAAATCCGCCTGACCGCCCTGATAAGAGCCTTCTGCTTCCACCTCGCTGTCATGGTCGATGCCCATAACAAGGATGGTGGTCAGGTCTGTGCGCCTGCGGTAGGTCACGCCGTCCACTTCCATGGTCTCGGCGGTCTCCTGCGGCAGCTCCGTCCGGGTCTCCGGCTTTTGGCTGCGCTTTTCCAGCCAGCTTCCGCCCACAAAAAACAGTACAGCTGCCAGCACCAGCACAGCCAGCGCAGCAGCGGCACCACGATGTTGTTTTTGTCTGTTCAAGCGGGTAAGCTTCCCTCTTTTCTTCGGAATATAGTTTTCTGCGGGAAGGTCTTTCCATTGCCACAGAAAGATATTCCTTGGTCTATTATATCGTCACAGGTGTGCAACTGTCAATGTATTTTCGTTATTTTCCGGCAGGAAATTTCGCATTTTCAGCCTTTAGGGAGCCACAGATAAACACAAACCCCGGCCATGCAGAGTTCATCCGCACAGCCGGGGCCAATTGGTATTTTATTTGATATCCAGTTCAGGCGGCACATCGATCTGGTCCGAGACATACTTACCGTTCTTTTTGCGCTGCCGCACGCACTCCGTCAGCAGATATTCGATCTGCCCGTTCACCGAGCGGAAGTCATCTTCGGCCCAGGCGGCAAGGGCATCGTAGAGCTTCGCGTTCAGGCGCAGGGGCACCTGCTTTTTTGGTTCTGCCATCAGTACAGGCTGCCGCTGTTCACGATGGGCTGGGCATCACGGTTGCCGCACAGCACCACCAGCAGGTTGGAGACCATTGCCGCCTTGCGCTCGTCGTCCAGCTCCACTACCTTGTTCTCATTCAGGCGTTCAAGGGCCATTTCCACCATGCCCACAGCACCGTCCACGATCATCTTGCGGGCATCGATGATGGCGCTTGCCTGCTGGCGCTGCAGCATCACGGCTGCGATCTCCGGCGCATAGGCCAGATAGGTGATGCGGGCTTCCACTACCTCGATGCCAGCCTCGGCTACATTCTTCTGGATCTCGTCCCGGATGCGGGCGGCTACCACCTCCGAGGAGCCGCGCAGACTGCCCTCATCGCTACGCCGTCGCCGGTGGTATCCACATTGGGAGCCACATCATAGGGGTAAATGCGCACCACATTGCGCAGAGCGCTGTCGCACTGCAGGGAGAGGTACTCCTTGTAGTTGTCCACATTGAATACGGCCTTTGCGGTATCGGTCACGCGCCAGATGACCGCAATGCCGATCTCCACCGGGTTGCCCAGACAATCGTTGATCTTCTGGCGGGAGTTGTTGAGGGTCATCATTTTGAGCGAGATCTTCTTGCTGGTCGATTCTGCGGTCTGGGAACTGCTGTTGCCTGCCTTAAGCAGGGCCGCCATGCCGGTTTCGCCGCTGTTCACATCGCCGCTCTGGCTCAGTTTGGTGCCAGCTGCCGGGTTCACCGCGGTGCAGAAGGGGTTCACCCAGTAAAACCCCTGTCCCTTCAGGGTGCCGATGTAATCGCCGAACAGGGTGAGCACCAGTGCTTCCTGGGGCTTTAACACCTTCAGGCCGCAGAGCAGGAAGATGCCCGCCACCCAGTATGCGATGGACAGGATCGTGAGCAGGATGCCCGGAAACAGGCTTTCGTCCAGCAGAATGATGCTGTAGAAAAACAGCAGGACGGTAACAGCATAGCCCAGCAGGGTGAGCAGCAGCATGACCATGCCGTTCTTTTTGGTCTGCAGAATTTTCTCTTCCATAACAGTTTCCTCCTTCACAGGGTGCGGAAGCGTTTCTTTGCGATATCAAAATCATATCACTTTATATCATTCTTGTCAAGTCCTCCGCAGGCAAAAAAAGAGCCGCCGCACAAACACTGTGCAGCAGCTTCCTTTTTTGTTTTTTCTTTTTTATTTCAATCCCCCTTATGAGGTATCCAAATGACACAAAATACAATTACACTGATCGTTCTGGCTGTCCTTGTTGTTTTTTCCCTGCCGGCTTTGTACCGAAAAAAGAAAAGCGGTGATCTGACCCTGTGGGGTAAGGGACGCAACATTCTGGGGCAGCTGCCCTCGGAAGAAGCTGCTTGTGCAGCGGTGTCTTCCTCTTCCCGCAACGGATCCCAGAAGGACATTCTGCAGTTCGTTTCCTCTCTGATGAAGCTGGTGCGCAAAAATCACTGGTACATCGTCATGCCCGGCCAGCTTTCGGACGGCAAGACCAAAACCAATCTTTCGCTCGTGCTCATCACGCAGCATCGTGTCATCGGCCTGAAATGTTATGGTTATGGCGGTGCCCTTACCAATAACGGAAAAGCCGCCGACTGGACACAGAAGCTGGATAAGACGACCAAGGCGATTCACTCTCCCCTGCCGGATCAGACCGCGCAGCAGGCAGCTCTTGCGTCTCTTCTGCCCAGCTGAATGCATCTCAGGTCGAGGTCTTTTCCGTTTTTACCACACCGGGCGTGCAGCTGATCAACTGCAGCGGCCTGAACTGCTTCACTTCCGTTTCCCTGCTGGAAAAGCTGCAAAGCTCTTCCGCGGACTGCGCCGGCCCTCTTCAGCCGAAGGAGCTGGGCACTGCACTGGAAGCCATGAAGCCGGACCCGCCCGCCAAAAACAGACAATAACAACCTCCCATATGTGCGGTTGCCGTACAAGCAAAAACACCCTCACGGCTTTTCCATTTCAGCTGTAAGGGTGTTTTTGTTTTGCTTTTTATTATAACCCGTTCACGATATTTTCCGGCCGCTGTCCGCTTTGCACCGCCCGGATCGCCGCGGCGATCATGCGGTAGGCTGAGCAGCGGATTTTCCGTTGTGACCGGTTCCGGCGCAATGGTGTCCAGTCCGGCTCCGGCGATCTTGCCGCTGCACAGGGCTTTGGCAAGGGCGGTGCTGTCCACAAGGTCGCCGCGGGCAGTGTTGACGATGAATGCACCGTCCTTCATGCCCGCCAGAAAACCTGCGTCCACCATGTTCACGGTCTGAGGTGTGACCGCCAGATGCAGGCTGAGGATATCGCTGCATTTCTGTATCGTTTCAAGAGCTGCATATTCCGCATGGTCTCGTTGACTACCAAATCTTCCAGCCACTGTTTCCGCACGGCCTTTTTATCGCAAGTCTTTTTCTTCTTGGCAGCAGCACACTTGTAATAGGTGTACATCTTCCCGGTGTGGCTGACACCGCTTTCGCCAAACATCAACGCTCCGCAGTAGCCGCAGAACAGCTTGGTGGTGAGCAGATAGTCATCCTCTGCCTTTCTACGGGCAGGGGCTTTCTTGTTTTTGGCGATCTTCTCCTGCACATCCTCAAACAGTTCCAGTGGAATGATGGGCGGGATAGCATCCGGTACGACCACATCCCGGAATTTCAGTTCCCCGATGTACCGCCGATTCTTGAGCATATGTTCAACGCTGTTATATGTAAACGCACCGCCCACCGGGTTCTTGATGCCGTTTTCATTCAACCAGTCCCGGATTTCCTTCATGGTGGAGCCTTCATTGTACTTTTTGAACGATTCCATTACAAAAGGAGAGGTGAGAGGGTCAATGTGGAACTTCCGCTCCGAATCCAGCGTGTAACCAAAGGTTCCACGGCCACCGTTGCAGCGGCCTTTCAGGATGTTCTCAGTCTGTCCACGCACGACCTTTTCGGCAAGGTCTGCCGAATAATACTCGGCATAACCTTCCAGCACAGACTCTAGAATAATGCCCTCCGGCCCCTCGGAGATGATTTCCGTTGCCGACATGAGCTTGACACCATTCTTCTTCAGCTGAGTCTTATACCGTGCGCTATCGTAGCGGTTCCGGGCAAAACGGTCGAGCTTCCAGACCAGCACGATATCAAACAGCTTTTTGTCGCTGTCCTTGATCATCTGCTGAAACTCCGGGCGGTTGTCCGTTTTTGCAGAGATGGCACGGTCGATGTAGTGCTTGACGATGGTGATGCCGTTCTTTTCGGCATAGGCGGTGCATTCACGAATCTGACCTTCAATGGATTCTTCGCGCTGACTGTCAGTAGAATAGCGGGCATAGATCACGGCGGTCATGGCAGGCACCTCCCATTTACACATCATTGAACGGTGGAGTGTTCTTTTAAAACAGTGTTTCGTATAATGTATATACCACAGTTTTTAACCGAATGCAATACTTTTTCCAAATAAAAGCCGCCCTCATTCTCAGATCGTCCAATTCTGGCTTGCCGACTGCAGATCCACCATGTGGGCATACAGTCCCTTCCGGGCGTACAGCTCTGCCGGGCTGCCCTGCTCGGCCACGATGCCACCCGACAGCACCACCACCTGATCCGCACCGGCTACGGTGCGCATCCGGTGGGCGATGATGAGGACGGTCTTGTTTTTTATGAGCCGGGATAGTGCCTCCTGAATGGCAGTTTCGTTTTCCACATCCAAGCTGGCGGTGGCCTCGTCCAGCAGGATGATTGGCGCATCCTTCAGGAAGGCGCGGGCAATGGAAATGCGCTGACGCTCACCGCCGGAAAGAGCGCAGCCATTCTCGCCGATGTTGGTGTTCCACTTGTCCGGCAGCTTCTCGGCAAATTCCTCGCAGTTTGCCAGCTTTGCTGCCGCAAGGACCTCCTCGTCGGTGGCGCCTTTGCGCCCCAGACGGATG
>ENA-OQEX01000726-OQEX01000726.1-human-gut-metagenome-genome-assembly--contig:-NODE-726-length-15656-cov-3.036126_pt1 | contig 15656 bp, 25 predicted proteins | sample MGYA00242802_ERZ504649 | MGnify/ENA primary metagenome ERZ504649 (study PRJEB26092, sample SAMD00036194) | human gut metagenome | host: Homo sapiens | study: EMG produced TPA metagenomics assembly of...
TCTCTGTATCATGACTTATGACAATTTCAGAGAATATTTGTGTTACTGTTCACATGCCACTGTCCCGCGAGGTGTTTGGCATGAATATGCCAAAATCCCGAGACATACAAGCCAAAATTCCATTGCCGCAGGCAATCTGGAATGAATTTTGGCTACGTTACTGTGAACGGAGTGAACAGTAACTATTTTGTTCCAACACCACTGTATCAGAGTGAATTTCTGTTTACTTTATGATATACTTATATGCACGATAAAAGTTTTAAACTTAGGAAGATTTATAATGAAACGAATTGATTTTAAAAACGGAACTGTGACCAACAATATATTAAGCGCTGCGCTTCCCATGCTGGTAGCGCAGATATTGAATCTTTTATACAACATTGTGGACCGTATCTATATCGCCAGGATCCATGATATAGGAACAACTGCACTTGGCGCTGTGCTTATGCTTTCCGATCATCATGATCATTACTGCTTTCAGTAATCTCTTTGGTTCCGGAGGTGCACCAATTTTCTCTATCAACCGCGGAAAAGGAGATTCCAGGACTGCTGACATGATCATGAATACTGCTTTCACCATGTTATGTGGAAGTGCTGCTGTGCTGATGCTGATCGGATTTCTTTTTGCCCGCCCCTTACTGACTCTGTTTGGTGCTTCAGATGATGCTCTGGTTTATGCGTATCCCTATCTGATGATTTACCTTCTGGGTACTCTCCCTTCCATGATAGCAACAGGAATGAATCCTTTTATCAATGCACAGGGATATGCCATTATCGGTATGCTGTCAGTAACAGTCGGTGCAGTAGCAAATATTATTCTTGATCCAATTTTTATTTTTGTTCTGGATATGGGGATTAAGGGTGCAGCGATTGCTACTGTCATCTCTCAGATTCTCTCTGCCTTGCTTGTATTTTATTTTCTTCATGGAAAATCAGAATTGAAGGTAAGATGGATTTATATAAATGAGATTTCTGAGTGCACCAGACATGCCAGGGATATCATCAGTCTGGGGTCTGCTGGATTTATCATGCAGCTGACTAACAGTCTGGTAAGTATCTGCTGCAATAATGTTCTTTCCGTGACAGGCGGTGATATTTATATCTCTGTCATGACTATTATATCCAGTGTTCGCCAGATGGTGGAAACGCTATCCATGCGATCAATGAGGGAACCTCTCCTGTTCTCAGCTACAATTACGGAGCCAGACGTCCTGACAGGGTAAAGAAAGCAGGGGTTGTTCTGATCATTATGGTTCTGATCTATACAGGTATCATGTGGAGCGTCATTCTCATTGCCCCTGAATTTCTGATCGGAATCTTCAGTTCAGATAAATTGTTATTGAAGGATGCCGTTCCTGCGCTGAAGCTTTACTTTGCAGCCTTTATTTTTATGGATCTGCAGTATATTGGTCAGACAGTGTTTTAAATCATTGAATAAAAAAAAAGCAGGCGATTTTTTTTCTCCCTGCTTCGTAAAGTATTTATCGTGGTTCCGCTGACTTATTTCCTGCCCTATGGATTACACATGGTACAGATGGCGTGTTTATGGCAGAGCGGTATCCAATGTGATCGGTGGTTCTCTGTGTTTTATTACCATGCTGGTACAATCTTGCCTGAATTGAACAAAATGGGAAAATCCCGATAATCAGAAAAAGTCCTCAGTATTTATCCATTTTTAACTATCGCATAACTTTGCAGAAATTGTAAAAAGGATAAACAATGAGGACTTTTATTTAACTGAACATGAGAGTTCTTTACATAGCTTCATATATTTCCCAATATAATATTAATCAGGTTCTTATCGAGCATGATCGTCCGGTTCCATGGGTTGAGGATGATTCCCTCAATCTCATTTACCTGTAATGCTGAATGAAAAGCTGATCTATGTCTGTCAGAAAAGTGGATTGTACGCTTCCGCCGCCTTTCAGTTCTTCCTCAAAGCTTGTAAATGCCGCCCACCAGACTTTTCCATCTCCGGTTTTCACTGTGCCGATCCGGAGCTGGTTGTCTCCTGTGGGCGGTTCTACTGAAAGGATAAACTGGCCGTTTTCTCTCATTCGTCTACGGATTACAGTCAGTGTATGTGCCAGCATTTCCTGAGTGGCTTCCTGCTGCAGAGCAGCGATCGCCTGCTCTATTTTTTCATTTCCCTGAAGACCTTTATCCTGATTTACATTCTTATTATCGCTCATATTAATATCTCTTTTATGCCTTTCATCGTTTTATTTCCAGTGTATTTTCTAAATTTTTCAGCTTTTTGATGGCTTTCTCAGGATCTCATGCGGTGCCTCTATCTCATTTGCCAGCGTATGTTCTGTCAGCTCTGATAACAGTTTCAGCTTCTTATTGAGCAGAGGCCGCATACAGTTCGGAACATGTTCCTGGTGTGCTCTGTGGATTGCCACACATTCCTTGCAGTTTCCGTGATAACGACAGGCCTTCTGGCAGGAACAGTGATCCTTCTCCTTGTATTCTTCACGAAATTCTGCCGCGAATTCCTCCTGCAGACGCAAACCCTCTGCACGGTTTCCTTTATGAAACTCAGCCATTGCGTCTAATTCCTTCTGATTTCCTTCAATCTTCATATATTGAATTTCCTTTCCCAGCCTTCATTACGGATTTCTGCTTTACTTAAGATCTCTTTTGCGTTCTCTGCTCTTGTTCTTAATTTTTAATCCTGTTTATATTTCACAGCAGTTCCATATGCAATCACTTCTGCTGCCCCTGACATTACCTGGGAGGAGCCATATTTCACACCGATCACAGCATCCGCATTCATCTCTTTGGCTTCATCCACCATACGCTTGGTGGCAATCTGCCTTGCTTCATTGAGCATTTCCGTATAGCCTGTGATTTCTCCGCCTACCAGAGTCTTCATCCCTGCCATGAAATCTTTTCCTACATTTTTTGTCTGTACAACTGTTCCCTTTACAATTCCCAGTGCCTCAAACTCTACACCCGGAATGTATTCAATACTTAGAAGCTTCATCCTCTTCTCCTCCTTCAATCTCTTTCATGCGTCCTGCAAGTGCTGCCAGAATTCCTCCGATGATCACAACCGGTATGGCGATCAGGAATATCAGCAGTCCGGTCGGTATGGGATCTTGTGTATTTGCCCACAGCATAAGCCCTATGGTAAATCCCATAAGCAAGATCATAACTACTGCTCCAATGATCGCTCCTGTCCTTCTTTTCTTACGGATATCTGTTTTCTTTATATCCATAAACCTTGCACCCTCTTTCTCCATCTGCTCGATTTCTTCCAGACAGTTCTCGGCATTCAAGGTATCCAGAGACTGATGCTCTGCGATCAGGCGCTGGCACATTTCCTGCATTTTCACAAGGCCCTCACTGCGGCGTTCCAGTTCTCCCAGGTGCTGTTCCAGACAGACCTGCAGGCTTTTCCTCTTTTCAAAAAGAGCTCTCATCTCTTCTATGGAAATATCCATCTTCCGGAATAATTTGATTTCCTGAAGTCTGGCAATGTCTGCCGTATGATATTCCCGGTATCCGTTCTCTGCACGCTCCACATTCAGGAGACCCTGCTCTTCATAAAAACGGATATTCTTTCTGGTGATGCCTACCAGCTCTTCCACCTGTTTGATCTTCATACTGCTACCTCTTGCTTTCCTGACAGCAGATATAGCTGATCCGCTGCTCTACTGCCCTGTCTGTGTTTCCTTTATACTGCTTCCACAAGGAGGAAGGTCAAGTATTTTTTGAAAGAAATTGAAAAAAATATAGCTTCCGGCAGGGGGAATCTTTTAAGCTCCTGTACGGTCTGAACCTCTCATAATTGTGATCAGAGAGCTGAGCAGCAATAACATGGGATAAAATAATTTCGGCATGATCTGAAATGCAGAAATCTCACCACCCAGTTCATTCACTGCTGAGATCGCAACCAGCATCTGTGCACCATATGGAATCACTCCCTGGAAAACACAGGAAAAAGTATCCAGTATGGAAGCTGTCTTTCTCGGTGTAATCCCATACTCTTCTGCCATTTCCTTTGCGATAGGGTTAGCCATGACGATCGCCACTGTATTATTGGCAGTAGCAATATCCATAGTTCCTACCAGAAGTCCCATTCCAAGCTGTCCGCCTTTCTTTCCGCGGAATTTTATGGATCCAGCTAAGAAGCGCATCGAATCCACCATATTCACGGATCAGCGCACACATGGCTGCTACCAGAATTGCCACCATACAGGTCTCAAACATTCCGGATACACCGGATCCCATATTTTTCAGGATCTCTACAGGTGTGATATGTCCTCCGACCAGCATGATAAATGCTCCGGATACAATTCCTGTCAGCAATACCACAAACACATTGATCCCAACAATTCCTCCGATCAATACCAGCACATACGGTATTACCTGTGTCAGATGATAAGGCTGGATTACACGGCCCTGAATTTCTGTCTGAAATGACAGAATCAGGATTAAAATCAGTGTGGCAACGGCTGCCGGAAGAGCGATCCAGAAGTTTTCCCTGAATTTGTCTTTCATCTCACATCCCTGACCATTACATGCAGCAATCGTCGTATCTGAAATAAAAGAAAGATTGTCTCCAAACATGGCTCCGCCCATAACAGAAGCCACACAAAATGCCAGATCAAATCCTGATGCTGTGGAAACTGCAGCTGCGATGGGTGTCAGAAGGGTAATGGTTCCCACAGAGGTTCCCATAGCCACAGACACAAAACAGGCAACTACAAACAGCACAGAAACTGAAAATCTGGCAGGTATCAGACTCAGCATACAATATGCAACACTCTCAGCACTGCTTCTTCCCACAACCCCTACAAAAGATCCGGCTGCAAGGAAGATTAAAAGCATGGTGATGATATTTTTATCCCCAACTCCCTGTGCCATGATCTCCAGTTTCTTATCAAAATCCAGTGCTCTGTTCTGCAGACAGGCAACCAGGATTGCAGCAAGAAATGCTACTACGATCGGCACATTATAAAATCCCATGGGGATTTCCATCACATACTCAAACAAAATGCCCAGTCCAAGGTATAATACAAGAAATACACCTATGGGAAGCAGGGCAATTCCTTTTCCTCTTTTCATCTTTCATCCTCTTTCTACCATAATCTCTTTATGGTTATATAATCACTCTGCTATTTTAGCATACACTCAGTTTTCCTGCCATAGTATTTATCACAGCTTGGGCTGATAGCGCATGTCCGATACATTGTAAACTGTCACAAAGGCTTTTGGATCTTCATTATTGATGTAAGCCATCAGCTTCTGATATTCTGTTTTTGTCTACGATCGTGATGATCTCATTGCGTTTTCTTCATATTATAGGCACCTGTCGCTTCATAGATCGTCGCTCCGCTGTGCAGATCTTCAATAATGAATTTACGCAGTTCTTCCTCTTTCTGAGTGATGACACAGACACGACGTTTAATATTATGGTCAAAGATAAAGTGATCCAGAACCATGCCATTAAAGTATGTTCCCAGAATACTCAGCACCACTGTTTTCTTATCATATACAAGTGCTGCGGAAAGAGCCACGCACATACCGGAAAGAGACATTGCTTTTCCCAGTTCCATGTGGAGATATTTGTTCATGATCTTTGCCACAATGTCCAGTCCGCCGGAGGATGCATTTCTGTTAAAAAGAATGCTCAGTCCTACACTGACTACCAGAATATAGCACAGCACATCCAGCTCCTGGCTGTTGGTCATAGAGCCAAAATCCGGGAATAATTTCTCGAATAATCCGAGAAATAAGGCAAAACGATACTGGTGTAAACCGTTTTTACGCCAAATTCACGTCCGCAGGTGATAAAGCCAATGATCAAAAGTACCACGTTCAAAATCATGGTGATTGCAGACAATGGCAATGGTACAAAGTTTGATAACACGATACCAAGGCCGGAGATACTGCTTACAGAGGTATGGCTCGGCACCAGAAAGAAATAAACTGCTGCCGCAATGATCGCTACCGCACCTGTCAGGATCAGAGCTTCCTTTATGATATCTGCATAATTTAGTTGTTTTTCATAGTTAGATTTCCTGTCTTTCTTTCCATATTCTTGTTCTATTGTAACATATAGAAAGAGAATGTCCATTGGCAATTACAAAAAGAGGCTGTCTTCCATGACAACCTCTTTGTAAATTTTTATAATCCGATCTCTGCTTCAGAGCGTGTTTGAAAAATGCTCTGATATTTTATCCTAACGGCTCTGTATGTTTCTCAGATAAATAGGCCTTCTGTTCTTCCTCCGAAGCTTCCCAGATTGTTGTTGTAGTTCCATCCTTATCTACATACACTTCTTTTATCTCATCTTTCTTCAGAATCTCATGAAGATGATCATATGGATAAAAAATACAGCTTACATATTTTTCCCACAAGCTCTGCTCAAAATGGATAGTCATTACACCTGTTTCCCTGTCTAAAGATGTTCTCCAGCGATAATTTCCTTTTATATTCGTTCTATACGTTACTTCATCTTTATTATCCTCAACAATAGTAATCCCTGCATCTTTGCAGCTGATATATGTGACATGTTTATTCATAAAAGTGAACACTGCCACAAAGCAAATTACGGTCGCTGCTATGGAAAGCAGGATTGTTTTTATCTTTCTTTTCTGTAAAAATTTCCTGAAACTCTTCAGGTCATTTGCTTCATTGCTGCTTTCTTTTGTCTGCGCAGAGATTTTCATATCATTTTCAAGGTCTGCCTTTGTCTCATGGTATACCCGCTGGCAGATTTCACAGTTTTGCAGATGTTCTTCTACAAGTTCTTTTGTGTCTTCGCTTACTGCATCTTCAATGTATAATGGCAGAATATCCTGGATCACGTTGCAGTTTATTTTTTCCATGTTACTTTTCCTCCTGACTTATCTGTGCTCTTATCATCTGGCGTGCACGTGGTAGGTTACTCTTGCCCACCCAGCACTTTTCTGATAACATTTTCCGATCTGCTCAAAGGAGAGCTCACCATATATCCGCAGATGAAATATTTCCCTGTAGGTTCCGGTATCAGTTCTGCATAGCGTTTGAGATTCCGAACTGTCTCATCCTGCACGATCTGATCCAGTACTGCCGGGGATGTATCCTGCATGGAATCCTGCATTATTTCTGAAAATTCTTCGTCCACATAGATTTTGTTTCGTCTGCAATAGCGGAAATATGTATTCTTCGCAATTACAAATAACCATGCGCGGATATCCTTCCGGCCGTCAAATTTCTCAATATTATTCATTACCTTCAGAAATGTTTCCTGGGTGATTTCCTCTGCCAGACTTTCATTTTCGGAAAGTGCCCGGATATAGAGAAAGACATCATGGAAATACTTCCGGTAAATTGTTTCGATTTCTGATTTCTCCATTCCTGCTCCTTGTATTTTTTATTATCCTACTGCATCTTTCGGGATTTTTAATAGCCCGGTCTTCTTCCATTGAATGTCTGAACATGGTCCTGATTTTGTTTCATCTGCATTGAATATTCCCAAATATCGTTTCATGATGATCCTCCTGTCTGCTGTATCATTATTTTATCTGATGTCTTTCTATATAATTAAGTCACAGACAGAAAAAACGTTACAAAAATAAAAAAGAATCCCCTGCAGTTTGCTTTTCGCAGTCTCTGCAAGGGACTTACCTGATTTAGTTAAAACAACAGCTCCATCTGATCCCCCACTTCAATTCTCGCAGTGACAAGTTCATCCGGTTCTTTCCCTCTTTTGTGTTCGGCTTTCAGGTACTGGGTACCGCCTCTCAGACTTGCAGCGATCAGATTCAGCACATATATATTGTCAAAACGATTATAGATGGACTCTCCGCCCAGACCGGTAAGGCAGATAAGCTGTGTGTTACTCTTTTTTGCCATATCCATCAGCGGGATCAGCAGATGGGAGGCATTGGTCTGTGCGAACGGGTTGTCCATGATCAGAACCTTTCCCTCATTTTTATCTGCAAAAATGTCCGTATCATCCCGTCTCATATAATACAGAAGGCTGGACAGGATTACAAATGCAGACAGGAATCCTTCTCCACCTGAGTTTCTGGAAACCTCTTTCCAGGTAATCGGATATTCTCTCTGGGCTTCGATATCATCCATGGTACAGTTCTCTTCTCGCAGAGACTGCTCCATAATATAAAGCATTACTGCAAAATAAGATTCATCTGTTCATCAAATTTCAGAAAGCCAAACTGTTTCCAGGATGTCTTCTGAATACTGTTTTGGATAAGAACACCGTACAGGCCTACATTTTTCATTCGTTTTGGAAAGTTTTTCAGAAATTCGTATTGCAAAGCTGCTTCCCTTGATTAAATATGGTTTTTACCCTATTGTTTCTATAGTATAAATTTGCGTAACTGCACAAATCCTGTATCAGAAATCTGTAGATATCCCCTCCGAAGGATCGGCTACAGTGTATTCAGCCGATTATCTGCAGTATAGCCTTCAGAAGATCTCCCTGAAGATAATAGGTCGTCTCAAAATGAAGGTATGATAACGATACTTTATCCCACAACAGTAAGATCTTTGGCGGGAATTCTTCATCCCCATCCCAGAACTGAAGCAACACAGAGAACTCCGGAAGAACCGGCATTTCAAATGTCAGATCTGCCCCAGCCAGACGCTGCATCTGCTTTCCTCCCAGACAGATACAGGCCTGCTTTACCTCTTCCACTTTGCCGGAAAATGCTCTTGCATACTTTTCCACAAAGGGATCTGTTGACGGACTGCTCCCGGCAGTTACAAACCTGCCCACAGGCTGCCACTGCCCGGTAAAAGGAGGCAGTATCTCCTGCCCGGAACAGCAGAGAAAATCATAGATTGTCATAACAACTGTATATTCTCTGCAGTCCGTCCATTCTTCGCCTGTGGCATATTCAATAGCACCGTTTCTGCGATTGATCCGATATTCTGTTCCAATATATTTCAAATACAGATATTCTTCATCGTGTTTCAAACCATATTTCTTTATCAGCTTATCCTGATCATATTTTAAAAACAACTCTCTTCCTGTATATACCTGTTTTTCATAATTATCCATAATATACTTTATTCCATTTCTTATTTTAATCGAATCAAGTAAGTCCCCTGCGGAGGTTGCGAAAAGCAATTATTCGTTATACCAGACATAAATACATGAAATATGCAACATAACACAACAACATAACCACACCACAGGGTTTTCTTAATTCTTTATGTCTGAATGTACCAATCCAGAGTATTGCTCCACACAGAACTGCAATTACAGTATCAACAATAAATTTACTCTCAAACGGCACAGTACAGATGAGTGCTGTTGTACCGATAACAAACAAAATATTAAAAATATTGCTTCCGACTATATTTCCAATGGCAATTCCTGTATTTCCTCTTCTGGCTGCTGTTACTGATGTGACAAGTTCCGGAAGAGATGTTCCAGTGCAACAATTGTCAGCCCGATAAATCTCTCACTCATGCCAAAATAACGGGCAATCTCCGTTGCTCCGCTGACAGCAAAATCACTGCCCTTTACGACCAGAATTCCACCGATCACCATCAGGAGCATACATTTCCATACCGGATTATCCTTTGCTTCTGCTTCTTCCTGATCGTTCCCTTTCTTTGCCATCACAAACAGATATCCCAGATATATCAGAAACAGTATCCAGAAAATCACACCTTCAATAAAAGTCACCTCTGAACCTGTGATACCAAAGATCAGCAAAATAATTGTTATCACTGTCATAAACGGAATTTCGTAAAGAAGCGTGGATTTTTGAATCGCTACATTCGTAATTACTGCTGTGATTCCCAGGATGATCAGAATATTCAGGATATTACTTCCAACTACATTTCCAATGGTAATACCTGCATTCTTATTTATTGCAGCAGTAATACTGACTGCTCCTCCGGCATGCTGGTTCCCATTGCTACAATGGTTAATCCAATGATCAACTGTGGAATTCCCAGCTTTTTCGCAATACTGGCTGCACCCTCCACAAACCAGTCTGCACCTTTCACCAGAAACAAAAAACCTGCCAGCAAAATAATAACCTGTAAAAACATCATTTCTACCTCTCTTTCTTTTATTACGTACTCACAAAATCAAATATAAAAAGATTCCGGGAATACATTTATTTTGCAGTAGGTATAAAAAAAAGACTCCTACTGCATTCACAGTAAAAGTCTCGCAATTTCATCACTTTCCGAGTTATATGTTTCAATAACTGTCTTGACGAAGAAGTGAACCGAATCCACTCGGCAAGCTACTCCCTTTTTACAGATATATTCTAACAAACTGGCTCTTAAAAATCAATTATTTTTTATCATAAGATTCTCCGTTAGATTCTTCATAATCCATAATATAAAAAGAAGCCTCGTTACTGCGAACGGAGTGAACAGTAATGTAGCCACCTCCCTGTGTCAGAATCTGCATCAGAAATCTGCAGTATTTAAAATTTCCTGGGGTATATATCTGTCCTTATCCAGTACAGCTTCCATTTTTTTGACCATTATTTCATCAAAACAGGAGAAAAATTGTGTACTGATATTTCTGTTCTGATGCTCCTTTGTCTCCGGAAGTTCATTTATCTGTTCTGCTTTTCCAAGCATAGCCTGATATGCCGGCACAAAAGGAAGGATTTTCCATCTGCTGCGAAATTTTTCTGCCAGATTTTCGTATATACCGATGCCTCATAATCCAAATCCCCGAAATAATAAATTGTATTCTTCGGATGTTTCATATAGGGTTCCGCACACAGATCAAAATCCTGAAAAGAACGGATAATGCCCTTTCCTGCACCAAAAATTTCCGTATGTCCATTCAGCAGGTAATTGCGCATACTGAAAAAAGGATCTTTATTTTCCAGAATCAGGAAGCAGCTTATCTTACAGTAAGATATTCCACTGCAAAAATCGCCAGCACGCCTACCAATACACTAAGTAATACATAACACAGAGCTATTCCCATATGTCCATCCCGATCAGATCCGAAGATTCCAGTGCAAAGGTTGAGAATGTGGTAAATCCACCGCAGACTCCCACCTTCAGAAACAAAATCATCCTTGGCGGAACAGACAATTTCGCCACCAGTACTGTGATTGCTCCGATCACAATACATCCAATCACATTGATACAAAAGGTTTTTGCCGGAAAAATCATGGTTTTCCCTGTGGGAATCAGCCCGATCAGGTACCGCAATACTGCTCCTGCAAAACCACCCAGCCCTACTGCCAAACAATTCATCATTTTATCTCTCCAAAATCAAGCGGATAAAATCATCCGCTTCGCTATGCGGCTCTATACCGAATAACTGCTTCGCAGTTTATTCGGTTAATATAAATTTACTTGTTTATCTACGAGTTTTTCCCCTTCATACTGCAATTTTAAAGAAAAAAATCGCTCATCTCCTGAAAGAAGCAAATCCAGAAAAACTCTGTCACCTTCCATGTGGGAAGTGTCGGCACAATAGCTTTATCTATCCAGTAAAGTTCTCCTTCATTGCATTCTGTTAATTCACCAATATATTCGTTGGCTGTAAACACACACATGAGCTCCGGTTCACATTTATCGCTTATAAATGTAACCAGACCTCGAAGTTTATATGATGTCAGTGTTAATCCTGTTTCTTCTTTCACTTCACGCAAAAGACATTCCTCAGGGGATTCCTGACCCTCTGCATGTCCGCCGACTCCAATCCACTTTCCCTCATTTATGTCATTGTGCTTTTTTATCCTGTGAAGCATCAGATATTTGCCATTATTTTCTATATAGCATAAAGTCGTTATTGTCATTCTTACACTTCCCTAAACAAAATTACTATGCCAAATGTTCTGAGTACCGGGCAACGACACATCCCTGTTGCCAGACAAAACAAACTACTGCAGTGCGGCACGCTTTACCTGGGTCAGTGCTTTTGACACTGCAGGTACTGAAATGATGATCACCGTGATAATGCCCTCTGCCAGCAAATAGCTGTAATTGTATAAGATCGGATATACGGCTGTCAGAGATTTCGGGAAATTGTCCGGCATATAGCTCATCCAATAAAGATAACCGCCCAGAGAATGAAAAGCTCCTCTGGCAATTACAGCTATTATGTATCCTTTCAGAAGTCCATGACTCTGTTTTGCAAATAATCCTGCCAGTCCAAGTGCCGCAAATGCAAGTATGTAATCACAGCACACCTGAAAAAATGAAAGTATATAAGGCTCCTGGATAAACTGCAGGATTCCGTAAGCAAACCCGGCCATAATACCTGTTCCAACCCCATACCAGTTTGCGATCAGAACAATAAAAAGCATACTGCAAAGAGTGACGCTTCCTCCCCACGGCAGTTTAAAGATTTTCAAATAAGACGTAATAAAAGCAAGTGCAATAGCTACGGCACAGAATACCAGTTGTCTTGTGGTAAGCTTTTTCTTGTCTGAATTCTTCCCTGCAAAATAAATCGCCAGGAAAAACAAAATGATTCCGGCAATAACTGTAATCACATATCCGGAAGTTGTAAGTCCGCCATCAGCAGTTACCATAAAACCAAACATGAAATGACCTCCCTCTTGTTATTGATTTTTGTGTAATTGATTTTATCTGTTGTTCAGATACTAATTTATTATAAGGATTTTATCATTCTTCGTCAATTATTCGTCGCTTACGTTTTCAATTTATTCGCTATTCTTTACAGCCTTATTGTGACATGCTCTCGCCACTTAAATCTTACAGATTTTGAAGTGGGAGCTTCCTGCTCAATTGCCCTTCAGGGCAAAGCTAAAACAGGCTATCCCCGCGTGTCCCGCGGTTCTTTTTTTATCCGGTTACGGATCTTTTCTGTGCTATTATGCACATTTTTTATATATTCTTTTTCCTTCTTTCAGAATATTGACCGCCGCATTCACATCCCGGTCCATCCGGTTTCCACATTCGCATAGGTATATCCGTTCTGATAATGCCAGCTCTTTCTTCTTATGTCCGCATACGCTGCATATCTTACTGGATGCAAAATATCTGTCTACTTTTATCAGATATTTTCCACGTTCTTCCAGCTTATATCCAAGCATGGAAAGGAACTGACGTATCCGTTATCCTGTATCCCTTTTCCGAAATGCAGGCCTCCGGCTATCCCCTTCAGGTTCAGATCCTCCACACATACTGCGTCATAGTCTTCTGCAAGGCTGTGGCTGAGCTTATGCTGGAAATCCTTCCTCTGGTTCTTTATCTTTTCATGATATAAAGCAACCTTTTTCTTCTGTTTCTGATAGTTACGGCTGCCCTTTTCACATCTGGAAAGTTTTCTCTGTTCCCGGGCAAGTTTTTTCTCTGCATTCCGGTAGAACATGGGATATCCGGCTCTTTCACCGGTAGAAAATACACACATCCCATGCATGGCAAAATCCATCCCCAGGAATTTTTCCGCCTGTCTTTTCTCCGCTGTTTGGTTTTCACAGTCGAACAGCAGGCTGGCAAAATATTTTCCGGACGGTTCCCTGCTCACAGTCACTGATTTCAGCTTCCATCTCCGGGATCATACGGTGGAGTTTTATTTTTACCGGCTGCATCTTTGGCAGTTTCAGGAACCTGTCCTGCAGACAGATATTCCCATTTACCATATTTGTTGTATAGGATTTCCGAGAATGTTTTTTTGATTTATAATGCGGAAATCCCACTCCCGGTTCCCGGAAAAATTTCCGGAAAGCCCCTTCCAGATTTAACTGTACATTCGCCAGCGCAAGAGAATCCACTTCTTTCAGCCATAGATATTCTTTTTTATATCCGGCCGGCGTATTTTTCAGCATCTTTTTTTCTTCCTGATAATAACGGATCTTATCCGCAAGCATCCGGTTATAGAGAAAACGACTGCAGCCGATCGTCTTCTCTATCTGGGTTATCTGTTCTTTATTTGGATAGATCCTTATTTTTACTGCCCGGTTTATCTTTCTCACCCTGACTCTCTATATACTGATGGATTGTTTCAACAGGTGCTATATTTCAAAGATTTCTTTTGTTCTCTCTGACATCTTATCGTCCAGCATCTTTCTGCTATATTTCATAACCAGAATCAAACAAAAACACTGAATGAGAATTATTATCTAAACTCATTATGTACACTCACTTATTGCTTATTTCGACCGTCCAATTTTCAAGAGCATATTGTTCTTTTTCTATTATAATATATTTATTGTATCAGAACAAGTGTTTTTGCGATTTTTTATGAATTTGAGCAGACATGCTCGAATGTGCAATTCATCCCATCACCTATAGGACGCCACTGAAAAACTATTTTTATACACATTATATAGTAGATTAAAACAAATAAAAACACTTTATATTGTACTGCTTTATGCAAAATAAAGACTTTTTCAGTGGCGTCCCTATAGAGGTAAGGGAATTCTTGCTACAGTTGTTAAAAAGTAATATGAAGGCGAAAATCGTCCATATCCATGCCTGTGGCATTAAATAAAGGATTCCGTTTACATCTCCACCACCAAATGCTCCACTGAGTAAACACAAATATATTGGATCCAATACCAGCATAATTACTGTTATATAATAAAAATAGCCTTCACAAGCTTATTCTTTATTTCACAAATTTTATCCTTAAAATATACCAATGTTCTGGTCTTCCCATAAGCATTATAACCTCCAATACGTCACCTATTTTTCTTTCGAGGATCTGTTGGCTTTACCGCATCTTTTGGTATTAGCCAAGTCTTTCCCTTTTTCTCTGCTCCAGGCACTCTTCCCTGGCTACATAAAAGAGAAATTCTTCTAGATGAAATTCCCCATATTTTTGACATTTCGATCGTTGTTATATAATCCATAATTTTCCTCCAAACGATACAACAAGCCTATTATAAGTATATTCTTTTATCGGAATAGTTTCAACCAAAATTAAGTTTTCTTCTAGGCTGTTTGATTTGTTATTGTTTATCTTACACCCAAATCAGCTCCTCTCTCCGGCTTATCTTTTCCCTGCTTTTCCTGGATAATTCTCTTATTGATTTCCAAGCGTTCATGGATTGACGGTTGCTACTACTTCTTCATGGCTCATCCAGACAGTCCCTCCTTAATCCTATCTTCCAGATCACGGATGCCTTTTTCTTCGGCAGCGGCGATTTGTGGCCTTGCGGCAACCCGACCACCGCCTCGCTTGGCATGACCGTGTTCCAGCAGATGGGCAATCTGATAGCGATTGGCAGAATGTACGGATGCGTGAAAGGATGAAAGACGCATCCGCCAAGAAAAAAGAGCCTACGGAAAACTCCGTAGACCCTCATGCTTTTCTGGCGATTATAATAATATCACATCAAAAGAGAAAAGTCAGTGCAAGACCAGTGCAAACTTTTCATCAGAATTAACTTCTTTGTTTTCCTAATCGTGTTTAATGTATTTAGTGATAGTATCGATTAATTTCTCCATGTTAATCGGCTTGGAAATATGGTCATTCATGCCTGAATCCAGGGATTCCTGAATATCATCTATAAAAGCATTTGCAGACAAAGCTATAATTGGAATCGTGACTGCATCGGACCGCTCTATACCCAAGGCTCGAATGGCTTTTGCTGCTTGGTGTCCATCCATGTTTGGCATCATAATATCCATCAAAATAAGATCGTATGTGTCTCGTGGATAATTTTAAACAAATTCACGACTTCTTTTCCATCTGATGCGCGTGTTACGGTCATACCGGCATCTTCTAG
>ENA-OQEX01000727-OQEX01000727.1-human-gut-metagenome-genome-assembly--contig:-NODE-727-length-15631-cov-11.218782_pt1 | contig 15631 bp, 17 predicted proteins | sample MGYA00242802_ERZ504649 | MGnify/ENA primary metagenome ERZ504649 (study PRJEB26092, sample SAMD00036194) | human gut metagenome | host: Homo sapiens | study: EMG produced TPA metagenomics assembly of...
CAACCGTTTCGGTGGCGGCGCCAATACCAATGGTGGCGGCTTCCAGGGCGGCAACAGCGCTCCGAGCAACGGTCCGGCACGCGGCGGCGGTCGCGGTCGTGGCGGTGCTGCAGGCGCGTTCGGTCGTCAGGGCGGCAAGTCCTCGAAGGCTCGTAAGAACCGTCTGGCAAAGCGTCAGGAATTCCAGGAGATGAAGGCCCCGGTCATCGGCGGCGTGCGTATTCCTACCGGCAACGGTCAGACCGTTCGTCTGCGTCAGGGCGCATCCCTTGCCGATCTGGCCGAGAAGATCAACGTCAATCCGGCGGCACTGGTCACCGTACTGTTCCACCTTGGTGAGATGGCTACGGCAACCCAGTCCTTGGACGAATCCACCTTCCAGATCCTCGGTGAGGAAATCGGCTGGGACATCAAGATCGTGTCCGCCGAAGAGGAAGACAAGGAACTGCTGCAGCAGTTCGACATCGATCTGGACGAAGAAGAACTTCAGGAAGATGAAGATCTGAAGCCGCGTCCGCCGGTCGTCACCGTGATGGGCCATGTCGATCATGGTAAGACCCGACTGCTTGACACCATCCGTCGTACCAACGTCATCGCACGTGAGGCCGGCGGCATTACCCAGCGTATCGGTGCATACCAGGTGACCGTCGATCTCGAAGGCGAACCGCGTAAGATCACGTTCCTCGATACCCCAGGCCACGAAGCCTTCACCGCCATGCGTGCCCGTGGCGCCGAACTCACCGACGTTGCGATCCTTGTGGTCGCGGCCGATGACGGCGTGATGCCGCAGACCGTGGAAGCCATCAACCACGCTCAGGCGGCCAATGTGCCGATCGTGGTGGCCGTCAACAAGATTGATAAGCCGGGCGCGAACCCAGACAAGGTCCGTGGCCAGCTCACCGAGTACGGCCTCGTTCCGGAAGAGTACGGTGGCAACACCATGTTCGTCGACATTTCCGCCAAGCAGGGCACCAATGTCGACAAGCTGCTGGAAGCCGTGCTGCTGACCGCGGACGCCGAACTTGATCTGCGTGCCAACCCGGATATGGACGCTCGCGGTGCCACCGTGGAAGCCGACTCGACAAGGGTCGCGGTGCCGTGGCAACCGTGCTCGTTCAGTCCGGTACTCTGCACATCGGCGATTCCATCGTCGCGGGAACGTCGTATGGCCGTGTCCGCGCCATGCTCGACGAAAACGGCACCCATATGAAGGAAGCCACGCCGTCCACTCCGGTGCAGGTGCTTGGTTTGACCTCCGTGCCGACAGCAGGCGATCTGTTCCTGGTGGCCTCCGATGACCGTACCGCACGCCAGATCGCCGAAAAGCGTCAGGCCACCGAGCGTGCGGCCCAGCTGGCCAAGCGTCGTAAGGTCGTGTCGCTCGAAAGCCTCAAGGAGCAGTTCGCCAAGGCTGAGGTCGACATGCTCAACATCGTCATCAAGGGCGATTCCTCCGGTTCCGTCGAGGCGCTGGAAGATTCCTTGATGAAGATCGAGGTGTCTGACGAGGTCGGCATCCAGGTGATCCACCGCGGTGTCGGTGCCATCACCCAGAACGATGTCAACTTGGCTACCGTCGACAAGGCCGTCATCATCGGCTTCAACGTTCGTCCGAACCGTCAGGTGGCGGATATGGCCGAACGCGAAGGCGTGGAAATCAAGTACTACTCGATCATCTACAAGGCCATCGAAGACATCGAAGCATCCCTCAAGGGCATGCTCAAGCCGGAATTCGAAGAGGTCGTCACGTCCCACTCCGAGATCCGCGAGATCTTCCGTTCTTCCAAGTTCGGCAATATCGCAGGTGTTATGGTGCAGGACGGCGAAGTCAAGCGCGGTACGAAGTGCCGTATTCTGCGCAACGGCATCGCCACCGTCAATGATCTCGAAATCTCCTCGCTGCGTCGCTTCAAGGACGATGTCAACTCCGTCAAGGAAGGCTACGAAGCGGGTATCAACCTCGGTTCGTTCAACGACATCGAGCTTGGCGATATCATCGAGACCTTCGAAATGCAGGAAATCGAACGCAAGTAGTCGATTGATTCGAACCAGCAATCGATAACAAGAAAGGAACGCCCACAGCTGACATACGGCTGCGGGCGTTCCGTAATACAACAGAACTTACCTGATTAAAGGACAACAATGGCAGGAACCAATCCTCGCGCCGCACGCATCGCGGCGTTGATCCAACGTGTGATCGCATCCTCCATGGAGGCGCAATTGCACGATAAGCGTCTCACAAACGTGACCATCACCGAAGTGCGTGTGACCAACGATCTGCAGATCGCCAAAGTCTATTGGACCCAGCTTGGCCGTGAAGGCCATGAGCAGGGCGAACGCCGCCGTGCACAGCAGGCACTGAACCAAGCCAAGGGTCGTCTGCGTTCCCTCGTGGGAACCAAGGCCGGTCTGCGTTTGACCCCGCAGCTCGAATTCGTATTCGACGAGGTGCCGGGCGAGGCGCATGAGATCGAAGACATTCTCGCCATCGCGCGCAAGCGTGATGAAGAACTCGCCAAGCTCGTGAAACCGCCCAGTATGCGGGCGAAGCCGATCCGTACAAGCATCCGGAAGAGGATGACGACGATGATTTCGACGATGATGACGTCGAAGTCGAAGATTGGGATGATGACGAAGAAGCCTGAACATTCCGGCCTGCTGGTCATCGACAAGCCGCAGGGGGTCACCAGCCATGACGTGGTCGCGGCCGTGCGCGGCGCCCTGCATATGAAGCGTGTCGGCCATGCTGGCACGCTCGACCCGATGGCCACCGGCGTGCTGGTGGTGGGTTTCGGCAATGCCACGCGACTGCTCAACTACATTGTCGACCATAACAAAACGTACGAGGCCACCATTCGCCTTGGACAGCGCACCACTACGGACGATGCCGAAGGCGAGCTGTTGCCGGCGGGGGAGCGGGCAGTGAACTTTCCTTCGCGTCAAGCCGTGGAACAGCTGATCACAGAACGGTTCACCGGGCGTATCGAACAGGTACCGAACGTCTACTCCGCCATTAAGGTCAATGGCCAGCGTGCCTATGATCTGGCGCGCGAAGGCAAGGATGTGGAGCTTAAGGCACGTCCTGTGACCATCGAAGAGTTCAACGTGCGGCAGGCGCGTTACGGCTACACGCATAGCGATCGTGCCGGCACGGAACTTGCTGGCGCAGTCGTGGCCGAGAGGACAGGAGATGGATGGATTGCCGACACTGCACCGCATGAAGATATGCAGCCCGTTATGGAACTCGACGTGACCGTGACCTGTTCCGCAGGTACCTACATTCGCGCGCTCGCACGCGATCTGGGCGAGGAACTCGGTTGGGAGGCCATCTGACGATGCTGCGACGCACACGTGTCGCAGATTCTCAGTGAATATGCCCAACGTCATGAGCGCCCACGCTGAATCCAAAACATTCACCAATCGTGAAGGCATGGAAGTGACGCGCAATCGTGCAGTGCTTGACGATGCAGATCATGCGCTCGATCATGCGCTCGATCCCGTGGCCAGCGCTGCGGCTTCCATGAATATGCTGGCCGTGAGCGATCAGGAAGCGGCCGACTTGCGTTTCGGACGCAGAATCGCGCATGACATACGTACGACCACGGCGGCGTACGTTGAGGAAACCAACGATTTGGTCGCCATCCTCGAACGTGCGAAACGCGGTGAGGCTAAACCGGTCGCGGTATTCAACTGAACCATCCAATCAGACTACAGATACGAATTCATACACAAGAAGGACATGATGAAGACAATCACGCTCACGCCTGATGCCAGCGGCATGGTGGATTGGCCTACGCTGAGCAACGATAAGAAATCCGTGGTGACCATCGGTTCGTTCGATGGCATGCATCAGGGCCATCAGGCGGTGATTCGCCGCGTGGTGGAACTCGCCAAGAAGGAACAGTCCTTCTCCGTGGTGGTGCTGTTCGATCCACGCCCAGCGCTCGTGCACGGCTACGCGGCGCAAAACGGTGGCCAGGAGCCGCCGGCGGGCATGATCGACGCGCAGGCGCTCACCAGCATGCAGGAGCGTCTGCGCGCCATCAACAAGCTGGGCGTGGATTACACGCTCATCGTGCGTTACACGCTGGCGTTCGCGGCGAAATCGTACCGATTCTTCCTCGGACAAATGGTGGGCAAGCTGGGCATGCGCGCGCTAGTGCTCGGATCCGATGCGGCCATGGGTGCGAACCGTGCCGGCGATGTGAAGGCCATCGAGAATCTGGCGCTCGCCACCGGCGTGTTCCAGCTTGACGTGGTCGACGATCGTGGACCGGGCGAAACCCGCGTGCCAGCCAATGCGAAGCCGGTTATGCCCACCGACCATGGTGAGCCGGCCGATCCGCTGGAAGGCGCGTCCAAGGCGGAACGTCGCGCATGGAGCAAGAAAAACCAGGCGAAGGCCGTGCGCGTGTGGAGCTCCACGAATGTGCGCTACCTGCTGGGCCAGGGGCGCATCAAAGACGCCGACGCGATTCTGGGACATCCGCATGCCGTGGAAGGCGCCGTGTGCATGGCGAGGAACGTGGACGCACCATCGGCTTCCCCACGGCGAATCTGAGCGAGAATGTGGCAGGCTATCTGCCGGTCGACGGCGTATACGCCGGTTGGCTTGTGGACTTGGGCGCGAAGACGGCGGACGATGATGCGCAGGACGCTTCCGAAGGTGTTTCGCAGCAGTTCGATTCCTCTGCCGTGGACGCGCGACTTGCCGATCATTCGCCGTATCGTTGGCCCGCTGCGATTTCCATCGGCACCAAGCCGACCTTCAACGAGGTGACCGGCATGAACGATCGCGTGGTCGAAGCCTATGCCGTCACCGACGATTGGCTTGATTTATACGATCACCAGGTACGTGTGGAATTCGTAGGATTCCTGCGTCCTCAAATCAAATTCGATTCCGCACAGGATCTGATCGATGAGCTGAAGCGCAATGTCGAGGAAACCAAGCGAATTACTGCCTGATGCTAATCACAACGATGATCGCAATAATAATCACGATAATGACAGTGATTAATGAATGCTGATATTTTCGATAAAACGTATCAGCATTCAAAAAATAGTGGGGCTCTTACGTAAGAATCTACGTAAGAGCCCCACTAGTATAGGTTAAAAAAATAGCATAATGTATATGCTTCGCGTGCATACATGCGAAAACGGTATGTAGGGTGTGTATTATCGCAACATGGCGCCAAGCGCATCCTGCAATGTGTCGACCTGAACGATCGACAATCCGGGAATTGCGATTTCTCTACGTAATGTCGGCACTACAGCGGTGGTGAAGCCAAGACGGGCAGCCTCGCGCAACCGGTATTCCAGTCGCGGCACCGGACGCACCTGCCCGGTCAACGAAATCTCGCCAATCGCACATGTGGTGCGGCTGATCGCCTTCGATTTCGAGGCGCTCGCCAATGCGCCGACGATCGCCAGATCGCATCCGGGCTCGCGCGCCTGGCCTCCGGCGATGGTGGAAATATACAGATCGTTCGCCAAAAGATTGACGTTGCCATGCCTGTATAGCACCGCCACCAGCATGGCGATGCGGTTGGCGTCGACGCCGTTCGCGGCACGTCGTGGCGTTGGCAGTACGGATTTGGTGACCAGCGACTGCACTTCGATGGGAAGACTGCGATGACCGTCCAACGTGAAGGTCACGCACGTGCCTCCACCGGAGAGGGATCTGCGGAATTGGACGAGGAAAGAAACAGTCCGGACGGGTCCGTCACCTCTTCGATGCCTTCGCCGCTCATATCGAAACAGCCGACCTCATCAGTAGGGCCGAAACGGTTTTTCACCGCGCGCAGCATACGCAATGCGGTTTCGGTGTCGCCCTCGAACTGGCAGACCACATCAACCAAATGTTCCAACGTGCGCGGGCCGGCAATCGACCCGTCTTTGGTGACATGACCGACCAACAATACCGGAATATCAAGCGTTTTGGCGGTGTCGATCAGCGCGCTCGCCACTTCGCGCACCTGAGTCGAGCCTCCGGAGATGCCATCGACTTCCTGCGAGACGATGGTTTGCGCGGAATCGACGATGGCCAGCGCAGGCTTGCATTGTTCGATAAGCCCCAGCGCGGTCGACAGGTCGGTGGTGGCGGCCAGAAGCAGATTCGGTTCGACCGCGCCGATGCGCGAGGCCCTCATGCGCACCTGCGCCTGCGATTCCTCACCGGAAATATAGAGCACCGTGTTGCGTTCGGGCTGTGCTGCGGAAAGACGGGCAACATTGCCTGCGGTCTCCAGCAGCAGCGTTGATTTGCCGATACCCGGTTCGCCCGCGATAAGCGTGACGGAACCGGGAACGATGCCGCCGCCAAGTACGCGGTTGAATTCCGTGAACCCAGTGTCGATTCTGGAAATGTTTTCCGTACTGATTTCCGTGATCGGTTTCGCCGCGGAATCGGGCACTGCATGCGATAGCGTGCGCGATGTGCGTCCGGGAGCGGCGGTGCGTGACGATGCGGAGGGGCGTGCTTCATGGAATTCCTCGATGGTGCCCCACTGGCCGCATTCAGGCAGCGGCCCAGCCATTTCGGCCCGCTCCAGCCGCATTCGGAACATACAAATTGCGAGGACGTCTTTGCCATATCGCTGACAATACGGATATTTTGGGACAATCGTTTTCGGAGATATTAAGGGGGTGCTGGTGCGGGATGATGGCGAGATCACGGTTTCTGGATTCGAGCGTCTCACGGATATGAAAGAATAACAGCCATGTCTACTACGCAAACTTCCTCTTCTCATGGCAAACTGATCGTGGCTGTCATTGCCGCCGCTTTGGTGGTCGTGCTCGCCTTGGTGTCCGCTTTCATCTGGCCCGGCTGGGCTCTGAACAAGGGCGATGAAGCGTCCACTCAGGGCACCACCACCTCGCAGGGCGCGTCGCAGGATGCCTCTGAGCCGACCACGCCGTCCATTGACGCTGTGGCGTTGCCGGATGACGCCAGCGAACTGTTGAAGGCCATGCCTGATTCCGTGTTGAATTTCGCGCGCACCAAGGCCGATGCCAGCACTTCGTGGAGCGGCGCTTCCCCGGTCGAGGAGTACACGTTGACGTATTCCACGGGCAAGGACGGTCAGGATATCACCTTGAAAGTGGCGCAATGGTCTCAGTCTGATGATGCGCAAAGTCAGTATGACAATCTGACCGGTGCCATGACCGGCAAGGAGCTGGGCGGCGGCAATGTGAAGGTTTCCGGTGAAGCGACCGGCGCCTATAGCGCCAAAACCGATCCGGACGACGAAACCAAGGCCATCGCGGTCTGGCGCAACGATACCGTGGTGTTCCAAGCCACGGGAGCCAAGGATTCGGTGCAGCGCTTCTACCAGCAGTTCCCGCTGTGATACTGCCTACGGCTGGTTGTGCGATCCTATGATTCATGCATGATTCACGTAAGATTCAGCCGTGGACCATGCGGACTGCGTTTGCCTGATCTTCCGATAAAAAGGTGCGTGCTTCCACCATATGAATGCGGTTGTGTGCGTTAGTCCCCGAAGCAGTGTAGTATTGGGCAAGTTGCAAACTTTTACCCTTTGAGTTTAAGAACGGAGGCTGAGATGGGCTCGGTCATCAAGAAGCGCCGCAAGCGCATGAGCAAGAAGAAGCACCGCAAACTGCTTCGTAAGACTCGCCACCAGCGCAAGTAGTCTTCAGGCGCGGTTGAAGCGTCGCTTAAACAAAATCCCGTATGTCTTCTTGAGGTATGCGGGATTTTGCATATTGCAAAGAAATAAACGAAAAGTACGAGAATCGGAAATCAATAGATGCAAAAAGAAGGCTGTGCGTTCGAAGTTGAACGCACAGCCTCATATGGTTTCGTGTAGGTTCGCGAAAATCCGCGGAAAATGCGGAACTTACGCTACTTCAAACTCACTTGTTGGAGTTGGTGAGCACGCGCGGACCGTTGGGATCGCCCACGATGACCTGGTCCACCATGTGCAGGAACAGGCCATGCTCCACCACGCCAACGGTGTTGATGAGATCGTCGGCCAGAGCCTCCGGGTGTTCGATGCATTCGAGGTGCAGATCGACCACGTAGTTGTTCTCGTCGGTGCGCACGGCTGGCCTTCGGCGTCGAGGCGAAGCACCGGCTTGTAGCCGCGGGATTCGAACTTCTTGACGACCTGGCCTGCGCCGAACGGAATCACCTCAACCGGCAGCGGGAACTTGCCGATGGTGTCCACAACCTTGGACTCGTCCACGATCCACACGATCTTGTTGGAGTTGGTGGCCACGATCTTCTCCCACAGCAGAGCGGCGCCGCCGCCCTTGATGCCGTTGAAGTTCTTGTCGACCTCGTCGGCGCCGTCGATGGTCACGTCGATGTGATCAACGTCATCGATGTCGACGATCTTGATGCCGTAGCCTTCTGCCTGCTCCTGAGTGCGGCGGGAGGTGGTCACGCCGGTGAACTCCAAGCCTTCCTCCTGCACGCGGCGGCCGAGCTCGTCGACCAGGAAGCGCACGGTCGAGCCGGTGCCCAGACCTGCGATCATGCCGTTCTGAATCAGCTTGGCAGCTTCGATGCCGGCTGCCTTCTTCAATGCGTCCTGCTGTGCCTTGTCCATGATCCTCCTTCGATATGGGGTTAAGACCGTCTCCATATTATCGGATGTGTTGATTTTTGTGCGTTTGCGGACATGTCATGAACGAAGGTGTGCCATTGGTGGTCAGCAAATGTTTTCACAGGATGTTTCACGCACTTTCGAGGCGTTAAGGTCGAAAGTGCTGGCTCGTTAGTTGTGCTTGACTGCAAATGGCGCTTCGTCGAGGACGAGCGTGCCGTCGCCTTGCACGTAGCCTTCCACCGCGATGTAACCGCGGATCAGGCGTGGCTTGCCGTCGAACGTCGGACTGGAATTTGGCGGGGGAGTGAAGCGAATGGCGCCCGACACCGCCAATCCCGAAGGACTGGCGCGATGCGGCAGTTTCGGCAAGTCGGCGACGGCGTTCGTTGGCGCCGACGCGTTTGCGGATTCGGCTGATTCGCTCGTTGGCGCCGGCGTGTTTTCCGAGGAATTCGCGGATTGTTCGTTCTGTGAATCGTCGGCTGGCTGCCGCTCGTCATGCTCGTGGGGAAAACAGTCCGGCTTGAGCAGCATTTCGGCATACGATTTGCGCGGTGCCTCGGCGTCAGGCGTCGTGCCATCAGGCATGGTCGTATCAAGCGCGGTGGTCGGTTCCGGCATGTCGTCGGATTCCACCGACATTTCGTTGGACGTCAACGGCAATGTCGCCTCGTCGGGCGCTGGATAGCTTCCGGCTCCACCAGCATATCGGCGATGGAACGTGGACGCGGCTCCGGATCGGCCGCGCCCATCAGATCATCGGCCGATCCTTGAGCGGACTTGCCTTGCCCGCGCCCCATATGGTATTCGTCCGTAGTGATTTTGCCGTCAAGCAGCATTTGGGCATCATCGGGAACATCGGTACCTTGCGAATATTCGGAAGCCAGCAGCGACTGCCAACCCTCCAAAGGAAGATATCCTTCACGGATCTTCGAACGGCAATCGCCGCATAGGTGCGCGCCAGCTCGTCCACCTTCTCATTGCCGGCATTGCCGGCATGACCCTTGACCCATACGAATTTCACCGGTCCGGGGCGCTTGGAGATTTCGGCATCGATCGCGCGAATCAGATCCGCGTTCTTTACCGGCTTCTTCTGCGAGTTCTTCCAGCCGTTCTTCTTCCAGCCGTGAACCCACGTGGTGGAACAGTTGATCGCATACTGCGAATCGGTTTCGATCACCAACGGTTCGGAGCCGGGGTGCGCGCGCAACGCCTCCAGCACTGCGCACAGCTCGCCAATCTGATTGGTGCCGTTCGTAGCTCCGCCGGCATCGCAGTCGCTGTCATGGTGATGCCCCGGCTTGCCGCCTGTGGCAAGCTCATGATCGGCCCAACCCCAACCCATCGGACCATTCGGATTGCCTAAAGCGGAACCGTCTGTAGAAACCGTAATCGTCATATCTCTACCCTACGAAAGCCGTGAGACGCTGCCATACGTGGTGAACTGCGAACTGTGATCGGGCGACGTCGAACGGGAATCTCAATCATCCAAACACAGCATGACGGAAGCGCGGAACAGCGTGCCGTCATAATCGAACGAGGTTGCGCCATGATGCCGTTCCGCGGTTTCGCGCACGGTGGCGGTGCCCAAACCTTCACCCCCATGCTTGGTTGAGGCGAAAGCGTCGCCAACCTGCATAATGGAGGAATCGTGCGTGTTGTCGACCACAATGAACAGTGATGCGGGCGGCCCAGTGCGATATTTGATGCGCACCCTGAGTTTTTTCTCCCCATCCTGTTGTTTCATAATGGCCTCAGACGCATTTTCCAGTAGATTGCCGACCATGGAACATAATTCGGCATTATTGATGTTGAGATATTGCGGCACTGACGCTTTGACGTCGACTTCAGCCCCTATATGGCGGATCCAGTCACAGTAGTAGACCAGCACCGCGTTCAACGAAGCATGTTCGCAATACTGCATGGGGATGGGCTGCAACAGCCTATGATTGGCCATCTCCTCCAAATACGAGGTGATGCCGGGCATATCGTCGGCCGCGGCGAGAGCCTGCAACGTCTGAATATGATGCCGGATATTGTGCTTGATCTGCCTCGCTTCGTTGATGCGTTCGTTCATATGCTGCAGCTGCAAGGTCTGCATGGCTTCGTAATGTTCGCGTTTGCTGGCTTCGCGCAGTCGGTCCGCCTGCTGGACCATATACCAGATGAGGAAGTAGGCCATGGTCATGAAACCGGAATATGCGATGGATACGGTGAAGGCGATGCTAAGCACGCGGGTGTCGAGCAGCGATGCGTTGTCGGCGGGCATGCACCACACCACAATTGCTGTGGAAATGAACGGGAAAAGCCAGATGACCCTCCAAAAATTCCTGCTGATGGAAGGTGAATCGAATGTTGCGGAAAATGAATGATGGAACGGATGGAAAAGTGTAGTCGCCGCAATCAAATCAAAAATCAGCAGACTGATCATTCCCGGCCATCCGACACGTAAATTCATGGACTGCTCATTCAGAACAGCTAAATCCACGGCCAAAGACAGGTAATAAATGATCGCGACGATATATGCGGCTGTTGAAACGACGAAAAGAAGCTGCCCCCAAGGAAGATTCGTCATCTTACGTAAAGCCAATACCACAACCGGAGCCGAAGGAATCACGGACCAGAGCGAGGGGACGTGGGCGAGGCAACATGCGATGCCGCACAGGAAGAAGACAATCACGCCGGAAATCATGAGAATAAGGCCGTCGCGCTTGGGATTCTCCATATGATGCCAGGTCATGTACAGGCAGAGAAGCAGGCCCGTTAGCGCGTTTAGCTGCTCGCCGATGGCGAAGAACATGCATGATGGCGCGATCGATGCGAGTGCGTCAAGCATGGCTAGTCTCCATTCTCATGCGGGTGAACGTGTATTCCGCGTATTTTCTGCAGGTGGTGGTCACCGCGGTTTTCGTGATGGGAATGTGCTTGCCGCCTTTCATCACGAATTCATTGTTGCTGATGCCTGACACGTAGTCGAAGTTGACGAGCACTCCTCGCGCGGTGCGGTAGAAGTTGCTGAATACGGTGAGACGATGTTCCACATCGGAGAAGTTGGTGCGGATTTTCGCGCAGGTGCCGTCGGCGAAGGTGAATTCCACATAATGCGCGCTGGAAAGCGCGTAGGCGATAAGGCGACGGTCCATGGTGATGGCGGGATTGCCGAACGCCACCTGCCATGCGGCGTCCGTGCTGCTTTGTGCATTGCCCGTCGATTGATGTTTTTTCAGATGAGTGACCGGTGTTTTCGTGTCGAGCTGCGCTGCGACGCGGTCCATGGTCGCATGGAACGCGTCGTGATTCAGGGGCTTCAACAGATATCCGCTTGCCTGCACCTCGTAGCCGAGCACGGCGAAATCAGTGCTTGACGTGATGAACACGATCGGGCAATCGTCGTTTTGTCTGCGCAGCGTCCGTGCGATATCAAGTCCGGTCGCCGCATGCGTGGCGGTTTCGTCGTCCGACAGATAGCAGTCGAGCAGCAGCAGGTCGTATCGGGCGTCTTTCCAGCTTTCGATGAAGGATTCCGCATCGGCGAAGGTCACGCATTCCACGCCGATATCGCGGGTGCGTTTGAAATATTCCGCGCACATGACGGCCATCAGTTGGCGTTCGGCGGCGTGGTCTTCGACGATGGCGATGCGCATCGTTCACCTCCCATGAAGATTGGCGGGGACCGCTGGACTGAGTGTTGTGTCGCTATCATTCAAGCGTAATGCGAAGCGGGGCCGGCAGGGGTGATAGCGTGCGTGTCATGCCAGAATTCGGCGTTTCGTGCCATATCGCACGATTCGTGTTCGTTGCGATTCGTATTCGGGCGGATATGCGAGAAGCCCGCCTTTTTCAGGAAAGCGGGCTTCTCAGTGAGTTTGCGAATGATTGGCGAATGGCTGGATTACGCCGATTCGTCAATGATCACTCGGCCAAGGCCTTGTCCACGACTTCGGTGGCTTCGGCGAGCACCTTGTCGAGGGCTTCGGGGGATTCGAAGGACTCGGCGTACACCTTGTAGATGTTCTCGGTGCCGGAAGGACGGGCCGCGAACCAGTTGTTCTCGGTGGTGACCTTCAGTCCGCCGATCTTGGCGTGGTTGCCTGGGCTTCGGTGAGCTTGGCGGTGATGTCCTCGCCGGCCAGCTGGGTGGCCGCGACGTCGTCGCCGGAAAGCTTGGCGAACTTCTGCTTCTGCTCCAAGGTGGTCGGCGTGTCGACTCGCTTGTACCAGCTTTCGCCAAAGCGATCGACCTGCTCCTGATGCAGCTGGGCCGGGTTCTTGCCGGTCTTGGCGGTGATTTCCGCAGCCAGCAGGTCAGGGATCAGACCATCCTTATCGGTGGTCCACACACGGCCGTCCTTGCGCAGGAAGCTCATGCCGGAGCTCTCTTCGCCGCCGAAGGCGACTTCGCCCTTGAACAGCGGGTCAACGAACCACTTGAAGCCGACCGGAACCTCAACGAGCTTGGCGTCGATGGAAGCGGCCACGCGGTCGATCAGGGAGGAGGACACCAGCGTCTTGCCGATGCCGGCGCCTTCCGGCCAGCCCGGGCGGTTGCCGCCGAACAGGTACTCTACGCACACGGCGATGTAGTGGTTCGGGTTCATCACGCCCCAGTTCGGGCATACGATGCCGTGACGGTCGGCGTCCGGATCGGTGCCGCCGACCAGGTCGTACTTGTCCCAAGCGCCGTTGTTGAGGGAGTCCACAAGACCCTTCATGGCGTACGGGGAGCTCGGATCCATGCGGATCTTGCCATCATGGTCGATGGTCATGAAGCTCCAGGTCGGATCGACCTGCGGGCGCACCACGTCGATGGTCAGGTTGAACTTCTCGTTCATCAGCGGCCAGTAGTTGACGGAAGCGCCGCCGAGCGGGTCGATGCCCAGGCGCACGCCGGAGGAACGGATCACATCGAAGTCGATGACGTTCTCCAGATCGGCGACATAGTGCTCGCGGAAGTCGAAGCGCTCGACCAGGTCGGACTTGACGGCCTGCTCGAACGGAACGCGCTTGATGTTCTTGAAATCGCCGAGCAGCTCGTTGGCACGATCCGCGATGGCGTTGGTGACGTCGGACGGAGCCGGGCCGCCGGTGACCGGGTCATACTTGAAGCCGCCATCGGTCGGCGGGTTGTGCGACGGGGTCACCACGATGCCGTCGGCCAGGCCTTCGCCGGTGAAGCGCTGGGTGCCATCCGCTGCGCGGTTGTGGGTCAGGATGGCCTGGGACACAACCGGGGTCGGGGTGAAGTCGTCGCGGGAATCGATGCGCACGGTCACGCCGTTGGCGACGAGCACTTCGATGGCGGTCTTCCAAGCCGGCTCGGACAGAGCATGAGTGTCGCGGCCGATGTACAGCGGGCCGGTCACGCCGGCCTTCTTGCGGTATTCGGCGATGGCCTGGGTGATGGCGACGATATGGGCCTCGTTGAACGAGGTCTTCAGAGACGATCCGCGGTGGCCGGAGGTGCCGAAGGAGACACGCTGTTCCGGAACGTTGGGGTCGGGGACGACGTCATAGTACTTGCCGATGACCTCGTCGACATTGATCAGATCTGCTGGGGTAGCGGGCATTCCCGCATTGTTTGCAACCATAGTCACTATTCTGCCACGCTTTTGCGTCAGATGTGCGTAATTGTCCCATTATGCGCGATGAATACGTTGTCTGTTTAGTGCATGTTCGGATGTGTGTACATGAATTTTCGAAAATGGCGGATTCTGCGCTTAGCCGAGTTGCGCAATGTCAAACGATGGTGTATAGTTCTATGCTATTCGACTGATGCAGGGTTGCTAGTCAACATAAAGACGCAAGACCTGAGATGTGACTGAACTATAGCCATATCTCAGGTCTTTTTTTGTTGCCCGAAGCGGTGTTGCTCGGATCGAATCGGTTGTAAGGGAAAGAAAGGAAATCAGGATGGCTGACTCACTCGCATCGCAGATCATCACTGCAATCGGTGGTCCTGAAAACGTTCGCAGTCTGACGCATTGCGCCACTCGACTGCGCTTTGAACTGGTTGACGCATCCAAGGTCGATCAGAATAGTCTCGAGCACATGCAGGGCGTGCTCGGCGCGGTGCCGCAGAGCGGCGACCGCTTCCAGGTGGTCATCGGCGTGGCGTTGCCACCGTGTACGAAAACATCATGCATCTGCCGAAATGGCCGGTGTCGGCGGTGCCTCCGCATCCGACGATGGTCAGAAGAGCAATGCCGACGTCAAGGCCGAAGCCCGTTCCAAGGCCCGCGGCAAGGTGGCTTGGCTGGACTCCTTCTTCGAGTATCTCTCCGATTCCTTCCGCCCGATTCTGGGCGTGCTGCTCGGCGCTTCCATCATCATCGCGCTGGTCAACCTGCTTATTTCGCTGAACGTCATTCCGAATGACGAGGTTTCCGCAGGCTGGGTATTCGTGAAAGCCATCTGGAAGGGCGTATTCTACTTCCTGCCGATCATGGTCGCCTACAACGCGTCCAAGAAGCTCAAAGTCGACCCATGGCTGGGTGGTGCCATCATGCCATGCTCATGACCCCGCAGTTCACCGGCTTGATGGACGCCAAGACCACCACGTGCGTGGAGAACGCCGCTCTGGGCACCAAGTCTTGCATGGCCAACATATTCGGTCTGCCGATGGCATTGAGCGACTATTCCGGCAACGTGTTCGTGCCGCTGCTCATGGCCGCCGTGCTTGCTCTCGTCTACCACGGATTGAAGAGGATCATCCCGGAAAGCGTCCAGCTGGTCTTCGTGCCGTTCTTCTGCATGATCATCGTTGGCGCGCTGACCGCCTTTATCATCGGCCCGATCGGCGTGTGGGTCGGCAACGGCCTCGGCGTCGGCTTGGCTGGATGAACACCCATGCCCCGTTCATCTTCGCATCATCATTCCGATGCTGTACCCGTTCCTCGTGCCGCTCGGTTTGCACTGGCCGCTCAACGCCTGATGCTCATGAACATCCAGACTCTCGGCTACGACTTCATCCAAGGCCGATGGCGTGTGGAACTTCGCCTGCTTCGGCGCTACCGCTGGCGTGCTCTTCCTTGCTGTGCGTGACAAGGATAAGGACATGC
>ENA-OQEX01000728-OQEX01000728.1-human-gut-metagenome-genome-assembly--contig:-NODE-728-length-15631-cov-1.663635_pt1 | contig 15631 bp, 17 predicted proteins | sample MGYA00242802_ERZ504649 | MGnify/ENA primary metagenome ERZ504649 (study PRJEB26092, sample SAMD00036194) | human gut metagenome | host: Homo sapiens | study: EMG produced TPA metagenomics assembly of...
TCAAACTGAGATAGGTCACCAGTGCCACGACGAAGGTATACGACACTACGCCGGCATAAGGACGCAGTACGCTGATCTCACGCAGCAGTCCTTCCAAAGGCGCTGCCAGCATGGCGCCGCTGTATACGCCGGTGCCGATGCCGACCAGTGTGATACCGATCTGCACCGTTGATAAAAACTCAGTCGGTTCCTGAGCAAGCTTTAAAATATACGCAGCTTTGCTGCTTCCCTCATCAGCCAGCTGCTCCAGCCGGCTTTTACGCGCCGAGACCAGCGCCATTTCCAGCATGGCCAGCAGGCCGTTCATTAAATCAAAACAATAACAATAAATACTTCTTTGATAGACCCGAGAGGATCCATACAGTCATCACTCCTATTTTCTATAATCTCTTTTTAGGGGTTGGCTTTTATTTTTTCTCCAGCATTTGGCAAACGCTTTTGCGCAGCAGGTCAACAACGATGATCGACAGACCGAACAAAACAACTACGCTCCATTCGTGCAGGTTCAGCGGTGTCGTACGCAGGATGCGGCCGCCGACATAGGTCAGCAGCACCTGGATCGCCACGATCAGCGCCATTACATTCAGGAAGCCTTTGTTCTTGTCGATGTGCTCCAGCAGGTTAAGACCGGAAACACGCACGTTAAAACCGTTGCTACCGCCATAAAGATATATGTGCAGAAGAAGCCCGTATATGTGTAGATATGGTCGGGCGCATTGCGGAACAGATGATCGACATAGCTGCTCTTATAAAAGAGGATCGCGATAAAGGTCATATACACGCCGCCCATAGTGATGGTAGACAGCATTTTTTTGCTGACTATCGGTGCGCTGCGGTCTTTTGGCTTTTCACGCAGGTATTTTTCCAGCGCTGGCTCACCGCCGAAGGCCAGTGCCGCCAGAGTATCCATGACCAGGTTGATCCAGAGGATCTGCGTAATGGTGAGCGGTTTATCGATGCCGATAAACGGTGCTATGAAGTTTATCGCTACGGCTGAGAAGTTGATCGTCAGCTGGAAGACGATGAATTTACAGATAGAATTATAAATCGTACGTCCGTATAAGATCGCCTGTTTGATACTGAGGAAATTATCGTCAAGAATTACGATGTCACCGGCTTCTTTGGCAACTTCGGTACCGCTGCCCATCGCAAGCCTACATCGGCTTTTTTGAGTGCGGGCGAGTCGTTGACGCCGTCACCTGTCATACCTACTACCAGGTTCATCTCCTGTGCCAGGCGCACCAGCCGTGATTTATCCATCGGCAGGGCGCGGGCTACTACACGCAGCTTATGCAGCTCCAGTTTCACCTGTTCGTCGCTCATTTCCGCAAGCTCAGCCGAGGTCCAGACCAACTCGTTCGGACGCTGCAGCAGGCCTGCGTCTTTAGCGATCGCTACCGCGGTTTCGCGGCGGTCACCGGTGATCATAACGATCTGTACGCCTGCATCCTGAACTTCAGCAATCGCTTCGATCGCTTCGGGACGGACTTCGTCGCGAATACCCAGAATACCAACCAGCGTCAGTCCGTCTGCCGGCAGCTCATCGCCTCGATATCGCTTTCATAGGTGCAGAGTGCCAGCATCCTGATCGCATCTGCTGCCAGTTCCAGCATTCTGTCATCCAGTGTTTTTTTCATTTCTTCGGTCAGCGGCTGGCGGTTGCCTTCCGCATCCCAGTAGTGGCTGGTTTGCAAAATCAGCTTTTCCGGAGCGCCTTTAGCCAGGCAGTAACGCTCGCTGTTACCACTGACTGCCGCCCAAGAATATTTATTGGCGCTGTTGAAAGGAATGAATTTATCACGGTGCAGCATTTCTTCCATACGGTAGCTGCCTACATAGTTGCTGAGCGCCCGCTCAGTCATATTGCCGCCGACCATAGCGCCGTCAGAAACGGCTGCCGAGGTATTGAGCACAACGTTTTGGTAAGTAAAGGCCTTCAGCTTTGCAGGCAGTACGTCAAACGCAGGGTATTCCTGACGGTCGCCGGTAATGAACCGTACGACTTCCAGCTTGCCCTTTGTGATCGTGCCTGTCTTATCGGTAAAAAGCAGGTTCAAACTGCCCGCAGTTTCGATACCGACCAGCTTCCGCACAAGTACGTTATCGCGCAGCATTTTTTTCATATTCAGCGACGAAACGATCGCGATCATCAGCGGCAGCCCTTCCGGCACCGCCATAACGATAATGATGATACCCAGGATAACTGCCTGCACCAGATCAGACAGCAAAAGCGGCGTATTAGCAAAATAAGCGCCGAAATCGCCGTACAGATAGGCTTTATGCAGCATGACTGCCAAAGCGATCAGCACACCGCCGGCATAACCAAACTGGCTGATATGATGCGCCAGTCCCTTAAGCTTTAATTTCAGCGGGCTGTCACGTTCATCATCCTTCAGCTCCTGGGTCAGCTGACCGTAGATAGAGCTGTCGCCGATCTTAACGGCCTGCATGATGCCCTGACCTTCGACAACGACGCTGCCGCGGAACAGCTTATGCTCGTCCAGAAAATCGATAGTACCATCGCCCCAGGTAAAATCGGGCGGAGCGATCAGCTTATGGCTTCCTTGCTTTCGCCGTTCAGGGCCGCCTGGTCAAGCTTCACATCACCGTCCAGTAAGATACCGTCGACCGGAACTTTATCGCCGGCCTCCAGAATTACCGCATCACCGACGACGATATCATCGATATGCAGCTCAACCGGCTCGCCGTCACGCCAAACCTTGCAGCGGATACGGCTGCTTCTTCCTGCAGTTTCTGGAAAGCGTTTTCATTGCTGTACTCAGAATAAGTAGAAACAAAAGTCGCCAGAATGATGGCCAGAAAAATACCCATCGTTTCGATCCAGTCGCCGTGCCCCATATAAACAAAAACTACGTTGACCAACAGCGCCAGGATCAGGATCCGGATGATAGGGTCTTTAAAATTCTCCACAGCTTATCCCAAAAGGTTTCGCGCGGGGGCTGAGTCAGGGCATTATTGCCCTGCTCGGATAATGCTTTGCTCGCTTCTTCAGTAGTCAAGCCGAACTTGTTCACTGTGTTTGCTCCTCCTTACAAAAAAGCTGCGGGACCCAAGGCCTCACAGCTTCATTGCTATTTATGATTATAAATTAATTGCCCCAGACTTTACGCATCAGGACAGGGTATTCTTCTACCAGATGTTTTAAAATAACATCGATCACTGTGTGGATAACAGGCGCTTCAAAGCTTCGTCAGTCGTAGTGATGCAGCTGTCAAGGCAGATATCCCCGTTGTCGCCTTCATAGTATTTAAAACCTTGTATTTTTTATTAAGCTCGTTGATATGCATCAAAACGCCTTCGCGGTTGCCGGCATTGACAACGCCAGCGGCAACGCGCACCTGGATCATCGTATAGATGCTGTCGTCCAGCACGATCATCGTTGGCAGATTCTGACTGCTGACTTCCATATGGGCACGATAAACGATGCTGTGCATTTCGTTATCGATTTCTTCCTTTGAAAAACAGTTGATATTATTGGAACTTAAAAATTCATCAAATTTTGCGGCCTTACTCATCTTCATCTCCCCTATCTGCAATATTCATTGCCTTACAGTATTTAATATTACACTATTAAATAAACTTTGTATAGTGCAAAAGCCGCTCTTACTGATTTTTCACAAACATTTCAATATTCTGTCTTTTTTACAGTTGCTGACTTGCTGCAAGCTGTTTTTGTTTTAATTTTTACAGTATTTTATTCCGCTTGTCAAAGACTTTAAAATATAATGTATACAATTTGCATTTCTTTTTTGCGTATTTTATAATTAAACTTGCAGTTTTGTATATAGATATAATTTGCTTTGAGAGGGGAAAATCACATGTATACTTCATTACCGCCCAAGCAGGGGCTTTATGATCCCTGGTTCGAGCACGACGCCTGCGGTCTGGGTGTCGTCGCCAACATCAAAGGCCGTAAATCCAATAAGATCCTGCGGCAGGCTTTAGTGGTGCTGCGCAATATGGACCACCGCGGCGGACAAGGCGCCGATATGAATTCCGGCGACGCGCGGGTATCCTTCTTCAGCTGCCGCACACCTTTCTGGTCAAAGAATGTGCCAAGCTCGATATCGAACTGCCGCAGCCCGGCCATTATGCCGTTGGCTTTATGTTCCTGCCGCCTGACGCTGTAGAGAGAGAAAACACCCAGCGTCATTTTGAAAAGCTTGTTACTGCAAACGGACAGGAGCTTTTAGGCTGGCGTAACGTACCGGTCGACCCGGCGGTACTGGGTGAAAAATCACGCCAGAGCCAGCCGTTCATGGCACAGGTCTTTATCAAGGCCAGCCCGCAGATCATCGACCGGCTGAGCATCGACGATAATGCCTTTGAACGGCAGCTGTACAGCATCCGCCGTCAGGCCGAAAATCATATTCGCTATGGCAGGCTGCGCGGCGGCAGGTATTTTTATATCGCCAGCCTGTCTTCACGGACTATCGTTTATAAAGGGATGCTGACTACGGAGCAGCTGGGTTCTTTTTATTCTGACCTGCAGGACAGTTCTATGGAAACAGCAATGGCTTTAGTCCATTCCCGTTTCAGCACCAACACCTTCCAGCTGGGAACGCGCCCATCCTTACCGTTATCTGATGCATAACGGCGAGATCAATACCCTGCGCGGCAACATCAACTGGATGCGCGCCCGCCAAACGATGTGCGGCAACAGCCTCTGGGGCAGCAAGATCAAAGATATCATGCCTATCATCGACGAAACCGGCTCTGATTCGGGAATGTTCGATAACTGTCTGGAATTTCTTGTCATGTCGGGACGCAGCCTGCCGCATGCTGTAATGATGATGATTCCCGAACCGTGGGGCAAAAATCCCCATATCGATCCGGATCTGAAAGCTTTTTTTGAATACCATAATTCTCTGATCGAAGCATGGGACGGACCTGCCGCCATGGCCTTTACCGACGGACGCACTATCTGCGCCGCTCTGGACCGCAACGGTCTGCGGCCTTCCCGCTATTACATTACTCAGGATGATACGATCGTTCTGGCCTCCGAGGTCGCGTCGTCGATCTGGATCCGGCGACCATTGTCAAAAAAGACCGTCTGCGGCCGGGCAGGATGCTGGTCATCGATACTGTAGCAGGCCGCATCATCGGTAACGACGAGATCAAACATAAAATAGCTACCGAACAGCCCTATCGCAAATGGCTGGACGAAAACCTTATTAAATTGAATGCGATCAAGCTCACTACCGAGCTGCCGAAGCCCGATCCCAAAACCCTGCTGCGACGGCAACTGGCTTTTGGCTATACGCTGGAAGACCTGACCAAGTTTCTGAAACCAATGGCTACTAAAGGAATAGATCCGCTGGGAGCGATGGGCAACGACGCTCCACTGGCCGTTTTATCCGAAGAACCGCAGCTTTTATACAACTATTTCAAGCAGCTTTTCGCCCAGGTCACCAATCCTCCTATAGACGCTATTCGCGAGGAAGTGTTTACTGATACGACCAGCGGCATCGGTCCGGAGAAAAACCTGATCGACCCGCAGCCTGACAGCTGCCGGCAAATTTCAGCCGAATCGCCTGTTTTGAGCAATATCGAGCTGGCCAAGCTCAAAAATATCCAGCAGCCTAAATTCCAGGCGGCGACACTGCCGATGCTTTACCCGGTAGCCGCCGGCGGCACAGGCTCAAACACGCACTTGACAGTCTGTGTGCACAGGCTGACGCTATGATCGCACAGGATAAATGTATTCTGATTTTATCTGACCGTGAAATGAACGAAGAAATGGCGGCTATTCCTGCCCTTGGCCGGCGCCTGCCTGCATCATCATCTGATCAAAAGCGGCAGCCGGCTCAAAGCTTCCATTATTATCGAATCGGCCGAACCGCGCGAAGTGCATCATTTTGCACTGCTGCTTGGCTATGGCGTCAGCGGCATCAATCCCTACCTGGCGTTTGAAACGATCGAAGAAATGTGCTCTAACGGTATGATCACCGGCGTTACAGTAGAGCAGGCCACCGCAAACTATATCGACGCCTGCACCCACGGTATCGCCAAGATCCTTTCCAAAATGGGTATTTCTACAGTGCAGTCTTATCGCGGCGCCCAGATTTTTGAAGCTATCGGCATCAGCAGCTGTGTGATCGAAAAATATTTCACCGGCACACCTTCCCGACTGGAAGGGATCGGCCTGGACGAGATCGCCAAAGAAGTAGAGCTGCGTCATCTGCCGGCCTTCAAAGCTGATGCGTCTGATCTGTGCAGCTATGAATCCGGCAGTGTTTACCAATGGCGCAGCGGCGGTGAACGGCATATGTTCAATCCGCAGACTGTTTTTGCACTGCAGCAGGCCTGCCGCGAAAACGATTACACTATGTTCAAACGCTTTTCCAGCGAACTGAACAGCAGTGCTTTTGCCAATCAGAACCTGCGCAGTATGCTGACCTTCACTCCGCAGCGGCTGCCGATACCTATCGAACAGGTAGAATCTGTAGACAGCATCTGTAAACGTTTAAAACCGGCGCAATGAGCTAACGGCTCACTCAGCCAGGAAGCGCACGAATGTCTGGCGATCGCTATGAACCGTATCGGCGGTAAGTCCAATACGGGCGAGGGCGGCGAACATCCTTCCCGCTTCCGTCCCCAGCCTGACGGCGATAGTAAGCGCAGTTCTATCAAACAGGTGGCCTCAGGCCGCTTTGGCGTTACCAGCAATTATCTGGTCAACGCGGATGAGATCCAGATCAAGATCGCCCAGGGTGCCAAACCAGGTGAAGGCGGTCAGCTGCCCGGAGGTAAAGTCTATCCCTGGATCGCCGAATGCCGCGGGACTACTGCCGGTATCGGCCTTATCTCACCGCCGCCCCATCACGATATTTATTCGATCGAAGATTTAGCCGAACTGATACACGATTTGAAAACGCCAACCACGTGCCAAAATCAGCGTCAAGCTGGTTTCTGAGGTTGGCGTCGGCACCATTGCCGCAGGCGTCGTTAAAGCCTGTGCCGATGTAGTGCTGATCTCCGGCTACGACGGCGGTACAGGTGCTTCCCCCCGCACCAGTATCAACCACGCCGGACTGCCCTGGGAGCTGGGACTGATGGAGACCCATCAGACGCTGCTGCTCAACAACCTGCGCAACCGTGTGACTCTGGAAACCGACGGTAAGCTGATGACCGGACGCGACGTGATCATCGCCGCCTTGCTGGGTGCCGAAGAGTTCGGCTTTGCCACTGCGCCGCTGATCGCTTTGGGCTGCGTTATGATGCGCGTCTGCAATCTGAATACCTGTCCTATGGGCGTCGCTACCCAGGACCCGAAGCTGCGCCGTAACTTTAAGGGTAAACCGGAGTATGTCGTCAACTTTATGCACTTCATTGCCCAGGAGGTTCGCGAATATATGGCCGAACTGGGCTTCCGCAGTATCGACGAAATGGTGGGACGTACGGAAGTACTGCTGGCTAAACCGGAGCGTAACTGGAAAAATAAAAATCTTAACTTAGCGCCGCTGCTTTATAAACCGGAGGTAGAACCGGGCACCAGCCAGGTCTGCACCACCGAACAAAACCACCAGCTGGAAAAATCGCTGGACTGCCGCGAGCTGCTGGCAATCTGCAAAACCGCTGTCGCCGGCAAAAAACAGGTCGATATCACGCTGCCTATCAAAAATACCGACCGTGTCGTCGGTACCATCCTCGGCAGTGAGATCACTCGCCTTTACGGTTTGGATGGCCTGCCGGAAGATACGATCAGACTGCACTTCAAAGGCTCGGCCGGACAAAGCTTTGGAGCCTTTTTACCGCCCGGTATCACCCTGCGTCTCGAAGGCGATGCCAACGACCACGTCGGCAAGGGTCTTTCCGGCGGTAAAATCATCATCCATCCCTTTGCAGAAGCGCCTTTCAATCCTCACGAAAACATCATTATCGGCAACGTTGCCTTCTACGGCGCCACCAGCGGTGAAGCCTATATTCCGGTATTGCCGGTGAACGTTTCTGCATTCGCAACAGCGGCGTCAATGCCGTTATCGAAGGTGTCGGCGACCACGGCTGCGAATATATGACCGGCGGCACCGTCGTTATTCTGGGTAAGACCGGACGGAACTTTGCTGCCGGCATGAGCGGCGGTATTGCCTATGTTTTAGATGAAGACGGTACCTTTTCGGGCTACTGTAACAAAGAAATCGTACTGCTGGAACAGTTGAAGGAAATCAATGACACCATGCAGCTGCAGAAAATGATCCTGAAACACGCAGAATATACCGGCAGCAGTATTGCCCGCCGGATTCTGGCAGACTGGGACAGTTACGTCAAAAAATTTGTCAAGGTCATTCCCAAAGATTATAAGCGCGTTACCGAAAAAGTAGCCCAATACCTGCAAAGCGGTATGAGCGAGCAGGAAGCGACGATCAAAGTATTTGAGGAGGTGCAGGCATAATGGGTAAACCGACCGGATTTATGGATTACAAACGGCAGGAACTTGCGCTGCGCCCGCCTCAGGAGCGCATCAAAGACTGGGAAGAAATCAAAACCAGCAGTCTGCCTCACAAAGAAGAACTGCAAAAACAGGCTGCGCGCTGCATGGACTGCAGTATTCCCTTCTGCCACAGCGGCGTAATGCTGGGCAAAGCCTTATCAGGCTGTCCGCTGCATAATCTGATGCCGGAATTTAACGACTTTGTTTATCAGGGGCTGGATCATTTCGCCTATGCGCGCCTGAATAAAACTAATAATTTCCCGGAATTCACCTCGCACGTCTGTCCGGCTCCCTGTGAAGGAGCCTGCAGTGCCAGCCTGGCAGGCAGTGCGGTCAGTATCCGCAATCTTGAACAATATATCATTGAAACAGCATTTGCAGAAGGCTATGTCAAACCCAACAAGCCGACTCACCGCAGCGGCCAAAAAGTTGCCGTTATCGGCAGCGGCCCGGCCGGCCTGGCCTGTGCTGACCAGCTTAACAAGGCAGGCCACAGCGTTACCGTTTATGAACGTGCCGACCGCGCCGGCGGGCTTTTGATGTATGGTATACCCAATATGAAGCTGGACAAGCATCTGGTAGAACGACGCATCAAGCTTCTGGAAGAGGCCGGGGTCACCTTTGAACTGAACAGTGAGATCGGCCACAAAATTTCTTCGGAAACACTGCTGAAACAGTTCGATGCGATCGCCCTTTGTACCGGCAGTACCGTACCGCGTGATCTGACCATCCCCGGCCGCGAGCTGCAGGGCATCCACTTTGCCAAGGATTATCTGCACAGCGTCACTAAAAGCTTTTTAGACAGCAGCCTGCAGGATAAAAAAGCTGTTTCCGCCAAGGGGAAAGACGTTATCGTCATCGGCGGCGGCGATACCGGCACCGACTGTGTAGCGACAGCCATTCGTCAGGGCTGCAGAAGCGTAAAACAGATCGAGATCATGCCCTGCCTGCCCCATTCCCGTACTGCAGATAACCCCTGGCCGGAAATGCCCCGTGTTTTCAAAACTGATTACGGGCAGGAAGAAGCCTTCGAGCTGTACCACCAGGATCCGCGCGACTACTGTATCATGAGCAAGGAATTTATCGGCAAAAATGGGAAAGTCGATAAACTGCGGCTCTGCCAGATCGACTGGCAGAAGGAAGCCGGGCGTTTAATTCCTGTCGAGATCGCCGGAACAGAACAAATAGTTGCAGCTCAGCTGGTGCTTCTGGCAATGGGTTTTATCGGCACTGAAACACAGTTATTTGACGAATTTAAATTTGCCAGATCAGAGGCCAATACTATTGCGGCCAATGATAATGATTATATGACCTCGATCCCCGGTATTTTTGCGGCTGGCGACGCCCGCCGCGGCCAAAGCCTGGTAGTCTGGGCCATTGCCGAGGGACGCGGAGCCGCAGCCGCCATTGACAAATATCTGACGGCAGTTAAATAAGCGTTCCCCTCTCCTTAACATAGTGAACAGACCCTTACGGTCAGTCGGCATAAGCCGCTGCCATAAGGGTCTGTTCCATTTTCGGCTCCTGCAGGCGCAGCTCCCACGATTATTTATAACAGAAAAAGCACTTGCCTGCTTCATTACGGCAAGTGCTTTTTATACATCATTCAAATTCCAAACATCTGGCGGCACAGCCTGATACCAGACGCCGTTTTAAAAATTCGCCCGCAGGCAGTCTGGATAGCCTCCTTACTCATGCCATCTTCATAAAAATTCACCAAAAAATCAGCTTCCACTAAAATCTGATAATCCATACCATCGATATTGGTATAAGTATGATGATGCCCAATCAAATAGCATACCCGCTCGCAGACGTCAGGAGCAAAACCTAACTTTGCCAGCAGTTCTTCCGCTGCCGGCGGTCCCTCCAGCTCCTGCGTTTTACCGCTGCATTTACCGGCGCCGAACTTCGCCTCGCCATTTTTGATACCGATATCGTGAGTCAGCGCCGCAGCTTCTAAAATAAACTGCGTCCTTTCGTTCAGCTGCTCCTGACGTCCGATCAACTGCGCCAGGGCATGTACCTTAATAAAGTGCTGGATCCGCCGGGCGTCGCCGCCCATATAAGCGATCATAGCTTCCAATAACTGCTGCAGCTGCATTATCTTGCCTCCAAATCACAACTTAAACTACCTGGAAAATATAAAATTTCAAATAATACGTCTCCGGGACATTCCATAAAATCGGATGGTCAGGCGACTGCTGGCGCGCCTCGATCTGCGCAGCTGTACATTGGCGTCTGCAGCCGCATCATGCAGCATCTGCACAAACAGCTCTTCCTTCATAAAATGCGAGCAGGAACAAGTCGCCAGATAACCGCCGCGCGGCAGCAGCTTCATAGCCTTTAAATTGATCTCTTTATAGCCGCGGATGGCATTTTTGACCGTACTGCCCGACTTTGTAAACGCCGGCGGGTCTAAAATAATAAAATCATATTCCCGGGACTTATTATTGACCAGCTCGGACAGCAGATCAAAAACATTGGCCTTCAAGCCTTTAACGACTTTATCCAAGCCGTTTTTGGAGGCGTTGGCGTCCGTCATCTGCACTGCCTCGGCCGAAATATCTACAGCTGTTACAGCAGCAGCGCCTCCTGCCGCCGCATTCAGGGCAAACGCACCCGTATGGGTAAAACAGTCCAGTACATGCTTACCACGGGCGATCTTAGCAATAGCCTGACGATTATACTTCTGATCTAAGAAGAAGCCTGTTTTCTGACCGTTCTCTACATCTACATTATACCTGATTCCGTTTTCAACGATTTCCGTCAACGGCTCCCCTGGTTCTGCAGCCTCTGCAAACGCAAACCAGCCCTTGTTTTCCTCCATGCCTTCCAGCAGGCGGATCTTCACATCGTTGCGTTCATACAAGCCCCTGATTTCCTCACCCTGCTCACGTAGAATCTTGTACAACAGGTTAAAAATCAACTCTTTCCGCACTTCTATTCCCAGTGATAAAGTCTGTGCAACCAAAATGTCATTGAACCGGTCTACTGTCAGACCTGGAAAATGATCGGCCTCACCAAAAATCAGGCGGCAGCATTTAAAATCGGCTCCTGGCATTACAGTACGACGATAATCGATCGCATAACGCAACCGCCGTTCCCAGAAATCAGCGTCAAATTTATCATTGGTATTGGTCGAAATCAGGCGCACCCTGATCTTGGAATGGTCATTGACAAACCCGGTGCCCAGATATTTGCCCTTGTTTGTTACCACATCGACCAGATCACCGTTTTGGTATTCGCCTTCGATCCTGGTGATTTCTTCAGCATAGACCCATGGATGGCCGCTGCGGGCGGCTCTTTCGCCCTTTGGCGTAATATAAAATTTAGTATAAGCTCTCATAATCTGCTCCGTTCTTTTTCAGCTGTACTGCCATTATGCTGCCCCCAGCTCTTGAAGCAGGCACAGCGCTAGGATTTTTTATTATAGCATATCTCCCAATTTAAAAACAGCAGGGAATCTGCTTTCCCAAACTAAGGCCATCCGGCGTTACGTCACAATCATAAGCCAGCACTTGTACGCCAGCCTGCTGTGCCCGCTGCAGCGCTTCGGCAAAAGCCGCATGTGTGCGGCGATTCGGTGTAAAACTGGTCACTCCGCGCATCTGGATCACAAAAATCACCGTGGCGGCATAACCATCCCGCACCGCCTGCGCCAGCTCATCTAAATGCTTAATGCCGCGCTCTGTCGGCGCGTCGGGAAACATTGCCACGCCATTTTCCTCCAACGTCACGCCTTTCACCTCAATAAACATTCGCTGCTGCTGCGTTTCTGCATAAAAATCAAAGCGCGAAGCACCATACCTGCATTCAGGCTTCAGCAGCGTAAGACCCGGCAGCAGTTCGCCTGACGCCAGCCATTCGCCCACCACCTTATTCGGCGCCTGCGAATCCATATTGACCAGCATGCTGCCCTTTCTGACAGCGATCAACGAATATTTTGTCTTACGCCTGGGGTCATGATGACACTCCACGTAAACCACCGCTCTCGGCGTCAGAAGCTCACGACAGCGCCCTGTATTCTTCACGTGGCAAACCTCTACCTGCCCGTCCAGCTCGATATGAGCAATAAAACGATTGGGTCGTGCAATAAAGTAACCCTGTTTTATTTCATTATAATGCATTTTCTGCCTCATTTTCTTTAAAAGATGTTTTCATTATACTACACCTAAGGCAAAGACAAAAGGCAGTTCGTCTTAACTTCAAACATATTTATTTCCCCGGCAATAAAAACCGTTTACTTTCAGCTAAATATAAAATAACCCTTACTGCCTTGAATCTCACATTCAAAATCAGCAAAGGTTATTCCTTAAAATACTTATTGATAATTTTACAACAGCCCGGCCGGTATATACCAGTTTCTGGCATCTATCGGCAGCAAATCATTGGCGAAACAGATCACGCCGCCTGCACCTAATTTCAAGGCCCGTTCTCCCTCTGCCACCGGCCGCAGGATATCAAACTTCTTCGTTTCTTTCACCGGGCTGGAGCTTTTGCGGATCGCCAAAGGATGTATGCTGCCATCAACATTCAGCACAAGCTCTACCTCCCGGCTGTTAAAGTCACGGTAATAACCAAGTGGCGGTATCTGTCCGCAATTACTGAAGCTCTTGTAGATCTCCATTACCGCCCAAGTTTCCAAAAAGCTCGAAGACATTGCCCCTGCTTCCAAGATCTCGGCATTACTCCAGCGCAGCAGATAAGCAGCCAGGCCGGTATCGGTAAAATATACCTTCGGCGCTTTCACACCATATTTTAAATTTGGATGCATGAACGGCTCCAGTAAATATACCAGCCCCGCCGCTGCCAGTACCTTCAGCCACTGCTTCGCCGTTGGCGCAGTGATCTCCGCTTCCTTGGCCAGCGCCGCATAGTTGATCATACTGCCGGTATAGCTGGCTGCCGCACATAAAAACCGGTAAAATTGCAGTTCATCATTGACCTGGGTCAGCGCCCTGACGTCACGCTGCAGAAAGGTCTGCACATAGGAAGAGTAATAGTTGTTCCAGTCCTGCTCTGAGGCATTGTTCAGCGCCGGCATACTGCCGCGCCAAATCTGCCAAACAAATCACGCATCGGCAGTATCTCAGCTTCCTGCGCCCGCTGCAGTAAAAATTTTTCTTCAGCACAAAAGCTCCCGCACCAAGACCGGCTACTTCGGCATGACTGAACCCTAGCAGATGAACGATAGCGATCCTGCCTGCCAGGCTTTCTGTGACGTTTTCCATCAAATCAAAAGCATGCGACCCTGTCAGCCAAAAGTCACCGTTATTGCCATGCCCGTCTACGTACATTTTAATGTACGGCAGCAGCTTCGGCGCCATCTGGATCTCATCGATCAAGAGCGGCGGTTTATACCGCTGCAGAAACAGCCCCGGTTCCGTCATTGCCAAGCTGCGCACGTTGATATCGTCCATCGTCACATAAGTCCTGTTGCCTTCTGCCAGCCTGCGCAGCAAAGTCGTCTTTCCTACCTGACGCGGCCCAGTAACCAGAAGTACCTTACAACAACCGCTCAGTTTTTCAATTGTCGTCTCCAAATGGCGTTTGATATACATCGTAATTTCTTCCTTTTATTACAAATTTAGGAAAGTAAACGTTTAATAAGCTTCCATATACTTTTATACTGTTTAAAATTTACCATTTTTATGCAGCAGTTCTAAAAGTACTTTCAATTCGTGCAAAGAATAAGTAGCTTCTGCATTGTGATCTTCATTAACCTTCCCTGACAGCAGTTCGTCCATACTAATATCGAATATTTCTGCAATTGTCACTAGCATTTTTAAACTGAATATCCCTCTGCCATGTTCTAAATTACTCAGATATGTCTGAGATATTCCCAATTTTTCTGCCAATAAAATCTGACTTATTTTCCTGTTTATTCTCAGCATTTTTACAGTGTGTCCTAAATTTTCCACATCATATTTTTTACCGGTCATTATTTTCACCTGTAAATCTATCAATATTCCCAGCGCAGGCCTACAACAGCAAGTTTGCTGCTGTCACTGCCTCCACTGGTATAATCCGCATTTTTGATTTTGGCATATCCAAGTACGCCGTCCAGATACAAAGACTTATTCAGCTTTTTCGCATAGGTCAGCTGCACTTCATGCACACGCGGATTTCTGGCAGCGGCACGGTCCATATCCATACCGGTATATTCCAACCCGATCCGGTCGCCGTTAGCCAGATAATGGTTGATACTGCCATAATATTTCCTGGTATTTTTACCCATGGCGTCACCCAGAATATCGTCTTTATAAGTCCAGCCATTAACTAAAGTCCAGTGGCTGTACCAAGCGCTATTAGTATCGCTCAGTTCCAGACGCAGATCCCAGCTGCCGTCACCGCCAAACAGCTGCGGGAAATACACACCAACACTGCGGGCATGCTCACTGGGGAACCCGCCGGCCTGATCTTCGCCATACAAAGAGCCATAAAGCTGGACACCAGGGAAACGGTAACGCAGATCGATGCCGCCAATATCGTTCCACTGGTCGTCACTCTCGGCATTATCACCCAGTATCCAATGCTTATTTAATGACTTGAACATGGATACACGTTCAAGTCCTAAAGACAGGTTATCTGTCGGCACTATATCAACCTTACTCCCAGCAGCCCGGCATGATCCTTTTCACGCTGCCAGTTTGCTATCCCGGCAGTATGCGCTTTATCTGCCCGGTTACCTTCCAAACGGCTGTAAAAAACGTTGACATTAGCTTTGCCCAGAAATTTTAAAAATCCATTATCAAAGGTGTGCGGTTCCAGCAGATTCAACTTGAGCATCGTCTGCGGCGTGGCATTGTTACTCATGGCAAAGGGAGCTTTCCCCACTGCACAGCCTGCTTGCCAAGTTCTATCCCCAGACGCCCAGATGTGTTTTTACGTAACCTTCTTCAATACTGGCGTCACCATGCTGGTCTTTATCATAGCTGAACCTTGGCGTCAGGCTCAGCGCCAGATCTTTATTCAAACTGCCGGAGATCTCTGCTGCGCCGATAATATTAATGCCGTCGCCATACCTGTAGCCGTTGTTATTGCGGTTCAGCGGCTGCCAGGAAGCATTGATCCCCTTACGGTAGCGATAGGAATTCTGCCGCATATCGCCGTAAGCCAGCCTGGCTTCGACAGCACGCAGCTTGATGTTGCTGCCATAGTCTGTATTTGTACCCTGTA
>ENA-OQEX01000729-OQEX01000729.1-human-gut-metagenome-genome-assembly--contig:-NODE-729-length-15623-cov-8.556079_pt1 | contig 15623 bp, 19 predicted proteins | sample MGYA00242802_ERZ504649 | MGnify/ENA primary metagenome ERZ504649 (study PRJEB26092, sample SAMD00036194) | human gut metagenome | host: Homo sapiens | study: EMG produced TPA metagenomics assembly of...
CATTTTTTCCGCCCGAAATCACGAAGTAAATTTTAACAGTTTGTCAATTATTCAAGAAAAGCCGCACCGATAATGCTGCATCATTGCCAAGGCTTGCCTTGCAGATGACTGTCTGCTTATCGTTATGCTTTGTATATCTTTCCTTTTCAACAATCGTACGGAGCGGAGCAAGAAGATTCTCACCCTGATTTGAAATACCGCCGCCGATACAAAGGATATCCGGCTGGAAAATATTAATAATATTCACAAGACCGCAAGCGAGATAACCGATATACTCGTCAATTACGGTTTTTGCATTTGCATCACCTGCAAGAACAGCATCAAACGCAGTCTTGCCTGTAACCTTGTTAATATCACCGTCACATGACTTGAGCATATAACTGAAGTCGAAGTTCTCTTTGAGGATTTCCTGCTTTGTGAGGTTAATAAGACCTGTTGCAGACGCATACGCCTCCCAACAGCCCTTTCTGCCGCACGCACATTCCTTACCGTCTTTAACGATAACCATATGTCCAAGCTCAGCGCCTGCATAGTTAGAACCGCTGTAAATCTTGCCGTTAATAATGATACCGCCGCCGATACCTGTGCCGAGTGTTATTGCAATCGCATTTTTGGCACCCTTTGCACTGCCTGCAAGATACTCGCCGAGGGCAGCAGCGTTTGCATCGTTTTCAACGCAAATCTTTGTATTGAGTCTTTCCTCCATCATCTTGACAACCTGCCAGTTATGGAAGAAAAGATTAGCCGAATACTCTATAATGCCTGTTTTCGGATTAACCGCACCCGGTACACCGATACCGATTGACTCAATATCATCAATTGTGAGTTTTGCTTTTTCAATTGCCTTTAATGCAACATCTGCCATACTGTCGCAGATTTCGCTTTCGGGACGGGGCACATTTGTTTTACAGCTTGCCTTTGCGATAATTTCGTAATTTTCGTCAACAACACCGGCTACAATGTTTGTTCCGCCCAGATCAATTCCGAGTCTGTACATAAACTGTCGGCACATCCTTTTCTTTTATTTTATGCAAATATTTATGATTTATCAATTATGAATGATAAGAGTAGTTAGGAGCTTCTTTTGTAATCTGAATATCATGCGGATGGCTTTCACGCAGACCTGCACCTGAAATCTGAACAAATCTTGCCTTTTCATGAAGATCCTTGATTGTTGCACAGCCTGTGTAACCCATACCTGCACGAAGTCCGCCGAGCATCTGATAAATTGTGTCTGAAAGAGGTCCCTTGTAAGGTACACGACCTTCAACGCCTTCGGGAACAAACTTGTTGTTACTTGCCTGGAAGTATCTGTCTGCACTGCCTTTGCCCATTGCTCCGAGACTGCCCATGCCTCTGTAAACCTTAAACTGTCTGCCCTGATAGATTTCGTTGTCTCCGGGGCTTTCGGCACAACCTGCAACAAGTGAGCCGACCATTACAACACTGCCGCCTGCGGCAAGTGCCTTAACAATATCACCGCTATACTTGATACCGCCGTCTGCGATTACAGGGATACCGTACTTTGACGCTTCACAAGCGGCGTCATAGATAGCTGTAATCTGAGGAACACCGATACCTGCAACGATTCTTGTTGTACAGATAGAGCCCGGACCGATACCAACCTTAATAGCGTCTGCGCCGGCGTCAATAAGAGCCTTTGCAGCTTCTGCCGTAGCAATGTTACCTGCGATAAGAGGAAGGTTCGGATATGCTTTCTTAACCTTTGCAACAGACTGAACTACATTTGAGTTGTGTCCGTGTGCAGAGTCAAGAACAACAACATCAACCTGTGACTCAACAAGAGCGGCAACTCTGTCAAGAACATCCTTTGTAGCACCGATAGCAGCACCGCAGATAAGTCTGCCCTTGTCATCACGGGCAGAGTTGGGATACTGAACGCTCTTTTCAATATCTTTAATTGTGATAAGTCCTTTAAGACTGCCGTCCTTGCCGACAATCGGGAGCTTTTCGATTCTGTGCTCACGGAGAATCTGCTGAGCCTGTTTAAGAGTTGTACCGACAGGAGCGGTAACAAGATTTTCATGCGTCATAACAGCAGAAATCGGCTGTGCAAAATCGGAGCCTGTCATAAAACGCATATCACGGTTTGTAATAATGCCGACAAGCTTGCCGTCACGGCAAATCGGAACACCTGAAATTTTGTACTTACCCATAAGTTCATCTGCATCTCTTACTGTGTTCTCGGGAGAAAGGAAGAACGGATTAACGATAACACCGTTTTCACTTCTCTTTACTCTGTCAACCTGATCTGCCTGCTTTTCAATTGACATATTCTTATGAATAATACCAACGCCGCCCTCACGAGCCATGGCAATTGCCATATCTGTTTCGGTAACTGTATCCATAGCGGCAGTCATAAGCGGAGTGTTAAGCTTGATTGTCTTGGTAAGATGAGTTGACACATCAACATTCTTGGGTTCAACATCTGATTCGCCCGGAATAAGGAGAACATCGTCGAATGTAAGGCCCTTCTTGCCAAATTTTTCGTCATAACTTGTATTCAGCATATTATTCCTCCATACTACAAAATTCGATTTTTATTGTTACCTATTATTATAACAAATCGACCTGTGATTATCAAGACAGAAAAAGTTTTTTTAAACAAAAAATTTGTAATTCATTTTTCTGTATTGACAATATGTTCCGTAAATTATAAAATAGTATTGTATTGCCTGTTTTACTGAATATTTGCTTTATTTTGGTTACCGTGACAGGCTTATTATGTGATAACAGAGGTATAAAATGAACATAACAAAACAGATTTTCAAAAAAAGCGTTTTAGTCGGTACAATCGCTCTTTCGATTGCAGTATTTGCAGGATGTTCCGACTCGGCAAATTCTTCAACAGCTGATACTGTAAAACCCACTGAAGCTCAGACAACCGTACAGGCTACTGAAGGCACTGCAAAATCCGGTACGACGAATGAATCGTTTGACTTGAAATCATTGCATACCTGCAAAGAAAATGACGAAGATGACCTTGTAGGCACATGGCAGATAACCTCGGGCGAGGGTTCGCAGTATGCAAGCTTTTACTATATGTTTAACGGCGAGGGCAAGTCTATACTCATCAGCGGAACTTCGGGATATTTCGGCAAATACAGCTACGATACCGATGATGACAACAATCCGACATTTACCACAAAGCTTGTTTTCGGACTGAACGGAACTTACACCTACAAGCTTTCAGATGACAAAAAAACTGCCGAGCTGACAAATACGGATACAAAGGCGGTTTCAACGCTCAAGAAAACAGACGATCCCGACTTATTCCCACCCCCGACAAAGACGCATCAATTGATGATAGCTTGTAGGCTGTTGGAAATCAGAAAGCGGTGAGTATCTCTGCTTTGACAAGAGCGGAATTATGTATCAGAATCTTTTTGACTATATGTTTGCATATTCAAACTACACGGCAAGCGAAGGTAAAATTGTTTCAACATACACAACCTCCGACAAAAAAACAACAGATAAATACACATACTCTGTTGACGGCGACACTCTTACACTCAACAATGATACATACTCAAGAATTTCATTCAGCGATTTAAAGTGATGAATCACCGTTGATTCAATGTTGAAAATTTTTCGTTTTTTCTTAACATCATAACAACAATCCCCGAACACAAAAATGTTCGGGGATTTCTAATTTTCAGAAAGTTATTAACATTTTATCCATACGGTCTTAAAATGTCAAAAGGCGGAAGATTTCTGACAACTCCGAAAACGAGCAGTATTCCTATCAGTACAAATGTGAGAACCGTGTCGAATTTTTTCAGAGTAAGTCTGCCGTACCTTATGTAGCCGTAAAGCATTTTTCCGAGCAGATACAGAATGAACGGTGAGATTACAAACAAAACCTGATTGCACTCAAAAGCACCCTTAAAATCAAGCCTTACAATATGAGTCAACATTCCCGTAACACCGCAGCCGGGGCAATAAAGTCCCGTTATCTTTCGGAATACACACGGAATTGCAAAGCCGGTAAACGAAACAATTAAATAATATAAAACACCGGCTGCGACCAAAATAATCGCAGCCGTTGAAAATTTTAATAATCTTTTTTTCATTGATTACTGTGGAGGAAGCATCTTGTTAAGCTCACTCTGCATAAGAGCATAAGAAACAATGCTAAGACCAAAGATTGAAAGAACAAGATAAATTACAGATGCACTTGTGTCAATCATAATGCCTCTCTGCATCTTTGCTTCATTGAGCTTTTCGCCCTGCTTGTAGCACCAGTAATAACCGTAAATACCGCAAGTTACAAGTGTAAGCAGAAATACGACTCCGCCTGATGTACCGTCCTGCTGATGACCCGAAACATAGTTTGTTTCGTCATTAAGCATGATAAGCCAGTAAATTCCGTAAATACCGCAAGTGATGATTGAAAGAAGAATTGCAATACCTACACTTCTCTGTTTCATAATAATTACCTCCGTTAACCTCTTTCAAGGGATTTTAGCAAGGTAAATTATACCATTAGTACGGTATAATGTCAATATAATTTTGTTTTGATATTTGCTATAATTTGCTGATTTTTGTGAGAACACAGTATGTTGATTACTTGATAACCTCCATACCGCCCATGTAAGGACGAAGAGCCTCAGGAATTCTGATTGTGCCGTCTTCGTTAAGGTTGTTCTCAAGGAACGCAATGAGCATTCTCGGAGGTGCAACAACCGTGTTGTTAAGAGTATGTGCAAAGTATTTCTTGCCGTCCTCGCCTGTAACTCTGATTTTAAGGCGGCGAGCCTGTGCATCACCGAGGTTTGAACATGAACCAACCTCAAAATATTTCTTCTGACGAGGTGACCAGGCTTCAACATCAAGTGAACGAACCTTGAGGTCAGCAAGGTCGCCCGAACAACATTCGAGTGTACGAACAGGAATATCCATTGAACGGAAAAGGTCTACTGTGTTCTGCCAAAGCTTGTCAAACCACATTTTGCTGTCCTCAGGCTTACAAACAACAATCATTTCCTGCTTTTCAAACTGATGAATTCTGTAAACGCCTCTCTCCTCAATGCCGTGAGCACCCTTTTCTTTTCTGAAACAAGGCGAATAGCTTGTGAGAGTGTAAGGAAGATTTTCCTCCTTGTTGATTGTGTCAATGAACTTACCAATCATTGAATGTTCGCTTGTGCCGATAAGATAAAGGTCCTCGCCCTCAATCTTGTACATCATTGAATCCATCTCGGCAAAGCTCATAACGCCTGTTACAACATTACTTCTGATCATAAAAGGCGGTACACAGTATGTAAAACCTCTGTTAATCATAAAATCACGGGCATATGCGATTACTGCGCTGTGAAGTCTTGCAATATCTCCCATAAGATAATAGAAACCGTTACCTGCAACCTTTCTTGCAGAATCAAGGTCGATACCGTTGAATTTTTCCATAATTTCTGTGTGATAAGGAATTTCAAAATCAGGTACAAACGGATCGCCGAACCTCTCAATTTCAACATTCTGACTATCATCCTTACCAATCGGAACAGACGGATCAATAATATTAGGAATCTGCATCATGATTTCCGTTACCTTTGCAGAAAGGTCTGATTCCTGCTTTTCAAGCTCTGCAAGCTGTTGTGCCTGCTTTGTAACTTCTTCTTTAAGAGCCATACCCTCTTCTTTTTTGCCCTGAGCCATAAGAGAGCCAATCTGCTTTGAAATTTTGTTTCTGTTTGAACGGAGTTCATCAGCCTGTTTTTTAACGGCTCTGCTCTGCTCATCAAGCTCAATTACCTGATCAACAAGCGGAAGCTTGTAATCCTGAAACTTCTTTTTGATATTTTCTTTTACTGCGTCGGGATTTTCTCTTAAAAATTTAATATCTATCATTTTAAAATACCTCTTTATATAATGTTATTTAAGTTTGTTTGAAAGCTCTGTAAGTTCTTCGTCCGAATAGAATTCAATTTGAAGAACACCGCCCTGCTTGCCCTTGCTCTTTGAAACGCTGATTTTTCGTCCAAGGCTTTCCGAAAGTGCAAGTTCAACCATGCTGTAAAACGAAGGCTTTTTCTCAGGCTTCTCTTCCTTCTGAACTGTCGGTTTTTTCTTGCAGATTTTCTCAACCTGTCTTACCGAAAGATCTTTTGCAACAATTTCATCTGCAAGCTCCGTCATCAGTTCTTCATTCTCAAGTGTAAGCAATGCTCTTGCATGACCTGCCGAGATTTTGCCGTCTTTGAGGTATTCCATTATGTTATCGGGAAGTTTAAGAAGTCTTAATGCATTTGCAACTGCCGGACGGGATTTTCCGACCGACTTTGCAACTTCTTCCTGCGAAAAACCATGTTCATCAATAAGAGCCTTGTAGCCGAGTGCCTCTTCAACAGGGCTTAAATCCTCACGCTGAAGATTTTCAATAAGAGCAATCTCCATTGTTTCGGTATCGGTAAGCTCCTTTATTATAACAGGAACTTCGGTAAGGCCTGCCATACGGCTTGCTCTGTATCTTCTCTCGCCTGCCACAATCTGATAACCGCCGAGTGTAAGCGGACGAACAAGCAACGGCTGTAAAAGTCCGTGCTGTGAAATACTCTCTGCAAGCTCCGACAAAGCCTGTTCATCAAATTCTTTTCTCGGCTGAGTGCGGTTTGGTTCAATCTCCGAAATTTTAAGTGTTACTGTTCCGCCCTCTGTTTCGGAATCGTTCTCTATAAATATTGCGTTAAGGCCTTTTCCAAGACCACCAAGTTTTTTTGCCAAATCAGCCTCTCTCCTTTCCGACTATTTCCTCGGCAAGTGCCATATATGCCTGACTGCCCTTACAGGATTTGTCGTAGTAGATAACAGGCATACCAAAGCTCGGTGCTTCGGAAAGTCTTACTCCTCTCGGAACAACTGTTTTGAAAACCTTTCGCGGGAAGAATTTTTTCACTTCATCTACTACCTGTTGTGTAAGATTAAGTCGTCCGTCATACATTGTTAGCAGAACGCCTTCAATTTCAATTGATTCGTTGTACTGTCTTTTTATTCTTCTTACCGTATTGATAAGCTGTGACAATCCCTCAAGTGCATAATATTCGCATTGAATCGGCACAAGAAATGTGTCGGCAACCGTCAAAGCATTTGCTGTGATAAGTCCGAGTGACGGAGGACAGTCGATGATTATGTAATCATAATACTGCTTTATCGGGAGCAAAGCATTCTTTAAAAGTGCCTCTCTGTGCGGTTTTTCTGCAATTTCAAGCTCTGCGGCAGCCAAATCAAGGCTTGACGGAAGAATATGCAGATTGTCATACGGGGTTGTAAGAACACATTGTTCGGCTTTTGCACCGTCAACAAGAATTGAGTAAGTTGAAAACTTAACTTTGCTCTTATCAATGGCGACACCGCTTGTGGCATTTCCCTGTGGATCAGCGTCAACAAGCAATGTTTTCTTTCCCATTTTTCCCAGACAAGCTGCAAGATTAACGGAGGTTGTGGTCTTTCCCACACCTCCCTTTTGGTTTGATATTGCAATTATTTTTGCCAAAAAATCACCTTGTCTTTTGTTTTTATGATTTTTATATCTTTTACTTTAAAATTATATCATAATGCACACCATTTTTAAAGCTATTTTGAAGATTTTTTGGGATTTAATGCAACTTTTTTTCTTAATCAAAAGCAAATGTTTCACGTGAAACAATTTGTTTAGCAAATTATTTTTAATGATTTGTTAAGTCATTTTTGCATACCTACTCAAGTCACTTTTACTCATTTCATGTGTACACACGAAATGATTGGCGAACACGGTTCGCCTCTACAGACAAATACATAACTATAATCTTATAAAAACTTTTTATAAAAAAACTATACAACGCAAAAAGCCGCACATTACTGTGCGACTCTTTGCAAGGGGTTTAGATAAGGAAATGGGTATGAGTGGAACGGATGCTTTCGCACCCTCTGAAAAGTGAATTAAGCAGTTTTTTCTGCATCAGGCTTTTGATGTCTTTTAGGAATCCGAATTGTGTATTCAATAAAATTGTCTGTGTCTTTTTTGTCTGATTGTGCGTCGATTCCTGCAAGACGCATTGTATCAATAGCCTTGTTGATTGTGTTAAGAAAAATTCGTAAGTCTTTTATCACCGCTTTGCTTGTACCTTTGGATTTTGTTGTTTTTGGTACTGAATTAATTAAAATGCCGACGAGTTCATCAGTCTGACTTGTGTTGAGATTCTCCGAAATTATTTTTGACAGAGCCTCATGTCTTAAAGCGTCATCTTCAATTCTTAAAAGAGCCTTGCGTGTCTTTCACTCAATCCTGCATTCACAATCCATTCCTGCTCCTCGTATGTAAGGCGAAGAAGTCTTAGCTTGTTTGCAATTGTTGATTGGCTTTTGCCCAGTCGGTTCGCTGCTTCCTCTTGGGTAAGACCGTAGCGCCTGATCAGCTTTGAAATCCCGCGAGCTTCCTCGAATATACCGAGGTCGCTTCGCTGGAGATTTTCAAGGAGAGCATAAATGGCTGACTCTTTTTCCGAACACTTTAAAACGATGCACGGCACCTTTCGTAATCCTGCCAAAACCGATGCCCTGAGGCGGCGCTCACCTGCCACAAGTTCATACTCCGCAGCCGAGATTTTTCTCACCGACAACGGTTGCAAGATACCGTTTTCGCTGATTGATGCGGAGAGAGCGGCAAGTTCGGTTTCGTCAAAGGTTTTGCGAGGTTGTGCTTTGTTCGGTCTGATTTTAATAATCGGAATCTCTAAAACTTTGTTATCGTTTTTGAGCATAAAATTCAACCGCATCGCCTCAATGTTCGTTAGCATCAGGGGTTGTCCCTGTGCTATTATAATAGCATAGACACGGTGCGGTTGTTGTCGCTTTGTGAGCAACTTTTTTTAAGAAGTTTTACCACAAAATGGTAATTTATCAAAAAAGCTGTCGATATTTATCACAACGGTTGTGACTTTATTTTGCCCGAAATTCTCGGGTATTGTTTTGACGTAGGTTTTACCTTTTTGATTACAATGATTGTACGCTCGCCCTCGTCACACGGAAGATTAAACTTGTGAACCTTTTCAACCTTACCGCCGAGTAATTTTAAAGCATTCTTTGCTCCGTCAAGTTCTTCATCGGCATTCGGTCCTTTCATTGCAACAAACAAACCACCAACTTTAACATACGGCAAGCAGTATTCGCTGAGAACATTCAACCTTGCAACTGCTCTTGAAACGGCAATATCAAACTTTTCACGATAAAGCTTATTTTTACCGCCCTCCTCTGCCCTGCTGTGAACAAGCTCAGCATCAAGTCCTGTATCGTTAAGAACTGTGTCGAGAAATGTAAGTCTTTTGTTAAGGCTGTCGAGAAGCGTCAGTTTAATGTCAGGTCTTGCAATTTTAAGCACAACACCCGGAAAACCGGCACCTGTTCCCACATCAATAATGCTTGCATTCTTCTTTACATCAACAAAGTTGTAAAGTGTAAGGCTGTCGGCAAAATGCTTTACCGCAACACCGTGTTCATCGGTTATTGCAGTAAGATTCATCTTTTCATTCCACTCAACAAGCAATTTGAAGTAGATTTCAAACCTTTGGAGCATTTCATCGTCAAGTTTGGTTTTAAAACCATCAGTAACGGTAGTAAGAGTATCTTTAATTGCCATTACTGCCTCCTGTTGTTCTGAGCAAGCCAGATGAGAAGTACGCTGATATCCGCAGGAGAAACGCCCGAAATTCTTGACGCCTGTCCGATATTGAGCGGTTTAATCTTATTAAGCTTTTCCCTTGCCTCAAGTCGAAGTCCTTCAATTTCATTGTAATCAAAGTCCTTTGGCAATTGCTTAACTTCAAGCTTTTTCATTTGTTCAACCTGTTTAAGCTGTTTTTGAATATAACCCTCATACTTAATTTCAATTTCAACCTGTTCAAAGATATTCGGATCAAGCTCCGGTCTTGTTTTATCAATGTTCGTGAGTGCATCATAACCAAGCTGAGGCCGTTTCATAAGGTCAATAAGTCGTACACCCGAAGTAATTTCAGATGTTTCACGTGAAACAAGTATCTCATTTACTTCATCAGTAGGTGAAATGACCGTACTTTTAAGTCTATTAAGTTCTTCTTTTTTAAGCTCCTGTTTTTTAAGAAACTTTTCGTATCTTTCGTCACTTATAAGACCAATTCTGTGACCGAGTGGAGTCAGCCTTTCGTCGGCATTATCCTGACGAAGTACAAGTCTGTACTCACTTCTTGAAGTCATCATTCTATACGGTTCATTTGCTCCCTTTGTAACAAGGTCGTCAACAAGTGTGCCTATATAGCTTTCGGAACGGTCGAATATAACAGGCTCTCTGCCGAGAACCTTCATTGCGGCATTAATTCCTGCAACAAGTCCCTGAGCCGCAGCCTCCTCATATCCCGAAGAACCGTTGAATTGACCGGCACCGAAAAGTCCTTCAAAATCTTTAAATTCAAGCGTCGGATTCATTGCAAGCGGATCAACACAATCATATTCAATTGCATAAGCAGGTCGCATAATAAGGCAATGTTCAAGACCTTTTATTGTGTGATAGAATTTAAGCTGAACTTCTTCCGGAAGTGATGAGCTCATTCCCTGAAGATACATTTCCTCGGTATTAAGTCCGCACGGCTCAATAAAAAGCTGATGTCTTGGCTTATCCTTAAAACGCATAATCTTATCTTCAAAGCTTGGACAATAACGGGGACCAACACCCTCAATTTTGCCGGCATAAAGGGGAGAACGGTTGATATTTTCAAGAATAATCTGCTTTGTTTCGTCATTTGTCCAACTGACATGGCATTCAACCTTGTTTTCACCGAGATTCTCAGTTTCATAAGAGAACGGCTGGGGAGGTTCATCACCTTTTTGAACTTCAAGCTCAGAAAAATCAATTGAACTTTTCAGAACTCTTGCCGGAGTACCTGTCTTAAATCTTCTTAAAGGCAGACCGAGTTTTTTAAGGCTTGAACCGAGAAATGCGGCGGGAAAAATTCCGTCGGGACCGCTTTCATATGAAACCTCACCGACAAAAATTCTGCCGCCGAGATATGTACCCGTTGCAATAATAACGGTCTTGCACTTAAATACGGCAAGCATTCTTGTTGTAAGATTATAACCGCCCTCCGTCTTTTCAATATCCGTAATTTCAGCCTGACGAAGGTCGAGATTTTTCTGTAATTCAATCTTATGTTTCATAACGGAAGAATATTTTCTTCTGTCAATCTGTGCTCTCAGCGAATGAACAGCCGGACCTTTTCCCCTGTTAAGCATTCTAGACTGCAAAAAACATTCATCGGCAGTCTTTCCCATTTCACCGCCGAGTGCGTCAATCTCACGGACGAGATGTCCTTTTGCTGTTCCTCCGATTGACGGATTGCAGGGACAGTTTCCGACCGCATCCATATTTATGGTAAATATTGCAGTTTTACAGCCAAGCCTTGCCGCCGCAAGAGCCGCCTCGATTCCGGCGTGACCTGCACCGACTACTGCAACATCATATTCACCTGCAAAATAATTCATAATATCACCTATTTTCCTACGCAGAAGTTGTGAAACACCCTATCCACAACCTCATCACTTGTTCTCTCACCAGTTAATTCAAGTAAGTGTGAAATTGCATCCTCAATTGAAACTGTTACTGCGTCAAATGTCATACCGCATTTAAGTGCGTTCATTGCCTCAATAACCGAATCAAGTGCATTTTTAACGGCAATTCGCTGTCTTTCATTTGAGAGAACGCCTTCACTCGGATTAAAGTTTTGAGTTCCTGCAATTTTTTCAACAGCCTTTGTTAATTCATCTCTGCCGTCGCCACTGATTGCAGATATAATATACTATATATTTTGATATTTTTTACTGATATATTCTATATCAAGCTTATTATCAAGATCAGTCTTATTAATTACGGCAATTGAAGGCACAAGCTTTGCAGATTCAATGAGTGCATAATCGTCCTCGTCAAGCTCTCTGCTGTTATCAAAAACAGCAAGCAAAAGACCGCATTGCTCAAGTCTTTTTCTCGCTCTGTCAACACCGATTTTCTCAACCGTATCCTCAGTATCACGGAGTCCTGCCGTATCGCTGAGATTCAAAACAACATCGCCCACAGTTACCGTATCTTCAACAATATCTCTCGTAGTTCCGGGAATATCAGTTACAATACTCTTTTCATATCCCGAAAGCAAATTCATAAGTGTGCTTTTTCCTACATTCGGTCTGCCGGCAATTACGGTATCAATGCCTTTTTTTACCGCCTGACCGCAGTCATAGCTGTCAAGTAAGGACTTAAAACACTTGATTGCATTGTCACAGGTTTCAATTACGGAATCAGCCGTAACCTCGGCAATATCCTCCTCGGGATAATCTGCCCACGCAGAAAGGTGAGCTGCCATTGAGAGGAGGTCATTTTTTACACCGTCAATTTTCTTACGCAAAGCACCCTCTTTTACACAAAGAGCAGACCTTGCCGCACCCCTGCTTTTAGCACTTATAATATCAATTACAGCCTCTGCTTCGGTGAGGTCGATTTTGCCGTTTAGGAATGCTCGCTTTGTAAATTCTCCTGCCTGAGCCGGAACGCGCCGGCATTAAGAACAGCACGCAGAACTCTTTTTGTAATGTAAAGTCCGCCGTGGCACGAAAGCTCAACAACATCTTCACCGGTATAGCTGTGAGGCGCCTTAAAAACAAGTGCAACCGCCTCGTCAATATCTTCACCGTTTTCTGAAATTTTTCCGAACGATGCCGTATAGCCTTTCATCTCAGTAACCTTTTTACCCGAAACGGAGTTGAAAATTTTGTCGGCAATCCGAAGTGCATCGTCACCCGAAATTCTAATAACGCCGATACCGCCCTCGCCCTGAGCGGTACTTATTGCGGCAACTGTATCGTAATTCATAAAATCACCAAGAAAAAAGGGCGGTTAAAAACCGCCCTGTAATTATTTGTCTATTCTTCCGTAAAGACCTGTTGCACCACCCTCGTTAAGGGGCTTTCTGTCAGGATTTGCGGGAGTGTTATGCTCGGAACGGTTTGCGCTGTATGGCGTCTGCCGCCTCTGCCTCTGTTGTTATAACCGCCGTTTCTGCGAACGGGCTTTGCCTTTGGATCAGGACCGATAACAACATGGCGGTTTGCGTTTTCGCCTTCGCTCCATGAAATAGCACCGTTTACCTTCTGAACAGAAGTGTGAATAATTCTTCTTTCATAAGGATTCATTGGCTCAAGATTTGTCTTTCTGCCTGTTTTAACAGCTTTGAAAGCAAGCTTTCTGCGAGAATTTCAAGAGTCTTTTCTCTCTTTTCTCTGTAGTTTCCGGTATCAATAGTTACCTTAAAATAGCTGTTGTCAGAGTGGTTGGCAACAAGGCTTGTAAGGTACTGAAGTGAGTCAAGTGTTTCACCTCTTCTGCCGATTACAAAACCGACATCCTCACCCGAAAGATTGAACTCGATACCGCCTTCAATTTCTTTCTTCTCTATCATAACGCTTTCAAGCTTCATGTTGTCGAGAACATCTCTCAAAAACTGTTCAGCTTTTTCTGCAGGAGTTTCTTTGAGAGTAACCCTAACCTTTGCAGGCTGACCTCCGAAAAGACCGAACTTTTTCTTTTCGGCTCTCTGGATAACCTCAAAATCAACCTCTGCATTTTCGTCAAGACCAAGCTGCTTTTTTGCATCGTTTAATGCGTCAACTTCGTTATCGCCAATGCCGATAGCTTCTTTAATCACAATATCACCTGATTTCAAACTTCTACTTCTTTTTCTTCTTTTTGGAATTTGTATTTTCTTCTGCACTCTCTGAAAGACCGTGCGGAACATAGTTATACTGAACAAGAGCCTCCTGCTCAAACATAAGAGCGGCGTGTCTTGCTTCGGATGTTGCTGTCATTCTCTGAGGGCTGAAAAGCTTGCCCACGATAACCGACTGAACAAGGCTTACAAGTGAAGATACAATCCAGTAAAATGCAACGGCTGACGGAACAATGTAGGCGATATATGCCGAGAAAAGCGGCATTGCATACATCATAACCTTCATACAGCCCTGCTGTTGCTGCATAGGATTGTTCTTTCCGTTGATTCTCATTGTGATAAACTGTGTAAGTACGTTTGATGCAAAACATATTACAGGGAAAAGAATCATCGGACTCCAAAGACCGTAGTCCTGCGGAATTGCGAAAAGGTTCATACCGAATGTATTAAATCCCTTTTCAAACATAGTGATTGTATTGAGCTGGTCGGCAGAAAAAATCTGCTGAATAGCGTCAATATTTTGGAAACAGCTGAAATCCTTCAAAAAATAAATTTCCTGATATGTGGCATTGGTTGCGCCCGACGCCGCAGTATATCCGGGAATTGTATTTACATAGTTAAGAGCTTCGGTTACCTTTGCGCTGTCGATATGAAGTGTATTTGTAAGCGGATATGCAACAGCGTAGAATACTCCGAAAAGAACAAGGAACGGAACAATCATCGTAAGACAGCCGCCTGTCGGCTTTACGCCCTCTTTTTCATAGAGCTTATATATTTCTTCCTGTGCCTTTTGTCTGTTATTTTTATATTTTTCCTGAATTTCCTTTTGTTTTTTGGAAAGTCTTGCGGTACCTGCCATTGATTTTTGCTGTTTGATTGTAAAAGGAAACATACAAAGTCTTACAATAATTGTAAAGACGATAATTGACAGTCCGAAATCTTTAAGAAGATAGAAAGCTCCCCACAGCACATAGCCGAGCAAGCTTCCAAGAAAACCAAAGATCTGCATACGGTTACCTCACTTTAATTTCTTACTCTTTGGCTTTTTTTCCGGAACGGGATCATACCCGCCCTTTGAAAACGGATTGCAGCGCAGAATACGCCAAACGGTAAGCGCTGTGCCCTTGAGTGCACCAAACCTTTCAATTGCCTCAATGCCGTATTGCGAACAAGTCGGAATGTATTTACAATGACTTGCCGTCAACGGAGAAACTGAGGTCCGGTAAAACCTGATAATTGCCAGAAGAATTCGTTTCATAAAACTATCCCTCTTTAAGAACACCTGCAAGCAAAAGCTGTTTTTTCATTTCCTTGTAAACAACAGTGCTTTTAACATAGGGTGTTTTACCTCTGGCAACAAAAACAAAGTCATATCCTTTTTTTATATCGGGATAAAGTTTGTAATAAGCCTCTCTTATTACCCTCCTTGACCTTGTGCGCCTTACGGCTTTTCCGATTTTTTTGCCGGTGGTTATTCCAAAACGCAGGTTATCGGATTTATTCTTTAACACATAAGTTACCAAAACAGGACCAACAAAGGATTTTCCCCGTCTGTAAAGTCCGGAAAAATCCCTGTTATCCTTCAAAGTGATATATTCACTCATAAATTTACCACCTTGCAAACAGGTGCATTAAAAAAGAAAGACCACCGGTTAAAAGTGGTCTTCTCTTTAATAAGACAACCTTTTTCTACCTTTAGCTCTTCTTCTGGCTAAAACTTTCTTGCCGTTAGATGTAGACATTCTCTTTCTGAAGCCGTGCTCCTTTTTTCTGTGGAGCTTCTTAGGCTGATAAGTTCTCAACATAATGAAAACCCTCCCTTCAAAATATAACCTTGCAATATAGCATTATATCTTAATTTCAGCCCGTAGTCAACAAAAATTTTTA
>ENA-OQEX01000730-OQEX01000730.1-human-gut-metagenome-genome-assembly--contig:-NODE-730-length-15593-cov-2.429264_pt1 | contig 15593 bp, 25 predicted proteins | sample MGYA00242802_ERZ504649 | MGnify/ENA primary metagenome ERZ504649 (study PRJEB26092, sample SAMD00036194) | human gut metagenome | host: Homo sapiens | study: EMG produced TPA metagenomics assembly of...
GTCTTCCATCCGGCGGCGGTGGCGCTGGCGGCCCAGTCGCCGCCGTTGCCCCAGTAGGAGCCCACGTCCAATCCGATTTTATGGCCTCTCATGCACGCCCACCATGTGCATTGCCCGTCCGGATAGGCCTGGCACACGTTGTCGGGCCCGTCGGATCCGTTGAACCACGCCTTGGTCTGCGCGATGGTCATGCCGTCACGCACCTCGCCGGTCGTGACGCTTCCCGTGACGCCTCCCGACGATCCGTTGGAGCCGCCGTCCTTGCAGCCGCCGAGGACCGCGAGCACGGTCAACGGCGTGCATCCGCCGAGCAGGGACAGCAGGCACGCCGAGAGCATGGCCGCGAGGATCCGATGGCGGCTGGCCCGGCTCATTGCGTGTTCCTCAGCGACCAGAAGGGCTTCTGCCCGCCGACCACGACCTCCACGGTCCGGCAGGGATGCTGGACCGTGCCGTATCCGGTGGCGGAGATCACCGTGTACGCCTCGTCGCCGGCCTTCACCTGATCGGGGTCGAGCTCGTTGGCATCCTTGTCCAGCAATGACGCGTCGAGCGCGGCCGGGCAGTAGACGGTGACGTGCCAGTTGCCGTCGTCCATCGGCAAGAGCACGGTGTTGTACGCCTGGCTGACGGTCTGCTGCGGATCCGTCGTGGATGACGGTCCGCCGCCTTCCGGGATCGGGAAGCTGGTTTCCTTCGTCGTCCAGAACGGCTGGGACTGGATGGCATCCGTATCCGAGCCCTCCCATCTGCCGTCGGAGGTGCAGGTGTAGGCGTAGTTGACGTACTTGTCATCGTATTGGCCCGAGCATACGGATCCGGCGTGGAAGCGGCGCTGGGTCCACCACCAGCGCGGCGCGTCGGAGACGGATGGCTCTCCCCGGCACCGTCGTCGCCGAGCAGCGCGAACACGTTCTTGCGCCATTCGTCGTCGCTGCCGTTTGGATCGAGCAGCGCGTCCACCGTTTCCAATGCGGTGTCGATCGGGCCGGAACCATTGTGCAGCGTGATGCCGTCCGCGTTTTCGGAGAGCGTGCGGGTGCCGTCCTTGTGGGTGTCAACGGGGAACGCGGTGGTGCGCTGAGACCAGTCGCCGGGAACCGGGATTCCCGCCGCCTCCAGGCCGGCGTACCGTCGCGGGCCCGAATCCGTTTTCCTTTTGCCCGTGGACTCCTGTTTCGCGTCCGTCGCGGAACCGTGGTCGTCGCCGGCCGTTGACGGCTGGTGGTTGGCGACGATGACGCCCAGCGAGCACACGAGGAGCGCGGCGACGAACAGGCACAGGACGCGCAGCGGTTTCGGCAGCGGACGCGGTTCCGGCCGGTTCACGATTCACCGCCTTCCCAACGGTTCGGCTCACCCGGCATGCCGCCTTGCGTGTTTTCTTCCATGGCCGGATGCTCCCGCTCGGGGTTCACGGTTCCCGGATCCGCGTTTTCGGGCGACCCGTCTTCCGCCGACCCGTCTTCCGTCCCCGTCCACCGCGCGTCTATGAGGTCGTCCGCCGTTTTCAGTTCGGCGCTGGTGTTTCCCGCGTCCTTCGCCTTCCTGCGCAGCAGGGTGGCCTTCTCGCGGGCCTCTTCCAGACGTCCCTCCAATGATTTGATGTTGACGCGCGCCGCCACGTACTCGTCCATCGCATCCTGTTTCGTCTTCTGGCTGTCGCGCACCGCCTTGAGGATGCTGCGTTTCATGTCGCGCATGGTGTTCTGGTTGTTCGCCACGACGATCTTCCTTTCGCTCGTTTTTCCGTCAAGGCGAGTCTGCCTTCCCGTCGCGCGTTCCACGGGGCATGGCGTCTACATTCCCCATGGCGGAAGGCGGGGCGTGTAGACGCCGTGCCCCGTGGCCGGCCGTTTTGCGGCGAGAATCGGAAGCGTCGTTCCAATCAGGTGAAAGGAAAATCAATGGAATCGTTTCTCTCTATGCTCGCCGGCTGGTTCATGGGCCTGTGGACGTGGCTGGTCGAGCTCAACGGGATGCTCCAGGTGGTGCTCGTGCTGTTGTGCGTGGTCGCCTCGGGCGTGTGCGCGATCATCGGCAAACGCATGGGCAGCCCGATGATCGTGGAATCCGGCGGACAGACTGGAGCCGCACGCTGGTGACGGCCATCGCGTGGATCGCCGGCGTCATCCTCATGCTGATCGCGGTGCTGGCCATCGCCGCCGTGTTCGCGCCGCTGCTCGGCTTCGCCGCCTGACCTTGGCGACGCCTCTCCATCCAGGGCCGGCCGGGAAGGGATTCCCGCGCCGGCCCTCGCATGTCGGACAAGAATCAAGGAATCCAGAAAATCGGAAGGAACGCGAATGAGACTCGTCATCGCGGAAAAGAAATCGGTCGCCACGGCCATCGCGCAGGCGTTGTGCGCCGCGCCCGTCCAAAGGGACGGATGCTATGAGTGCGGCCAGCTGCTCGTGACATGGGCGCAGGGCCACCTGATCGACCTTGCCATGCCCGAGGACTACAAGGACAGGGATTGGAGGAAATGGAGTCTGGACACGCTGCCTGTGGACCGTCCGGCCATTGGCAGTGGAAGATCAGCGAGGAGCGCGGTGCCGGCTCCCGCTACCGGCAGATCGTGCGGCTGATCCGCCGAACGGATGTGGATTGCCTCGTCAACGCCTGCGACCCCGACCGCGAGGGTGAGGCCATCTTCCGCCGCATCGCGACATGGAAGGCTCTCACAAGCCGGAACTGCGCCTGTGGGTGGCGAGCCTGGAGGCGGAGGCCATCCAGGCCGCGTGGCGGGCGATGAAACCCGAATCCGAATACCAAGGGCTCGCATGGTCGGCGGAGATCAGGTCGAAGGCGGACTGGCTGATCGGCATGAACGCGAGCCGCGCGTACTCGCTGCTCTACAACGCACGGTTCAGCGTGGGCCGCGTGCAGACGCCGACGCTCGCCATGATCGCGGAACGCGACCGGCAGATCAGGAACCACAAACCGGTGCCGTTCTGGACCGTGATCGCGGACATGGGCGGATGGCGGCTCTCCAGCGAACGGATCGACAGCAAGGATGCGGCGATGCTGCTGTGCGGCCAGGCCGAACACGGCCGCTTCCGCATCATGTCCGTGAACCGGAGGCGGGTGAACGACCGGCCGCCCCGCCTGTATGACCTGACCGGATTGCAGAAGGACATGAGCCGCATGTACGGCATGACCGCCGCGCGCACGCTCGCGGCGTTGCAGCACCTCTACGAACTCAAACTCGCCACCTATCCGCGCACCGACAGCCGGTACATCACGCATGACGACCTCGAAACGCTCACGGCGCTCCTCGAATCCGGCCGTCTCGCCCAAGGGTTCGTCACCCGCGAGGGCATACCCGGACACCCGCGCCCGGAGCTGGCCGTCAATGACGCGAAGGTGGCCGGCCACACCGCGATCCTGCCGACCATGCAATTGGACGCCGGGAAGCTGGAAGGCCTGGACGATGACGAACGCAAGGTGATGACGCGCATCGTGCGCCGCATGTGGGAGGCTGTGGGCGACGATCATGTGCACATCGTCACCGAGGTGAAGGCCCGGCTTTCCGACGACACCGACAGGGAGTTCTCCAGCCGTTCCGACGAGACCGTGTCCGCAGGATGGAAGGCCGTCGAAACCGGCCACGGGCCCGAACCGGAAGACGAGGAAACCGCGAACCCGGCGGAGGAAGGAACGTGATCCCGTCGAACCTCATGGAAGGCGGCGTCATTCGCCCTGTCGGGAAGGTCACGGCCGAGGAAGGCGAGACCCGGCCGCCCAAACCGTTCACCGAGGCCACGCTGCTGGCCGCGATGGAGCACGCGAGCCGGTGCGTGGAGGACAAAAGCCTCAAGGCGGCGCTCGATGACGACGAATCACATTCCGGCGGCATCGGCACGCCAGCCACCCGCGCGGACACCATCGAAAAGCTCGTGCGCTCCAAACTCGTGGAACGCAAGGGCCGGCAATTGCACGCCACCACGGAAGGCGAACGCCTCACCGACGTGGTGGAGCCACGCCTGAAGGACGTGCTGCTCACCGCGCGGATGGAACAGGCGTTGTCCGACGTGGAACACGGCAAACGAGGCCCGTCTGAGGTGATGGACATGTTCCACCGGGAGGCATTGCGAATCCCCGCCGACGCGACCGCGAACCTCAAGGCCGATGCCGTCACACGAACCGCGAACACCGACGCGCAGGATTGGGGCGAATGCCCGCGCTGCGGCCAGCCGGTGAGGAAAACCGGCCGGATGTGGCAATGCTCCACGAACAGAAGCGAGAAGACCAAGGACGGCAAGTGGGCCACGACCGCAGGCTGCGGATGGAAGATGTTCGCGCGCATCGCGGGCAAGACCATCACCGACCAGACCGCGCGCAGGCTCCTCGCGGGACAATCCGTCACCCTGAAGGGCTTCACATCCAAATCCGGGAAGAAGTTCGACGCGGCCATCCGCATCGACAAGTTACGCGGCACGGCGTTCGACTTCGACCGCTGACCAAACGCCAACCATCCGTGCCCGACGCGCCATGCCGCGCCGGGCACGGCAACGACCAAGGAGACGATGAAACCATGCGACGATACAGCCACGCCTTCCGGGTCCTCATGGACCAGGAGCTGTTCAATCTGCTTGCCGAGGCCTCCACCAAGACGGGCATACCCAAATCCCGTTTCGTGAGATACGCCATCCAGCCGTTCAGCTACACGGAACTCGCCCCCGGCACCACCGATTGGAACGACGTGTACCGCACCGACCCCGACCCCGAACATCCGCTGAAGCGGGGACGCCAGCTCAATGTCATGCTCACCGGCGACGAATACGAGATGCTGTGCCGGGCCGCATTCAAGCTGGGCATCGCGCGCAGCGCCTGGGTGCGGGAACGGGTGTACGCGCTCCTCTGCCGCTCCTATGCGGACGAGCTCTCCCCGCTCACGGACGCGAGCATCCGCGACAACGCGACGATGCTCCTCAAGGAGCTCAAGACGAAGGATGCGGGAAGATGACATTCCAAAAAAAGGAAGAGCCCCTTCCCATTCGTGGAAGAAGGCATCACCCCGAACGATCATCCACCCTCATGCGTTTTCCTATGCGCTCATATGGATATGTCCATGGACACCCACATGGACACGTCCATAGACACCCACATGGATATGTCCATGGACATCCACATGGAGATGCCCATCAAATCGAAGGTAAGCAAGCTAGACGTTCATGTACATGAACCGAACGCAGCACCTCCCGCGCCCGTCGGCGCAGGAGCAACAACCCGAGTGCCGAAGGCCGATGGAGGAGGAGAAAGAATAATGCGTAAAAGAAGCAGCAAAGGCGGCGGCGCGCAGCGCTCCATCCAAGTGCATCTCATGGTGAACGAAGAGGAAGCGCGATGATCCGCGCCGCCGCGAGGAAACGGAACCAGACGGTATCCCTCACCATCATCGAAGCGGTAAAGCTGTTGGAGGGAAGCCTGTACGTCGAGGAGGAGGAACATGATTCGCCCACCGTCCAGGCGCTCAGGGAGATCGAATACCAGCTGCGCCGCATCGGCCGCAACGTCAACCAGATCGCGCACAACGCGAACAGGGAGATGAACGCGACCATCGAGGACGAGGCATCGGCGTCCTACGCCGTCCGGCAATGCCGGGAGCTGATAGACCATCTCGATGCCGTCATCGGGCAGTCCGGGGGAGTGCCTGATGACGCGAACCGGTCAGAGGAGGGTCAGGCTTTGCGGACGGTCCGCTTGTAGTCCTTGGATTTCTTCGATGAACCGGGAGAACGTCATGGTTTCTCCCTGGATCAGGTCGTCATAGGATTCCTTGACTACCTTGGGCATGACCAGGTGGATGTGCAGTTCATCGAGTTGGGCGAGCTTGGGATGGGTCACGTCGCCGGGAGTCAGGGTGAACAGGTGTTTGTCCCTGATCCGGTTGCTTCGTCGGCGACCTGGCGGAAACGATCCTTGATGGAGGTTTTCGAGGCGAGCATACGCAGCTGTTCCTCGGGGAACGCCGGATCCTCGTAGGCGGCTTGCGAGGGAAACAGGAAATCGGGTTTCTTTCCGTTTTCCGTCTTGGCCTGCGCCTCGTATTCGATGCCGCGCGCGTCGAGGATGTGGGCGATGTGGATTTCGAGGACCTTGCCTGCGCGGCTCATGCGCCGGTTGCGCACGGAGGTGTAGAACGAAGTGAACGAGTCAACGTCGATGACGCCATCCGATACGAATGGCGCGGCATCGTAGTCGTGTTGGATGACCGCCCGCTCATAGAGTTTGAACAGCAGGTAGCTGCGGTCGTAGTATTCGATCACCACGTCGTCAGGGTCATCGTGCGTGGGGTCCACGTCCGTCAAGGAGGATTGGGAGAAGGCCGCGAACTCCTCGTTGCTGGGGAACCTGTATCCCCATCTGCCGATCATCTCGGGGAGATACGTGTCATCCCGCACTTCGACGTTGATGCCGAGAGCTTCGAAGATCTGCGCGCCGAAGGCGTCCAGCTCACGTTCCGTATTGTCGTGGAAGCGGAACGCGCCCTCCTGTTCGTCGTCGATGCCGAAGAGCCATTTGGCTTGGGCTTCGGCCGTGCTGTCATGCTGTGCGATGATGATCAGCAGGCGATTGTCCCTGAGCATACCGAAGCACATGAGGTCGCCGGGGCGGGCCATGCGGATTGGCTCGCAGTCCTTGTAGTAGAGACGCCATTCGGCGCTGCGGTTCGGGTTGTTGCGCCGTGCGTCGTACCATGTGGTTTCGAGGTCGGCGACCGCCGGTGCGTCATCGTCGCTCAGGTACATGAGCGCGGTGGGTATGCCGTGCCCTTGGGATGCTCTGCGGTCCTCGCCGGTGCCGAGCAGTCTTCTGAGCGCGTCGTTGCCGCCGAACTCGTGCTGGTTGCTGCTGTTGGCGTCGATATCGACGGCCGACAGTTTCTTGGCCGCGACCGGGCCGATGTAGTCGCCGATTCTTCCGTAATCGCTCATAATCCATGAGCATAGACCAATCGGACAGGGAACGCCTCGGGCTAATCAGTCGGACAGGTAGGGTTTCATCGCCTCGCCTATGGCTCGGATGACCGGCACTGCGACCGAGTTGCCGAACTGCCGGTATGCCTGCGTGTCGGATACCGGGATACTGAACGAATCCGGGTAGCCCATCAGTCGCGCGCATTCGCGCGGGGTTAGCCTTCGAGGGTTCTTTCCCTCGCCGCGTGAGACCAGTATCTCGCTGCCGTCCTTTCCGTACCGCGCGCTCAACGTGCGCGTGTGGTCGGTGGCGGCATCGACCATGCCATATCCGAAACCGTTGCCTGCGGCCTCGTGCTTCTTCTTGTAGTTCTGGAGGTACGTCCACAGCTTGTCGCTCAGAACATACTTGTCGGGAACCTGGGAGGCGGGCAGGAGGATGCTGCCGACGTTGCCGTGCGCGATGGGCTTCACGTCATCGAACGTGAACCCGTTCTCCTCGCGAAAGCCCACGATGTACGTGCGTTCCCTGTGCTGGGGGACGAAGCCCGCCGCGTCGATCAGCTTGTAGGTGACGTGGTATCCAAGGTCTTCGGTCAGCACGGAATATATCGTCTTGAACGTGCGCCCACGGTCGTGCGAGAGCAGGTTCTTCACGTTCTCCAGGAGGAACGCCTTCGGCTGCTTCGCCTTGATGATTCTCGCCACGTCGAAGAACAGTGTGCCTTGGGTCTTGTCCTCGAAGCCGGTGGGACGGCCCATGCTCTGTTTCTTGGAGACGCCGGCGATGGAGAACGGCTGGCACGGGAATCCCGCGAGCAGCAGGTCGATGTCGGGAACGTCATGCTCGTCGACCTTGGTGATGTCGCCGGCCACGGGATTCTCGTCGTGCCAGTTCGCCTCATAGGTCTGCACGCTGTACTTGTTCCACTCGGACGAATACACCACGTGCGCGGCATCGCCCAGCGCCTGCACCATTCCCATGCGGATGCCGCCGATGCCGGCGAACAAATCCGCTATCCTGATCTCACTCATACGGTTCCTCCGATTCCCGAGAAACCCAGGATAGCACATGAGAAGGGCGCGGCCCGACACCCCGCGAAATCATCGCGTAAATAATCCCGTGGCGTTCGGGAGCAAACTTCCCCCGGACGCCACGACCGTCACCTCAGTAAGCCGGAACCTCCATCGAGGCCGTCGAGGGGAACGCCGGGCACGATGCCCATCCCGTTCACGGCATCATTCGTCTTTTCCACGACCCCAGACGATTGGGCCAAAGTCAGCCCGCCGGGCACATGGCCGACGGCGTTCTGTGAGAGCCAATCGGAGAGCCGGGAGTAGTCGCCCGTCTCGTAGTAGCGCAGGAGCATAGAGACGAACTGCGCCTTGTCTTCGGGAGGGATCGAGAAGACGCCGATGCGTCGTGTATGAGCTGGTGGTTGGCGACCATCAGCGCGGTGCGCTTGTTGCCGTCCGAAAACCATTGTCCCCGCGTGACCGCGCCGAACAGCAGCATCGCAGTGGCCTCCCCTTCTGACTCCTCCAGGATGCCGCGAACCCTTTCCTGTGAGGACTCGACGGCGGGGATCTCCGGCACCCATCCCGTGCCGCCGATCCTCACGCCGTATTCACGCAAGCGGCCGGCGTCGCGCACGAGGCCTTCGCCGATGATGCGGTTGTATTCGCGGATGTACTGCCAATCGACTGGATAGTCGATGTTGTCGAGCAGGAACCTCCACGCGCGCTTGATGTTGTTCACCGTGACTATATCGTCCACGCTCATGCCCTCGGGCGCGCGCCGTCGAAGATCTCCTGCGTGTCGGGGAAGGTGACGCCATCAACCTCGATCTTGGCGGTGCGCCAGATCGAATCGACCAGCAGCCGCTTCGCCAGTTCCACGGCCGTGCGCCTATCCGTCGTCGTATCGTTCTTCACCGGTTCCATCAAAGCTCCTTGTCCGTTTCCGATAATTCTATCGAAGTGGCCGTGCCGGCAAAGGACGCATATCTCTCATAGACGCCATGCGCCGCCGTGCCGGGCGCGCGGGCGGAGAATCATCGTATGATACCGAATATCGTCAGGGGCTCGGACCCGGCCGGCCTGGTGCGCTACCTGTTCGGCAAGGGACGGCGCAATGAACACACCGACCAGCATCTCGTGTGCGCGAGCGGCGACATGTTTCCCTCGTTTGACATGGATGGCAAGCCGGCGGCGTCGTATGCGGAGATAGGCCGCAGGTTCGACCGAGCTACCGCGTCAGGGAACGCAAGGACGATCCGTTCCCGCCCGACATGCGAGGCAAGAACAACCCCGAACGAGAGCATGGCAGGAAGCGCGTGTGGCACTGCTCGCTTGCCATCAAGGCCGGCCACGGAATACTGACCGACCAGGAATGGGAGGCCGTCATCCGCGATTATCTGACGCGCATGAACATCATCGACGGCGACGACGATCAGGCGTCACATGGCTCGCGGTCCGCCACGGACTGTCCGCCAACGGCAACGACCACGTGCACATCATGGTGCAGCTCGCCGCCGACGACGGGTGGATAAACCCGTACCACGACCGGATCAACGCGCAGAAATCATGCAGGCGGATGGAGAAATCGCGCCCCGAACTGGTCGAGCTCGCACGCTCCGACACCGGCACGCGCGTCAGCTGGCAGTACGGGCAATGGCGTCAATGGACCGAATGGAAGGCGCGAAACGAGTACGGCGACGACGAGGGATGGGATGCGTTGGACGGCAACGAGAGAAGCCGGCTCGTCACGGCGGTCGCCGCCTCAACGATGCCACGCCAATACATCGCCCGAATCGTGGAGGCGTGCGCCAAGGCATCGCGCAGCGAGGACGAGTTCATACGCCGCATACGCAGGGAAGGCTTCTCCATCGACCCCAGGCTGCGCAAGGGAACCGCCAAAGACTCGTTCACCGACCCCGGCCAGGTGGTCGGCTACAGGATCACGTGGCATAGCACGGATGGTGGATGGAACGGTTCAACGCCTTCGAGCTCGGCGACGACATGCGATTGAAACGACTGCGCGACGACTGGGCGGACGATGCCAGAAGCCGCAGCCTCGCCGTCCAGGAATGGCGCGCCGCGATGGAGAACCGCCCGCCCTTCCTCGATGACGGACGAGAAAGACACCCCGAGAATCTGTCCACGCACGACATGGAACGCCTCGTATCCGAAGCGTTCTGCATCGCCGCCAGTCTCAACAACGCGGCGGACGGCGACGAATACCGGGCAGCGATGCGCGAGGGCCTGCACACGTTCGACATGCTGCGCGAACGCTACGGAATCGCGCCGGAATACGGTCTATGGAGCATGGTCGCCTCTGACGGGGAGAACCGGCCCCGCCGTTAGGACGCTTCCCGGAAAAAGCTCAGATGGTACGGCCCGAGGAGGGAAAACCGAGCGAATCGGGCAAAGCCGATGCTGGATCGGGAGAGTTCGCCGGCTCGTCTCCCGGCATGATCGGCTCGATGGACTCGTTCGCCTTCGTCCAGCACGCGTTCAGGCGATCGGCCATCCGCGAGTCCAGACCCTCGCAGGATTCGGATATGCCGGCGAGGACCTTCCCCGCCATACGCCGGGCCATATCCGCCACCCTCGAACCATCGAGACCGTGACGTGTCGCCAGATCCTCCAATCCTGGGGCGTGGTGTGCTCCGCGAAGGCGTGATCTCGTTCAACGGCATGGTGAGTTCCCAGTTGAACTCGGGCCAATACCTGGTGGCGACCGCATCATACTGGGGAGACAGGCGTATCCCCGATGCGGGGTCGAGGATCAGGGAATAGTTCTTCGCATGTGCGTCGCTGTTGGCGGACGACGTGTTGAAGGCCAGCCTTTCGAGCCACCGGTAGGACAGGGAACCCGACGCATCGATGCGTTGCAGGAGATCCAGGCAGTCATCGGCCGACGGATCGTATTTGTCGCTGGTCGGCAGTCCCAACGCTTGCAGGAAGTCCTCTTGCCGCAGTCGGACGATTCGGCCTTCCTCCAGGCGACGGTCGAACCGTTCCACGATATAGGCCGTCTTGCGCTGCGCCGTGATCTCGCCGCGTGCCGGTGTGTCGATGCCGCACAGTTCCGACAATCGCATCGTCGCCAGTTCCACCTTGGTCGCCTCGGGAAGGTCATGGGGCTTCGGTTTGACGATGTGGGTGGAGGGAAGCATCATATCCGGCCAATACCACTTGCCGTCCACGCGGGACAGCGTGAACTTGCCCTGCGCCCCTCCCAAGGAGAACCGGCAGTGGCTGTCCTCGTCCCACCAGTAGTTCCTGGTCCGCTCGATGCGGTCGATTTCGTTGGCTATCTGGGAATCGGCGATCAGACGAAGCGTCGGCGATGGGATTGGAGGTTCCGGGGAGAGGGAGAACACCAGTCCGCCGGTGGCGTCAACCCGGTCCAGCAGATCGAAGACGCCGGCCGAGGAGGCGTTCAGGTGCTCACGCATGGCCTGGCGGACGTCGGATTGTCGGGCAATAGATTGTCCAGGAAGTTACGCGGTGCCTGGTCGCTCCATCCGCCGGTTCTGGGCAGGCTCAGACTGATCGGCAGACCCTCGTTCGCGTCGTACGCGAACGATATGCGCTCCTCGTCGTCTTCCGAGAACACGCCCACATGATGCCCGTTCTCCCAGGCGTGCAGTTCCCTCACAGCAGTCTCCCCGCGTAGGCGGACGGCAGCGTTTCGGTGCGGATGTGCAGCAGGTCGAACATCCTGTACACGTAGCGGATGGAGGTCAGACCGGTCTCCACGAGCTCTTCGGCGCTTGAGAGGGGGACCCCGGCTCTCCCGGCGAGTTCGGCGGCGTCGAGACCCATGACGGACATGCGTTCGCGCACGCAACGGCGGACCGACGAGGTGTCGGGGAAGAACCGCGCCGGGTTCTCCTCCTTCTCGTCGGGAAGACCCTTGTAGGCGGTCAGGGCATCATATTTCGACAGATCCAACGTCACGTGTGCCATGCTCGTCCTTTCCGGTTCCGAAAGCCGTTGACACCATGATACGGCCATCCGATGCCGGCGCACCCCACGAACCTCATGGCAAGGGGTGCGCCGGCATCGGCGTCAGCGTGCGTTGCCGTTGGTCTCGGGTTGCAGGATCTGCGGCGTCGAGACGTTGGCCTGGTCGGGTATCGGCTGGTCCGTGGGGTTCATGGAGGATTCCATGGCGGGACTGTATTCGCCGAACGGGTCGGGCCCGTTCCATTCCTCGGGTTCGTTCAGGTCGAGTGGCATCTCCTCGTATCCGTCGGGCTCCCCGGTCGTCAGGTCGCCGCCTCCCGTGGTCTCGGGCTCGGGTTCGGATGCCGGTTTGCGTTCATCGGCGGCGGGTTTCGTATGAGCCTTCACGGGCGCGGTGGCTCCGATGATGGGTGCGGCGTCCGCGTTCTCGGTGCGTTCGACCTCGCTGACGGTGCTGGGCTCGTCTCCTGTGGCCTTGTTGTCCGCGTGCGAGGATTCCGGCAGGCCTGGTCCTTGAGGAAGCTGATTCGGGAGGCGGCGTCGTCCACGCCGTTGACGGCGCGCACATCACGGCGTCAACGATCCTGTCGTGGTCGTAGCCCGTCCATTGGCCGGTGAGCCGCGAGTCCACGAAGAACGTGGCGTCGTCGCCGTGCGCGGCCTGGAACGCCTGCGCGTCCTCCACCCGTTGCAGGTCCACGGGCACGCCGGCCGTGTTGAAGGCGTTCAGGGTGGCCTGCACGCGGGCGACTGGTCGGTGTAGGTGATGTTCACGTGGTTGGTCAATTGGTCGGCTGCGGCGTCGATGTGCGTTTCCGGGTGGCGTTTCGACCATTCGTCCTTCAGCCGGGCCTTCGCTCGATGATCTGCCTGCGGTAGCCGGGGTCGTTGCCCTCCAGTTGGTCGGCGACCATCCATCCTTGCAAGAGGGACGAGTCGCGCATCTTCCTCCAGCCGTCGCCGTCGGCAAGCACGGTCGCGTTCAGGGTGGACTCGAACCCCTTGTTGAGGCGTTCCCTGTTGTCCATCTCCCATTGTTCGAGGCGGATGGATTGCTGCTGCCGTCTGGTCTGCTCGTAGCGTTCGTTCTGGACGGCGCGTTCGGCGCGTTCCCTGCGTCGCGCGCGGTCGCCGCTCAGCTCGTTGTGCAGGGTGCGCAGCTGCTGGGCGACGCTGTTCCAGCTCTGGACCATGATCTGGTCGAAGCCGTCCTCGGGATCAGTTTGAGCCATTGTTTCTCCTCCTTGTTGGCGTGATGGTGGTTTCCTTGTTTTCCTTGCCGCCTGCGGCGGGGACCGACAACGTTTCCAGGATCGGTTCGCGCCATGCCCGGTTCGGGCGTTCGCAGGGCAGCGGTTCGCCCTTCCTGGTGAGATTCTGCTTGCAGTCGAGGCTGGCGACGATGCCACGGTCCTTGTCGAAAACGCGGTCGAGCATCGACGCCGCCTGGATGTAGAAGATCATCATCTGGCCGGGTGCCTTGCGCGCGTTCTCGTAGGCGCGCCACATGGCGTCGAGCGGGAACACGAGCGCCGGATAGCGCCACCAGTCGCTCACCCATTGCATGTTCACGCTCGCGCTCTGGTGGTAGCAGAACACGTTGGCCACGAACCTTTCCACGAACGCGGCGAGGTTCGGATAGTAGGTCTCGCTGCGCCGCATTCGCGCGCCGAACTGGCCGGACACGTCCCTTGCCCGCGCGGGATCGAGGTCGCCGGATTCGTCTCGGCCGAGATCCGTCTTCCCCTCCGGCGCGGGCAGTATACGGGTGTCGGATTCCTCCGCACCGGCCTTTGGAGGGGTGTCGTCACGGTCCGTTGCGTCTTCCGGCGGGTTCTCGTAGCCGTTGCCGGTTTCCCCGGCATCGGCCGGAATCCCGGATCGGATGGGTTCCGCCGCGTGCCGGCCTGCCGGCACCTCGGGTGCGGTCGCGTCGGCTCGCCTTGGCCCGGCATGGTTTCCTCTTCGATCTCCTTGTCCTCGGGGATGTGCGGCGCTTCGGGGTTGGCAGTCCCTTGCCGTAAGGCACGCCCTTCTCCTCCAGGATGGCGCGGGTGAACAGTTCCAGCCATCCGCAGTCCGATGACAGCAGGGTCTTGGCGGCACCGACCGCGCGCTCCCATTCCTCCCCATCAGGGCCGGACGTGGTGTTCGAGGTGTGTTCGCTCATTATGCGGCCTTTCTCTGCTCTTCTCGGGCTTTCGCCTTGGCTTGCGTCAGGGCGTCGGCCCATTGCCTGTTGCCCGTCCATGGCAGGGTCTTGACGATCTGCGCCCGGGATTGGGATGCGAGCAGCAGCGCGCGGCCGACGGGCCATTCGGTCAGGTCGGAAACGTCGAGGATGTTCTCCTTCTGGATCGAGTTGTTCACGCTGCGCCGGCCGGTGCCGTCGATGTTGACGCTGCCTCGCACGATCTCCCTCTGGCCCACCAGCTGGCTGATCTCGCCGAGGAATTTCGCGTCCTTGATGCCGCCCAGGTAGACGGTGATGTTCGCGTTGTTGAACAGCGAGCCGAAGTTCGTCTCGCCGAACGCGGCCCTGCCTGGTCGGGGTTCTGCCAGATCGTCATGATCGGGATGCCCGCCGAACCGAAATACGAGTACACGTCGGCCAGTTCGGGCCAGCGGCAGATGTTCGCGGCCTCGTCCAGCACGCAGCACAACGGGACCGGCAGACGGCGGTTGTTGCCGGTGAACTCGGATTGGGCGCGTTGGAACGCGGTGAACGCCACCACCGCCGTCAGGCTGGCGGTCAACGCGGTGGAGGGACGGCCCTGGGCGGAAAGCAGGTACAGGGTGTCCTCGCTCGTGGCGAACTCGTAGGGGTCGAACAGGCCGCGCCGCTCGTCGATGTTCCCATTCGTATCCCGGTGCGGGTCGATCCAGTCGATGATCTCGGGGTCCGCGAGGAACGCGACCATGGTCTGAAGGCTGCCGAACACGCCGCTTCGGGTTTCCGGCGTCAGCGCGATCACGCTGGACACGCGCGAGGCGATGCCCGCGTAGCGCGGGTATTCGCTCAGGATGTCGGCCGGCGACGTGTCGCGCTCGTTGGAGCACCACCTGAACACGTCGGACACGGAACGGCCTCCCAGATGCGCGGCGAACAGGTAGTCGGCGAGCTGCTGGGCGGCGGTGCCGGGGAAGAAGTCGTCGCCGCCGGTCTGCGGCTGGCCCGAGGCGTACGCAGCAGTCGGCGATGCGTTTCGCGTCGGCGATGGACTGCACCGAGGCGATCAGGTCCCACACCCACGGCGCGCTCTTCCGGTTCGGGTCCGCGATGCGTTCGGGGTCGAACGTCCATATTTCGCCGTTCGGATGGTCGAGCCTGCGGATCGGGGCGGTCACGTCGAGGATATCGCCCTTGTTCGAGGTCGCCAGGCACGGGCCGGTGCCGAGAGCACGGCCGGGATCGCGTAGCACAGGGATTTGCCGGAACGTGGGCCCGCCAGAACGATAGCCATGTCCTCCCAGCTGGTGTACATCGACGTGTTGTCCACGATGTTGAGCCCCAGCGGATATCCCGGCGACATGCCCTTGCGGTAGCGGTCCGCTTCTATGAGCTTGACGCCATGGCCTCGGCGCGCTGGCGCGTCACCTTCTCCACGGCCTCGCATGGCCCATGGCAGGCGCGTACACGTCCACGCGGGTGCGTGCCTTGGCGCCGGTTGCCCACGGCACGGCCTTGCTGGC
>ENA-OQEX01000731-OQEX01000731.1-human-gut-metagenome-genome-assembly--contig:-NODE-731-length-15532-cov-8.557936_pt1 | contig 15532 bp, 19 predicted proteins | sample MGYA00242802_ERZ504649 | MGnify/ENA primary metagenome ERZ504649 (study PRJEB26092, sample SAMD00036194) | human gut metagenome | host: Homo sapiens | study: EMG produced TPA metagenomics assembly of...
AGGTGGGTCCCAAGACCAAGATCCTAGCCGTGGGACAGGTCTCCAACGTGCTGGGCGTCGAGAACCCGGTCAAGAACCTCGGCAAACTCGTGCACAAGTACGGCGCTACCTGGTCGTCGACGGCGCGCAGTCGCTGCCGCACATGCCGGTCGATGTGGCCGACCTGGGCGCCGACTTCTTTGCCTTTAGTGCGCACAAGGCCATGGGCCCATGGGCATCGGCGTGCTGTGGGGCAAGATGGACCTGCTCAACGCCATGCCGCCCATGCTTACCGGCGGCGAGATGATCGATTCGGTCACCGAGCAGAACGCTGTCTGGGCTCCCGTCCCCGAGAAGTTCGAGCCGGCACGCAGGACGCCGCCGGCATCTTCGCCACGGGCGCCGCACTCGATTACCTGGTCAACACGGTGGGTTACGAGAACATCCAGGCCCGCGAGCAGGCACTCGTCCACTATCTGATGGGCGAACTCATGCAGCTCGACTTTGTCAGATCATCGGCTCCATCTATTGGGACAACCACCACGGCGTCGTGAGCTTTAACGTCAAGGGCATCCACCCGCACGACGTAGCGAGCATCATGGACATGGACGGCGTCTGCATTCGCGCCGGCCACCACTGTGCGCAGCCGCTGCTCACCTGGCTGGGCGTCGAGAACCTTGCCTGCTGCCGCGCCAGCGTGGCCTTCTACAACGACAAGGCCGATATCGACAAGTTCATCGCCGGCCTGCATCACGTTTGGAGCACGTTCAATGGGTAATCTGTACACCTCCACCACGTTTATGGAGCACAACTCGCACCCCGACTACAAGTACGAGATGGACGCCCCCACGCACGAGCACGACGGCATCAACCCCAGCTGCGGAGACGAGCTCACCTTGCAGCTACGTGTCGAGAACAACGTGATCGAGGAGGCCTCCTTTACCGGCCACGGCTGCGCCATCAGCCAGGCAAGCGCCGACATCATGGCCGACCTCATCACCGGCGAGACCGTCGAGGAAGCTCGCCGCTTGGCAGAGCTCTTCCTCGCCATGATCCGCGGCGAGCAGCTCTCCGAGGAGGACTTGGAAGACCTGGACGAGGCCGCCCAGCTCCAGGACATCTCGCACATGCCCGCCCGCGTCAAATGCGCCGAGCTCGCCTGGCGCACCCTCGACGGCATGCTCGAGGGGCAAGCAAACCAGTAGCGTATGCCCCGAATCCAAGGTTTTTGATTGCCGAGCCGCCCGATACGGGCGGCTCTGTTTTTTCTAATGAGCGCGAACGCACATAGTCCGCGCGTCCGGCACCCCGTCTGTCATTTACCACACAGCCAGACGCGAACACGGGCGTTTTCCACAGCACCAAAGGCCTGCGGCAGGGCCACGAGCACGCCTAGCATCGTCCCATGCCCCATCCAGCTGGGCTCCGATTCGCTTCGCGCCTGCTGCAGACGGGTCCCATAGGGAGCGGCGTGCATTTTTGCGAGTATTCAGCACGCCAAGCTGTGTGTATACGCATCGAAAGCGTTAATCAACGTCTCCAGGCGCATATATAGTGCGTTTTAGAACAAGCATCGTGGTCTCAGGGGCGCAAACATGAGCTTCGGGAGCGCATCGGCAGGCATAAATAGCTTCGGGGCCCGTATGTTGGAAATTGCGACGGTAGTGGCAGTACCGCGATGCTGAAAACTCCATTTTTTGCACGGCGCAGATGGGGGTAGCACGGGCAAACCCGGACTGAGCCTTATTTTATGCAAGATGGCGATTGTTCTATGCATATTAAGAAGTGCAGTTGCCGCACAAAGCTTTTGAACGCTTGTTGCGGCGTATGGACGACCCCATCTGCGGCGCACAGGCGACCCTACATCACGTTTCCGCCAGTCCGCATCGCCGTCCGCGCGCGGGCACGCACAATACGAGAGACGGTACTTTTGCCAATCCCGGTATAGCGCTCAATCTGGCGCACCGTGAAACCGGCATCGTGCAATCCAAAAATAACGGTATCGCGCTGCGCCGGCGGTGCGGCTTTAACCCCGCAAAGCGGAACCCCGAGTTCCTTAGCCATCTTGCCGGCAAAGGCGTGGCGTTCCCACTCCGTCTCTTTCATATCGCCCAGCGCTGGCTCGCCGCCGTCGGGCGTCGAAAGTGAATAGGCAATAAAGCCCTCGGCAGAACCAAAGAGCTCAAGCACGCAAGAAGGATCAGAAAATCCCCTCGCGACATCAGCCGCGTCACCGTCGTAAGCGCGCAAATGCTCCGCAAAGCTGCTCCAGGGATAACGCTCGATTAGGCCAACGCCCGCCTCCTGTGGATCGGCGTGTACGGAGCGAATAGCCTCCATCACCTGCCAGTCGGTATCGAGCGAGCGCCGGTCAAAACGGTTCTGGAACAGATGACCTGTGCGCCCCGTGCGTTTATTGAACCGCCGCGCGTACGTCAAAAGCAGCCGGTGCATCGCCGCGCTCATCGCGTCCTCGTAATCTGCCAGCACCAGATGCACGTGATTGCCCATAAGACACCAAGCGATAACCGTGACGCCTGCCTCCCGGCAGCAGTCGCGCATCAACTCCAAAAACTCCCACCGGTCTTCATCGCCCTCAAAGATGAGCTGCTTGCCCGTACCGCGGGCACAGACATGGTAAAAGCCGGTAACCGTTCTCCAAACGCGCTGCATGGCGCTCCCTTCGCCGGGATCTGCTTGCCATCCAATACAGCACGATTGAAGCGTGCCATCAAAACATCCACGCAAAACAATAGACTCGCGCGGCCAAAGGCAGTAAATAGGCGGCGAACGGCACCGTTGCAACAGGTCAGCCCCTGCAACGCTTACAAGAGCTGACCAAAAGCTTGCCCAAGACGAACCCCCTCTACGGAAGTTCGCGACCACAGAACATAGAGTTAAACCGTTTCAATTTAAACTTCCGGACTTCTCGCTACGAAAACTGAGCCGTTCACCGAATATTCCGTGCATTTCGCGGTATTATAGGGGTTGCATGTCATGTCCCTTTCGAAGGGTCGCCCGGCAATCGCCAGCCACGACCCCCAGACGGGACGCCAACACGATAGAGAGGAGAGGCATGCAGTACTCACAGGAAGTGGAGAACATGTGCCCCGTTGCCAAGGGTGCATACCACGGCCCCGCACCCATCCCCGAGGAGGGCAAGTGGGTCCAGGCTAAGGAGATTTCCGACATCTCCGGTCTTACGCACGGTGTGGGTTGGTGCGCACCTCAGCAGGGCGCTTGCAAGCTCACGCTGAACGTCAAGGACGGCATCATCGAGGAGGCCCTCGTTGAGACCATCGGCTGCTCGGGCATGACCCACTCTGCCGCCATGGCTTCCGAGATCCTTCCCGGTAAGACCATCCTCGAGGCCCTCAACACCGACCTCGTCTGCGACGCCATCAACGTTGCTATGCGCGAGATCTTCCTGCAGATCGTTTACGGCCGCAGCCAGACCGCGTTCTCCGAGGGCGGCCTGCCCGTGGGCGCCTCCCTCGACGACCTCGGCAAGGGCCTTCGCTCTCAGGTCGGCACCATGTTCGGCACCAAGGCCAAGGGCGCTCGTTACCTCGAGCTCGCTCAGGGCTACGTCACCCGCATGGCTCTCAACGACAAGAACGAGATCATCGCATTCGAGTTCCTGAACCTCGGCAAGTTCACCGACGCGTCAAGGCCGGCAAGACCCCCGAGGAGGCCATCGCTGGCGCTATGGGCCACTATGGTCAGTGGGAGAACGCTGCCAAGTACATCGACCCGCGCACCGACGAGGAGACTCACTCCGTCGCCAGCGTGTTCCCGGTTCACGAGTAGAAAGGGAGGGAAATAACTATGACTGTTACGTTCGAAGGTTACGAGCGCCGCGCTGACAAGATCAACAAGTGCCTCGCCGACAACGGCATCGCCTCCCTCGAGGAAGCTCTGCAGATCTGCACCGACAAGGGCTTCAACCCGCGTGAGATCGTCAACAACACCCAGTCCATCGCCTTCCAGAACGCCGAGTGGGCCTACACCCTCGGCTGCGCTCTCGCTGTCAAGCGTGGCGCCAAGACCGCTTCTGAGGCTGCCGCCATCATCGGCGAGGGCATCCAGGCCTTCACCGTTCCCGGCTCCGTCGCCGAGGACCGCAAGGTCGGTCTGGGCCACGGCAACTTGGCGCTATGCTACTCTCCGACGACACCGAGTGCTTCGCCTTCCTGGCCGGCACGAGTCCTTCGCTGCCGCTGAGGGCGCTATCGGTCTGGCTCTGAACGCCAACAAGGCTCGTAAGAAGCCGCTGCGCGTTATCCTGAACGGTCTGGGCAAGGACGCTGCTCAGATCATCGCCCGCATCAACGGCTTCACCTATGTGAAGACCCAGTTCGACTACTACACGGGCGAGCTCAAGGTCGTCGAGACCATCCCCTACTCCGATGGTCCCCGCGCTGCCGTTAACTGCTACGGCTCCGACGACGTCCGCGAGGGCGTTGCCATCATGTGGCACGAGAACGTCGACATCTCGATCACCGGCAACTCCACCAACCCCACGCGCTTCCAGCACCCCGTCGCTGGCACCTACAAGAAGGAGCGCCTCGAGGCTGGCAAGAAGTACTTCTCCGTCGCTTCTGGTGGCGGCACTGGCCGTACCCTGCACCCGGACAACATGGGCGCCGGCCCTGCCTCTTACGGCATGACCGACACCATGGGCCGTATGCACTCCGACGCCCAGTTCGCCGGTTCTTCCTCCGTGCCTGCGCACGTCGACATGATGGGTCTCATCGGCATGGGCAACAACCCCATGGTCGGTGCCACCGTCGCCTGCGCTGTCGCCGTCGAGGAGGCCCTCAAGGCCTAATCGCGCCCGCGCGATGCTCATATAGTTGAGCTTTAGAGCCGCTACCTTTCGAGGTAGCGGCTCTTTTTGTTTGCGCTATCGCAGGGTAGCGAATGCCGATATATCAGTTGGGGCGAAATACGAGATGAAACGTCAGAGCGTCCATGACGCCCACCTGTCATATGTGCCTTTACCGATTTGCCGAGTCTTTGCGGCCCCATTACCGATCACCCGTGCGACAATGCGCCGGACGAGAAAGGAATCCGATGGAATCGACTGATGTACTGGTAATTGGATCTGGCATTGCGGGCCTTTGCGCCGCCATCGAAGCGGCGCGCACGGGTGCAACCGTCGCTGTGGCAAGCGCCGGCAAGACTATGAGTGGATCGAGTTTCTTCCCCGGAACCTGGGGCTTGGGGCTTATCGGACCCGTTAACGAAGACGACGAACAAGACCTCATCGATACCATCCAGACCGTTGGTGGCGGCGTCGCCGACCCCGAGCTTGTCCAGACGTTTGTCCACAGCATTCCCCAAGCAATTGAATGGCTCGAGCAAGACCTAGGCGTTGAGCTCCAGCGTCCGCAAAGCGCTGAGAGCGCCCAGCAAAAGCAATTTATCCCCTGTTTTGACCACAAGACGCGCATGTGGCGCGGCCTCACCCGTAAGCCCCTTGAGGACGCTCTGACGACCCGGATCGAGTCGCTCGGCATTCGCCTGCTCCCCCGCCATGAGCTTATCGACCTTGTTGAGAACACGAACGGCAGAATCACCGGAACCGTGCTCTACGACCTTACCGAAAATCGAATCGTGCCCTTTGCTGCCAAGCACGATCATCGCAGCCGGTGGCACAGGCGGCCTGTTCGAGCGCAGCCTTACGTCGGCTGATGTGCTCAGCTCCTCGCAGGCCATCGCACTGGCGCACGGCGCATCGCTTACTAATATAGAATTCATGCAGATGATGCCCGGCTTCATCGAGCCCAAGCGCAACCTGGTCTTCAACGAGAAAACCTGGCGCTACGTACATGTAGACCAGCCGGTCGATATTGCCGACGGCAAGCTAAACGATCTGCTTGAGCAGCGCTCTGGATATGGTCCTTTCACCTCGCGCTTGGCCTCCCGCGCCATCGACCTCGTCATAGATCAGGCAGGTGCAGAGGGCCTGGCGCTCCACTACGACTTCCCCCGCGAGGACATCCCCGAGTTTGTGCAGACCTTTGCCACCTGGCTGCAAGACGAGCACGGCATCGCGCCGACCGACGAGATGCGCGTGGCGATGTATGCCCACGCCGCCAACGGCGGTATCAAAATCGACAAGACCGCGTACGCAGGCGTTGAGAGCCTCTACGCCTGCGGTGAGGCAACAGGCGGCATGCACGGCGCCGACCGCATCGGCGGCTTGTCGAGTGCCAATGGCATCGTGTTCGGGCGCATTGCGGGCGCATCGGCAGCCCAAGCAGCGCTGGACGCTCCTGAGGCGGCCGCACCGATGGATATCGCCCTCCCCCAGCATGGCATAGCTACAGCAGACGCCGAGCGCCTGACCCGCTGCCTCAAACGCACAATGAGTACCTACTGCATGATCAACAGGACCGAAGCGGGTCTATCCAAGGCCCTGCAACAGCTTGAAAGCCTGCAAGACGACGCAACGGCGCTGAGCAAGCCACACGCCAATGACAGCGAAATCGCAGCCCTCGCCCGCCTGCAATCGCAGATTCAACTAGCACAGGAAATGGTCAAAGCCATGCGCAAGCGAACCGAAAGTCTCGGATCGCACTATCGAGCGAATTAAACTGGACACCTATCTAAAGCAAAACACAACTAATCGATATCTATGGGCCCCGTGAACTCGAAGTGGCACGGGGCCCATTCGTGTCCGCACGGCAGCGTATCCTAATTCTGAATACAGAGCGGGCAAAGCCCGCATAGACAATAGGCCAGCGAGGAGGAGATATGGACAGTAGAGATATCGAGAAGTGGCGTGTCAAACTTGATAGCTACGCCAATGTGGAAGACGGCGTTGAGTATTGGCTCGCACGCGATTTAATGGAACCCATGGGGTACACTCGATGGGAGAACTTTGCCGAAGTTGTTAAGAGGGCAAAAGTCTCGTGCGAAACAAACAAAACTCCAGTTGATTCCCATTTTCGTGACACCACGAAAATGGTAACTGCCGGTGTCGCCGCTCGCGCGGTTAAAGACTACAAACTTACGCGCTATGCATGCTATTTAATCGCCCAGAACGGAGATTCAAACAAGCAAGAAATCGCGCTCGCACAGGCGTACTTCGCCGTGCAGACGCGCCGGTTTTACTGATCCCCAGGGTAGACTCGATCTGTGAAAGCGGCTGTGCCCTTTCGGGTTCGACCCCAAGCGAGGTCAACAAAAAAGACGGCCAACTTTCGTTGACCGTCTTAACTTGCTTTGGTGGGCCGTCAGGGGGTCAGCCTGCTTTGCAGCGGCCGCTGCGGCGCTTCGCGCCTTGCGCGCTGCGCTGGTAAATGCTCACGCATTTCCTCAGCTCCGCGCCCCGACGGGTTCGACCCCATGAAAGGTCAAGAAAAAAAGACGGCCAACCTTCGTTGACCGTCTTAATCATCTTTGGGTGGGCCGTCAGGGGGTCGAACCCTGGACCTTGGGATTAAGAGTCCCCTGCTCTACCAACTGAGCTAACGACCCAAAGCTAAAGTCCGTTGTGGCGGACTTTAGAGAAGATATCGTGTGGTGGGCCGTCAGGGGGTCGAACCCTGGACCTTGGGATTAAGAGTCCCCTGCTCTACCAACTGAGCTAACGACCCGATATCAACACGAAGCAAGAACTGGGGTGGGTAAAGGGACTCGAACCCTCGACCTACGGGACCACAACCCGTCGCTCTAGCCAACTGAGCTACACCCACCGTGTCCTGTGCGCTTCGCGCTCGACTATTATTGCAAGGAACGCCACGCGATGCAAGCCCCAATTTTCAAGAATTTTGAAAAGAGTTTTTCAAGCGCGTTTCGAGCAATTCCCACCGGTTTCATAGGAGTAAACTTGCCCCACTGCAAATGCTCGAAAGGACCGGCATGAAAGAACTCTCCAACCGTACGGCAACGTTTACCGATTCGGTCATCCGCCGCATGACACGCATCTCCAATAAGTACGGCGCTGTCAATCTCTCGCAGGGCTTCCCTGACTTCGATCCCCCGGCGCAGCTGCTCAATAGCCTGAGCACCATCGCCGCCGACCCCAAGCCGCTTTACCACCAGTACTCCATCACCTGGGGCTCCCAGGCCATGCGCGAGGCGCTCGCCGCCAAGCAGGAGCACTTTATGGGCATGCCGGTGAACCCCAACGAGAATATCGTAGTCACTTGCGGCTCCACCGAGGCCATGATGGCCGCCATGATGACGGTCACGAACCCCGGCGACAAGGTCGTCATTTTCTCGCCGTTCTACGAAAACTACGGCGCCGACACGATCCTTTCGGGCGCCGAGCCCATCTACGTGCCGCTCAACCCGCCCACATTCGACTTTGACCGCGAGACGCTCGAGGCAGCCTTCCGCGACAACGATCCCAAGGCGATCGTCCTGTGCAACCCGTCCAACCCCTGCGGCAAGGTCTTTACCCGCGAGGAGCTCACCTTTATCGCCGACCTCTGCAAAAGTACGACGCCTACTGCATCACCGACGAAGTCTACGAACACATCGTCTACGCGCCCCACGAGCACGTGTACATGGCCACGCTGCCCGGCATGTTTGAGCGCACCATCAGCTGCAGCTCACTGTCTAAGACGTACTCCATCACCGGCTGGCGTCTGGGCTACACCATTGCCCCAGCCAGATCACCGAGCGCATCAAGAAGGTCCACGACTTCCTCACCGTAGGCGCCGCCGCTCCCCTGCAGGAAGCCGTCGTCACCGCCCTCAACTTCGACGACAGCTATTACCAGGAGGTCCTCGACCTCTACACCGCCAAGCGCGACCTATTCTGTCAGGGACTCGACAGCATCGGCCTCACGCACAACGTGCCGCAGGGCGCCTACTACGTGATGATGGACATCTCTGAGTTTGGCTATGACAGCGACCTCAACTTCTGCGAGGATCTGGCCTCCAAGGTGGGCGTGGGCGCCGTTCCGGGCTCCAGCTTCTTCCGCGAGCCCGTCAACCACCTCATCCGCTTCCACTTTGCCAAGCGAGACGAGACGCTCAACGCGGCGCTGGAGAACCTCAAGTCTCTGCGAGATAAAATCAAGCCGCGCTGGTAAGGACAGCCCGACAACTATAGGAACCAAAGAAGCCTCGCACCGTCCACGCGTTGCGAGGATTCTTTTTATAGCGCTTTCTTACATTGTTTAGAGCGCTATACTTTAGTGACAGAGCAACTCGTCACAGAGAGAGGAACACTATGGCAGAGCAGCAGCTTATCGGAGCGCTCGAGGCCGGCGGCACCAAGATGGTCTGCGCCACGGGCTATGCAGACGGTATGGTCCTGGAGTGCGAGCAGATCGCGACCACGACCCCGCAGGAGACCGTCGAGGCCGTCAACGCATGGTTTGCAAACAAGGGCATCGCCGCACTGGGCATCGGAGCTTTTGGCCCCACCGCAGTCAACCCCGCCTCGCCCCAGTACGGCAAGATCTTGGAGACCCCCAAGACGGCATGGCGCTACTTTGACCTGCTGGGCACCATTCAAAACGAGCTCGACATTCCCTGCGGCTACGATACCGACGTCAACGTCGCCTGCTTGGGCGAGGTCACCTTTGGTTGCGCCCAAGGCCTCACGGACGTGGTGTATCTGACCATCGGCACCGGCGTGGGCGCCGGCGTGCTTTCGGGCGGCCAGCTCGTGCACGGCATGATGCACCCCGAGGCCGGTCACATCCTGGTCACGCGCGACCCGCGCGACACCATTGGCGAGCACAGCGGCTGCCCCTTCCACGACAACTGCCTCGAGGGCTCATCGCCGGTCCCGGCGTCAAAAAGCGCTGGGGTGGCAAGAGCGCCGGAGAGATGGCCGATGACCCGGAGGCCATGGACCTGCTCGCCGGCTATCTGGCGCAGGCGCTCATGACCTACATCCTGTGCTACGCACCGCAAAAGATCGTCATCGGTGGCGGCGTGGCCGACCACACCCCCATCGCGCCGCTCGCACGCAAGAAGTGCGCCGAGATGCTCAACGGCTACATCGTCACGCCCGAGATGGCCGACATCGATAGCTACATCGTCAACAACAGCCTCGAGGGCAAGCAGGGCATTATGGGCTGCTTGGCCCTGGGCGCACAGGCGCTTCAGTAGCAGACGCACCCACAGGACGTGGCGCGCCCGGCAAATCCGACCTACGGAACGACGCCACCACGCCTCATATAAGCTCTCAAATAAAAAAGGCCGCCTAGGACCAAACAATACGTCCTAGGCGGCCTTTTTGGCGCACATCAGCGACCGTAAGAGATATCGGAGCACAACGCCCGTTGCCGCACCACAGCAGTCGATCATCACATCGGTGATCATGCCGGCGCGTCCCGGCACAAAGAGCTGAATCGTCTCGTCGATCGAGGGAATCAGCAGCAGGAACACCGCCGTGGGCAGCAGCACGTCAAAGGTGCGCCGGCCCTCAAAATCAAAGGCGTGCGTTGCCAAGATGCCGAGCACCATATACTCGGTAAAATGCGCGCACTTGCGAACAACAAAGTTGGTCACCCATTCATATGGAAGTCCCACGCCGTGCAGGAAACCGCGGATAGCTTCCATGACCGTTAGGCTCAGCGAGCCCGACCCCGAGCCGGGAACCAGCGAATTGCCCCAGATCAAGAGCGCCATCAGGCAGGTCACGACCGCCCATTTTCGATTGATCTTAACCATGCAGAAGTTATGCCTCCGCGCGGAGCGGCGCGAAGCTGGCGGTACCGCCCTCGATAACGCTCAGATAGGCACGGCCCGTACGCTTGGCGGTAGAGGACTGCAGGCGCTCGATCTCTTCCTCGAGGATCTGATTGACGCGCTCGTGACGACGATTTTCCATAATGCCGGCGGCAATAGCCTCGGCTCGCTCGATGCCCTCGCGCGAGATACGGGCGGTATCCTCGGGGAACACAGCGCTGTGACGGCCGACATAGGCGGGTGCAGCAGGCTGAGGGGCAGCGACGGGAGCGGGAGCTGCAACAGGAGCAGGCTCGTCGATCTCGTCCAGAATCGCGGTGGCAGCGGCCCACATGTCCTCGTGGCCCGAGTAATCGGCCATGGGGACATCAACCTCGAGTGAGGCATCCGGAAGGTCGCCGGTGTCGATGCGATCTTGGGCATCAATCGATGCGGTGATGGCTGCAGGCTCATCGAGGTCATCGAGATCGATGTCCGCGGCACCGAAAATGATAGGCATGCTGGCGAGGTTTGCGTTGTACGGCGCAGCCTCAGCCGCCTGCTGCTGGGCAGGAGCGCCCCAAAGCGAGCTTTCGGCGGCACGGCGGGCGGCAACGGCCTCCTCGTCCGCGGTCATGGCTTCATCAACGTACGAATTATCGGCAGAAGCGTTCGCGTCCGCGAGGTGGCGCTGCAGGCGTTATTGGCTGCCGCGTTGGCAACGAGTGCCACAAAAGCCGCCGTGCTGCCCGCAGGGGCGGCCTGGGAGCCAGACACGGCGCGTGCCGCGGCGGCGATGTCGTCGCGATTGAAGGAGCCGGTCTGCCGCCGTTGGTGAGCTCGTCGATGGCGACTTGATAGACGTCGCGCGAGCGCGCAGGGTCGCAGCTCACCGGCGAATCGTCGTCGAGCATGCTGTCGATCATGGACCAAGCCTCGGCCTCGTCCATGGCATCTGCGGCTCGAGCGATGGTAGGGACACCATCATCGGCATGACGGCGCTGGAACGCACCAGTCAGGCCGGAAAGGAATGCCGAGGTAGACTGCTCCGACTGAGCCTGAGAAGCAGAAGTCGCAGCGTAAGGAGTCGCATCCTGCTGCTGAGCTGGAATCGAGGCGGTCTTGAACTCGCTTTGATGCTGATTGAGATTGGCGGCACCGCCCATGGCATCGGGCTGGAACAGACGCTCTTCACGCTGCACACGGTACTCGGAGATACCCAGCGAGGCGGCATAGATACCACGCCCGCCCACCGCGCCCACGGCGAAGGGAACCGCACCCGCCACGACCGTCTCGTTCACCGACGAAAACGGCAGCGTCGCGGCATACATAACCACGGGAGCGGCAAGACCGATCCCGCACGAAAGTCCGGCAAGGACTGCTCGTTGTGTTGCATCAGAAGAAGCCATGAGCTCTCCCCATCTTCCAGCACCCAAATCGCATCATTCAGTTGGCTGCGCGAGAGAAGATGAAGCGGGGCTATGCCCCAAAGCAACGGTATATGGTTCGTTTCATCTGCGTTTTCCGTCGCGAAGCTTAAAAGCTATTATGCGAAACCACCCTGCCGATTGCAAGCGACGATGTCGGATTGAAACGGGAAACCTGCTGCTCGTCGGTCTTACGGTCAAAAATAAGCGCGGAGCGGCGCAATGGAAAGGGGCCGAGGCTCAAAGCCCCGACCCTTTATCGCATTGATGACTATCGCAGCGCGTGGATGACAACCTAGAACGTCTGCTCGTAGTCGCTGTGTTTTTTGGCCGAACGCACCAGGAACTCCTGGTTGGTGTTGGTGCCCTTCAGACCCTTGATAAACGACGCCGCCGCACGCTCGGTATTGTTCATGCCGGCAAGAATGCGACGCAGACCAAAGACAAACGGACGCATCTGCTCGTCGACCAACAGGTCCTCGTTACGCGTACCGGAGGCAACGGGGTCGATAGCCGGGAAGATGCGGCGGTCGGCCAGGTCGCGGTCGAGCTTAAGCTCCATGTTGCCGGTGCCCTTGAACTCCTCGAAAATGACCTCGTCCATCTTGGAACCGGTGTCGATGAGGCAGAGGCCAGGATGGTGAGCGAGCCGCCGTTCTCGATATTGCGGGCTGCACCCAGGAAGCGCTTGGGCGGATACAGTGCCGCCGAATCGACGCCGCCCGAAAGGATGCGGCCCGAGGCAGGCGCCGCCAAGTTGTAGGCGCGGGCGAGGCGCGTGATGGAGTCGAGCACCACCACGACGTCGCCACCCAGCTCTACGATGCGCTTGGCGCGCTCGATGACGAGCTCTGCCACGCGGGTGTGGTTGTCGGCAGGCATATCGAAGGTCGACGCCACAACCTCACTTGATGGAACGCTGCATATCGGTGACCTCTTCGGGGCGCTCGTCGACGAGCAGGCAGATGAGGTGCACCTCGGGGTTGTTAATCGAGATAGACTGGCAGATCTTCTTGAGGATCGTGGTCTTGCCGGCCTTGGGCGGGGACACGATCAGGCCGCGCTGGCCCTTGCCGATCGGTGACACGATGTCGATGGCGCGACCGGTAATAGAGTCCTTGCCGTGCTCCATGCGCAGCGGCTCGTTGGGATAGACCGGGGTGAGGTCGCCGAACTTTGGACGGTTGCGAATCTGCTCGGGGTCCAGACCGTTGACGGTCGTGATTTTGGCGAGGCCGGCGCGCTTGTCGCCGCCGCGCGAAGGACGCAGCGAGCCCTCGATGACGTCGCCCCGTGCGCAGGCGCGCGGAGCGGATGAGGTAGGCGGGCACGAAGGCGTCGTCGTTGGACTTCATGTAGCCATGGGCGTGGATGATGCCGGAGCTGTCCGGGCGAATCTGCAGAATGCCCTTGATGTCGCGGAAGCCCTCGGCCTTCGCAGCGGTGACGTAGATTTCCTCGACGAGCTCGGCCTTCTTCTTGCCGGTCGTCTCGATCTCGAACTCCTTGGCCTTCTCGCGAAGTTCGGCAACCTTCATGGCAGCGAGCTCCTCGCGCGAAAGCGTAGGCTCGGTGGGAGCGGCATTACGCTCCTTGTTGCGTTGCTTGCGATCGCGCTGGCGGTTGCGACGGTCGTTGTTGCGCTCGTCCTTGCGCTCGTTGCGCTCCTCGTTGCGCTTGTGCTGGCGACGGTTGGGGCGAGCGCCGTCTTCGCTCTCGGCGGGGGCGGCACCATCGGTTGCGGTGGTGTCAACATTGGCCGCAGCGGCGTCATTGGCCTCGGCGCCAGAATCAACCTGCGCTTCGACATCAGCATGCTGCTCGGCGGCCTTGGCCTTAACGGACTTCTTGCGACCGCGCTTGGGCTTCTCGGATGCAGGCTGTTCGACGTCCTGGGGCTCGGCGGCATCAGTCGATACATCGGCGGTCGTCTCGGTGGAATCCTCGGACGCGCCCTTCTTGGCAGCCTTAGCCTTGGACGTGCGCTTAGCAGCAGTGCGACGCCTGCGACCGGGACGGACGTCGGCGGGCTCGGCATCGGCAGAAACGGCCTCGGAAGTCGTAGCATCCTGGACGGGTTCATCGGCAGCAGTTGAGGACTTGGCGGTCGCCGCAGCATCCCGAGCGGCGGCGGCTGCGGCTGCGGCCTTCTCGGCCTCGACAAAGGCCTTAGGCTTGCGACCGCGACGGTGCGGGCGCAAAGCCGGATCGACAACGGGAACTTCGCTGGCCTCGACAGGCGCAGCGGCTCAACAGACGATGCACCCTCCCCTGCCGCGGAACGGACCGAAGCCTCAGTGAGCTCGGGGGCTGCCTGTTCAGCAACCTGCTCGGCTTTAGCAGCCGTGAGACGGCGTGTGCGCGGTGCCGGCTTCTCGGTCGGCTGGTCGGCGGCAGGCGTCTCGGGCACAGACGGAGCTGCGAGCTCGGTCAGAGCCGCGGCCTCGCGCTCGGCAGCACGACGGCGGCGCGCACCACCTGAGCCTCGCTAATCTGCGCCAACGCACGTGCCTGCGCGACCTCATCGGAAATCGGCGCCGAAGAGTCAGCTGCAACGGTGCGCTTGCGCGCGTCGTGCGCGTGGTACGGCGCTTGGGCTTGGTGGCCTCCTCGCCGTCAGTGGCAGGTTTGGCCGTGCGGCGCGTACGCTTGGGCTTTGCCGGAGCAGCCTCCTCACCAGTTGCAGACACGGCCTTCTCAGCCGCTGCAGGCGTAGGCGTCGAAGCAGCTTGGGCATCTCAGGAGCCGAGGCTTGCGCGGGCGCCGCGACCTGGTCCGACGCAACCGGTGCAGCGGGAGCGGCCTGCGTCGTCGTTATTTCGTTTTCTTGCTGTTGATCAGACACAGTGTTTGCTCAACTTTCTTTTCAAGCCCTGTGATCACATGCTCCCTGCATAAACCTTCAGGGCGGCTAAACAGTCTAGTTCCGTTCAAAACGACGGACATCATTGATCTGTATCGAGATGATTGCGTCAACTACGCAGCGTTAGTGTAACACAACCGCCGCCACCTGCAACTTAGTCATTGGGTGTTCCTATAGTTTTGTCAACCTTCGACGCTACTCCCGGTAGGCACCCGGTCGCGCATCACGCGTATATCGCCCTGAGCCGCTTCCTCGCGACGGCCTTGAGCGCCCGCCCGTGCCCCATGCCCCGCGCCCTGCAGGCCCGGTAGTACTCGCCGTAGCGCCCCGACGACCTCACCAGGCTGTTGCACGAGAAGATCAGCAGGGACTTGAGCCTCGCGTCGCCGCGCCTGGACGCCCTGACCGACCTCACCGACGTGCCGGAGCTCCTCACCCTCGGGGCTATGCCGCAGTACGAGGCCAGGTGGTCGTGGTCCGGGAACCTCGCGATGTCGACCGATACCGCGAGCTGCGCCGCCGTCCTCGGCCCGATGCCGGGCACGGTGAGCAGGCACGCGTAGGTCTCGTCGCCCTCGAGCAGCCCCGCCGTCTCGGCCTCGAGGGCCCCGGCCTCGTCG
>ENA-OQEX01000732-OQEX01000732.1-human-gut-metagenome-genome-assembly--contig:-NODE-732-length-15532-cov-4.637715_pt1 | contig 15532 bp, 23 predicted proteins | sample MGYA00242802_ERZ504649 | MGnify/ENA primary metagenome ERZ504649 (study PRJEB26092, sample SAMD00036194) | human gut metagenome | host: Homo sapiens | study: EMG produced TPA metagenomics assembly of...
TGCGAATTTCGGGATAATCCCGCTTTCGATATAACCACACTGGTCGGCACACCACGATACGAAGCAGGCACACCATTCTACACGCCCATCAAAGCCATACCAACTCCAATAAGCTGACCGCCCTCATTTCCGAGCTGTGTCAAAGCGACCTCTACAATGGCTTGGTTGCTGCCGCTTGTGAACGCCCGTCCATACGGATAATAGCGTAACACATGGGCGGGGTACTGTGTGTCGCCGTATTTTCCCACCCTAACCGCTGTGCCTGCATGGTGGAAAACTCTACCGCATTGGCGTAGGAATAACCGCCGTAGTTGGTTTTCGCCCATGAGATATACCCATTGCCGAAGTTATAGCCCTGCAAGGCGAGCTTGATACGCTCCATGTCAATCGGGTTTTCCACCTCGGCAGAGATAAGGGCGGCTTTCAGCTCCTGCACGCCGCACTGGATGGAATACTCTGGGTCTTGTATCCCGTTCGGCTCATGGGGATACCTTGTGTTAAAGCTGCCCTCCGCCGCCTGCATGGGGTCAAGCCCACGCCCGCCAGACTCCTGCATCATCACCGCCTTGATAAGCTCCACATATTCGGGGATGCCGTACTGCTTAGCGTATTTCTGTATCAACGGCGTGTAGGCTTCCACCTCCACACTGACGAGGGTATAGGAAGTGCTTTCGCTTCCTCCCCCAAATAAGGACACGGCACATCCGAGTAGGACAACAATCAAGATAATCACGACGCAATCCAGCCGCCTGCGATTAAAGCGGAAATCAGAGCCTTTGTTCCTGCAATAATCGCCTTGACCGCAACTATAGTGGCTCTGACCGTAGCTTTTGTTGCTTCAGCGGTTGCCTTTGCGGTGGCTTTTGCCGCCTGTGCTGCCTTTTGGGCAGTTTTCGCAGAAGCCTTTGCCGCTGCATGTGCCGTTTTTACCGAGGTTTCCGTCGTTTTGATTGCCGCCTTAGAAGTTGCCTGTGCGGTTTTAATTCCCTTTTCGGTAGTCTTGACTGTTCCCTTAGCAGTTGTTTTCACCGCTTTTTCTGCATTTCGGGCTGTGCTCTTAATCATTTTTTGCCCCTGCTGTCGGGTCTTTATCAACTGCGATTTTGCTGTCTGAGAAACATCGGGGGCAGAGGAACGGCTTGCAGCCCCGTGACGGATCTGCAAGCGTGTTGTTCTGACATATTCTGTGCTGCTTTCTGTTCTACGGCTTTGACAGCCCGACTTTGCTTGAAATCGGTTATTTTATCTTTTGCCTTACCGATATTCTCCTGCGTTGTCTTGACTGCCTTTTGCCCCTGCTTATTGAACTGGTGGACACCTTCGTCCTTTGCACGGTCTGCCGCAAAAGAAATCCTGTCCGCAGCATATTCTGTGGCAGAGTTTTCATCAGCGTAATATCCCTGTTCCGCTTTTTCCTTTATCCCCACATAGGCAGACTTCATACGCTCACTGGCTATGGCGGCTTTATCTATGGTCTTTATCGTACCTTTGACCGCATCTCTGGTTTTTATATCAGCCATAGAAAACCTCCTTTCCCAGAGAATTTGCGTTCAAATCAGCCGACCTTTTTTGCCACTACAACGAGCCTGCCGTTCTGTGCGGAGTATTCGCAGGTGGAAAGGGTAATGAGCCTGTCGCCGTATCCAGCGGTCACACCTGTATCATACAAAGCAAGCTCCTTGCACTTCCCGATATAGGAATTAAAATCTTCCTCATTCTCCGCATCAACAAAGTCGTAGTATCGGAAGCCCTCAGAGCTGTACGCCACAGTCTTAAATACAGCGACGATTTCATACTCTGCCTGCTCTGTGAGGGTATCAAACTGAATATTCTTGTGTTCCTCATAAAAGCTCTTGGACTTGTAATCCTCCAACGCTCCAAACATCTTGCCGCCCTTAATGTGATGACCGTAGATAACCAGATTGTCACTTTCAGCAATATCGCAATTCTCCTGCACATAAGGCGTTCCTAAATCGCTGTACTCTTTTTCAAAATTGTGCTTCAGATAAAAATTCGGATTGTTCCTGCTCTGCATCACAGGATAATTGATTGTCGTGCCGGCAATGGAAATCCAACCGACATATCCTCATTCTGTAAATACAATTCCTGATACTTGGCAAGCACATCTTCCCCCTCGCTGACAGGGGCATCGTCTGGCACGGTTTCATCCGTGGGAGCCTGCTCTACCATCTCGGCAATCTCCTCAAAGGCTTCCGTCTGCTCGTCCACCTCTGCATAGTAATGATAAATGCGGAAGCCGCAAAAAGCCGCCGTACCTAACAGGCACACGGCGGCTACAACACAGATAATAGATTTATAATTCTTCATAGGCTTTTCCTTTCTTATCTTGAAATTTCCGTCTGTTTTCTGGGAGCAGGAAGCTCCCTGCAATATTCGGGGTATCTGACCTTGATACCCTCCATAAAGTAGGGAGCAAACTCACAGCAAAACAACTCCTCTGGCGTGAAATACCGTTCCCGCCCTTCCTCTGCATACCCGTTCCAAAGGTTAAAAGCAAGATGGCAGACCTTGACTGTTCCGCTTGTCTGCCAGCCGCCGTGCATACCCTCTGGCTCGATGCAGTCCTCCTTGAAATTGAACATCTGGTTGATGTTCGCCCTCGTTTCCGAAGCGATACCCATCACATAGAAAAATGCCCTGTGATAACAGTCGTTCACTCTGCATTTCATCATATTTTCCAGAAAGAAATCACGGTGAGCCGTATCACGGAATTTAATATCAGCCATAAAAGACCTCCTTTCTTAGACCTCACCGAACTTGGTCGTCATCAACTTGTAAAGCTCGGTATTGCGTGGGAACTTGTTTACAAACGGCACAAGGGAGCTGCCAACTTTGAGTAATCCCTGTCCTGCACCGACATTCGTGATATAACTCATCTGAAGGTCGGAGATATTAAGGAGCTTGGCAAGCTCAAGTCTGTCCGTAGATGCTTGGTTAAGCATAATGATAAATTCGCTGTTAGCAAGCATCGTCCTTGCCGTATGGCTCTGCAAAAGGTCGTCTACATTCTGCGTAATACCCGTACAGTACGCACCGTATTTACGCACACGCTTCCAGAGGGTAAAGAGGAAGTTTGCAGAGTATTCGTGCTGAAAGAGCAGATAAATTTCGTCAATGAAAATAAAGGTATTTCTGCCTTTGGCTCTGTTCTGAGTGATACGGTTTAAGATGCTGTCAAGCACCACAAGCATACCGATAGGCTGTAACTGCTTGCCCAAATCCAGAATGTCATAGCAGATAAGGCGGCTGTGAGTATCAACATTCGTGTGCTTTGCAAAGGTGTTGAGCGAACCGTCCGTAAACAGCTCAATCGCAAGAGCGATTTCCTGTGCTTCTGGCTCATTCTGTTTTAACAGCTCCTCACGGAAGTCCTGCAAGGTGGGCGGCGTTCCCATATAGTTGCCCTGCTGATAGTAGCGGTACACGCTTGCCGTACATCGGTCAATAATGGATTTCTGCTTTGCTCCCAAGTTCGTGCCGCCGATGAGCTGTTCGCAAAGGGATAAAATAAACTCCGATTTCAGAATGACAGGGTTTGCACCGTCACCGTAATCGGAGTTCATATCCATAGCATTGATGTGATTTTCACTTGTCGCAGAGATATGAATGACTTCTCCTGCATTGCTTTCACAAGCGGGGAATACTCACGCTCTGGGTCAATGATGATTATATCGGCATTAGGGTCGGTCAGAATGATATTCGTCATTTCTTCCTTTGCGGTAAAAGATTTTCCTGCACCTGACACACCGAGAATAAAGGAATTGCCGTTAAGGAGCTGCCTGCGGTTGGCAATAATCATATTTTTGCTGATGACATTCTGACCGTAATACACACCGTTTTCGTGGTAAATTTCCTGCACACGGAACGGTATAAACACTGCAAGGCTCTCTGTTGTGAGGGTACGCAGGGCATCTATCTTCCGTACACCAAATGGCAGAGCTGTATTTAATCCGTCCATCTGTTGATATTTCAGCACCGCAAACTGGCACAAGTGCTTTCTTGCGGTAGTCAAGAGAGCTTCTGTATCATTGTCGAGCTGCTCTTTGGTGTCAGCCGTATGCACCATCGTCAGCACGGCAAACATCATTCTCTGGTCACGGGTTGTCAAATCGTCCAGAAATTCCTTGCTTTCCTTTCGCTGCTGTTCCAAATCATAGGGGATAACGGCAGAAAAATTGTTGTTCTGGTTCTGCTTCCTCTGCCAATTCGTGATATTGGTTTCCACACCAAGCAGACGGTTTTCCACCTCCCGCACGGCTTCATCTGTGGGAACGGGGATAATGTCAACGGACAGCATCATATTCCTGTTCAACTCACAAAGCTCCGCCACCATACTGTCCTTGATATATGCCGCATACTCTCTGAGAAAAATCACACGCCCATATCTGTCACCCATTCTGAAGCAGTCGCTCTCAAATTCAAAGGTATTAGGGCAGATAAAATCCTTGAAATCGTGACCTTTCCGCATCGTCTGGGTAATATCGAAGTGGAACGCTGTTTCTTCTCCTGTACGGTAGAAGTCGTGGAAGATACGTAGCTTGTCGCCTGCGTCCAGTTCCACACACTTCGACCCCAGACGGTTAAAGTGGGCGATAAGGTCAGCACCCACACGGGCAAAGTAGTTTCGGGCTTCCTCGATATTCTTCTTGCAGACAGATACGGTTACATACTTATCCTGTACGATGGAATTAGCCCCTGTCGCCTTATCCAGAAGCATTTTGTTGTATTCCTTGCGGTACTTATCCAGACCGTCATCAGCCATTGGGATTAAAATGGTCTGTTCAAAATCAGCTTTGTTCAAGCGACGGTTGTTGATAGTGATTTTCGTGGTCGCACCGCTGTCAAGGGAATTAAGAAGCTCCGAGTATTCAAGGAACATTGCTTCCTTATCCTCACGGCTTGCCACGGCATAGTTTATATCCTCAAACTTAAAGGTCTTTGCGTACTTGTTCCTGCCTACAAGAAATATGCCGTCCTCCCAGATTGTCTTAATCGGGATAACATTTTGTACCGACTTCGGCACAACAAACTTTTCCCTGTCCTGCTTGAACAGATTTTTAAGAGTTCTCAGCATTGTTTACCTCCTTGCTGCATTTCGCTTTTTTCTTTTTCGATTTCTTTGGTTTTGGTGTCCTGCCTTTCTGCTTTTTCCGTACTGTCGTCAACCCTTTTTCATAGGCTTCAATGGTTGGCTTCACCGTTTCATAATAAAGATTATCTGGCAGGAACATCAGCTTTTTCGGCATCAGAAATTCTGATTTAAGCCACGCCCAGACAAACTGCTCTGCGGTCATACCGTTGTATTTGATAAAGCCCATAGCCGCAAAGGGGAATGCACCTAAGATACAAACCCAACTGAGTGTTTCCGTTCCAAACCGTGGACGGAGAAGAAAATACAAACCCATCGCCACGCCGCAGGCAAGGACAGAAAAAATGAACTGTCTGAGTGACAGTCCAAAAAACATACTCTCCGTATAATTACGGATTTCCTTATTTATCTTTACTTCCAATCATAGCACCTCCCTTACAAGCCCATCATTTCTCTTACAACACGGTCTGCCATTTTGACCGCACCGACAAGGACGAGCATATTGAACACAAGTTCCCCGATATAGCTCCATACCATTGTAACCGCCGCCGCATCGGGATTGACCACAGGCGGAGAAGAAGCAAATAGGGAAAAGATAATGCAGGCAAGCACGATAACCGCACCTTCAAGGCATACAGCGGCATAGCTCTTAATGAAGCTCTTGCCGACGCTTTGGCTCGGCTCTCCCGCAAAAGCGGAAAGGGGTACGGGTGCTATGGCAGTATAGATATACAGCTTGAAAAACCTGCCATATACCGACATAATCATTATGAATGACAGCACCGTAATAAACAGTCCGCCTATCAGCGTGACCGCCCATAGCGGGATACTCTCAAAAAATCCGCAATCTTCAACGGCTGTCACGATTTCCTGCGGCAACACCGTCTGCTGTGCCGAGCCAAATCCTGCGGCATTCATAATCGTGGAAATCATACCCTGCACAATCTTAAACAGTGCCATCATCAGTTCTAATCCGTAGGTCACTGCACCTTTGGCAATGGCAAAGCGGATAAACAGCTTCAAAGCCTGCTCTGGTCGCTTGACTTCTGCAAAATTTCCGCAGGTACGCATCACACCCACAACAAAGAACAGCACGAGCAGGGCAAGTCCAATAGCCTGCACCGCACCGTGAATATCCACGATGACATTCCATATCGTGCCGCCCTTAAAATTCTCTGGGGATTGAGTAATGAGCTGCCATATCTCGGCTAATTTCTCATTCCAAGTGTTTAGGGCGTTCTCTAAATTCTGTACCACCCAGTTATCAGACATTTGACCACCTCCTTGATGATATTAGATAACGGGAGCGAGTTCCGCACTCGGCGGATCTGCTCCCGTTATCTTTTTGTGTCAGTCTGTTATCTTAGCCTGTGATAAGAGTCAAGATTTCCTTTGCGAAGGTAATGACAACGCCGCCTGCAAGGGTCAAAAAGCCGTTAGCCCTCTGGGACGGGTCGTGGGATTTGAGGGAAAGACCAATCTGCACGATACCAAAGCCGAGCATAATCATACCAACAGCCCTCACCAGACCGAAAATGAAATCGGACAGATTGTTGACTACCTGAATGGGGTCATTGGCAGCAAAGGCGGTTACGGAAGTACCAAGCACAAATGTCATTGCCATAACAGCCATACAGTAATAGCGGAAGCCTTTCTTAACCTTTCCAGTCATCGGCAGCTTCGTGGTTTTCTTGTTCTCATTCTTCTTAAAAAGTTTCATAGAGTAAATCCTCCTTATAAATTGAATATTTCTTCCAAGTCCTCATCGGACAGAAGCTCATAGGAAGTGCTGACAGCTGTCACGCTCACGGCGTTATCTGGAATATCACTGTCAAACACAAGAGTTGCGACAGCCTGCGTAGGCTCTCCGTGGATATACGGCGGTTGCCCTCCGTCAGCCGTCAGCTTCACATTCGGGTGCTTCAAGATGTCATACTTGAAGTCCATAACGGGGCGTTCTCCACGCACAAAAAGAAGTGCGTATCGGTTATCAAGCATACGCACTTCGTCTGGGGTCATCAGCTCACGCCCCGAAATCTGATAATTTGTTGAATAGTTACCACTCCGCCCAGAGCTTTTCCCGTAGGTGTTGGTATCAATGGTTTCCTTGCCCAAAAGTTCTGACACATATTTGTGGGTGCTTTGCTCGTTGCCGCCCAAATACAGAAACTCATCGCAGTTGCCGACAATGCTTTCCCATTGCTTTTCAAAAAGGGCTTTGAGCTGTGCCAGATTTTGCAGGATAATGGATACCGATACCCCTCTGGAACGCATAACAGACAGGATTTTATCAAAGTCATCAGGCAATGAAACATTCGCAAATTCGTCCATTATAAAATGGCAATGCACAGGCAGGCTTCCGCCGTACTTGTGGTCTGCAAGATAAAAAAGCTGCTGAAAGAGCTGGGTATAAAGGATACTGACAAGGAAATTAAAGCTCGTGTCGTTGTCTGGTATCAGAGCGAACAGAGCGACCTTCTTTTCTCCCAGACTTGGCAGGTCAAGCTCATCGGTGGCGGTAAGCCTGCAAGGCTCTCCAGATTGAATTTTTCAAGCCTTGCGGCAAGGGTTATCTGGATACTCTTTAAGGTCTTTGCACTACCAGAGTGGTAATCCCTGTAATACTTGAGGGCGATATGCTCTGGGTTTACCATTTCCAGACGGTCAAACAGCTCGTCCAGAGGGCTTACATAGCTGTCATCGTCCTCTCGGACTTCGCCTGCACGGAGCAGCTCCATAACCATCGGGAAATTCTGCTCGTCTGACGGTGCTTCATATTTCAGATAGAACACCAGAGCCAGAAGCAGCATACTTGCCGCCGTATCCCAGAACGGGTCTTGCGACTGTGAGCCTTTCGGCGTGGTCGCTTTAAACAAATTTGTTACCAACCTCTGAACATCGTTATCGTTCCGCAGATAGACAAAAGGATTGTAACAATGACTGCGGTGCATATTGATAAGGTCAAGTACACGCACCTCATAGCCTTTATTTTCCAACAGACCGCCGATGTCACGGACGATTTCGCCCTTTGGATCGAGTATTACAAAAGATGTGTTGCACTGCATAGCATTTGGCTTGCAGAAAAACCTTGTTTTACCCGCACCAGAGCCACCACATACTAAAATGTTCAGATTCCTGCGGTGCTTTTTCCCGTCCAACCCGATACGGACATTCTGGGTCAAGAGCTTATTAGCTGACGGGTCTTTATCTCGGTACTTCTTATTCAAAGCACCTGCGTTGCCCCATTTCGCAGAGCCGTGTTCCTCACGCCTGCGGTAATTCCTGCGTGTAGAGAAATAAACTCCGATGCCCATAGCGTAGGCAAGCAAAAAAATAAGGACAGTCTTTACGCTGTCCTCACACATCGTTATTTCAAGCGGATTGCCCATCGCCACGGGTATACCTCGGATAATCTCTACAAGACCGCCGCTGACATAGGGTGCTGTCAGCAGGGCAAGCCATACAACAGGAAGTATGCCGCAAACAGTAAGGATTAGGCTCGTTTTCTGGTCATCGTTCCTCATTACACCTGCAATGCACGACCTTAACCTTTTTTGTCGGAGCGTGTGCCACCTTACTTATCAGCTCGTCAACAGGCTCGGTGGGGCGTTCCTCCTGTAACTGCCTTGTACGCAGGGTGTTTAAGGCGTTGATGACGATATTCTTATCGTACTTATCAAGTGCGATATGGTATCGTTCCTCTCTCATAGTCTGCACCTCCGATTAGCGTTCCTGCTCTTTGTTCTTTGCAGGCTTGTTCTTCTCCATACTCTTATACATATCGCTCTGGATTTCGCCCAGAACATCACGCATCGTGCCAAGCTCTCCTTTGAACGCCTGCGTATCCATTTCCGCATACTCTCTGGGAAGTCTGGAAAAGTCAAAACCTCTGGTATCCACGCCGTAACGAGAGCTTACCATATAGGCAACGCAGAAGGAGTTGAAATCGGAAACATCACGGCTCTCGTTGTACTTAAGTCATAGACCGCCGCCGACACTTCTTTTGCCATACTCACGAACAGCACTTCCTCGGAAAGCCCCTTCTTGACAAAAATGGTCTGCTGAGAGCTGTCATAATAGGCAGGCAGTTCAAGCTCATCGACAGGAACACAGGGTACAGGCTTGCATCAATCAGAGCCGACACAAGCTCACGCATGGATTTCGGCTCCTGTTCCTGCTGCCTGTCCTTTGCCGAGGTTTCAGAAATGTCATAAACCACTTTGGCATTGTAGGAGATACCCTTTGTCCCGTCCTCACGGTGTATTCCTTGCTCGGCTCAAGAATAATGATTTTTTGTGCATCCTTGTTCACATAGACACGGCTCGCTTTCCATTTGCTGTACTCTTTAAGCTGCGTTGCTTCGGGCATCTGTGCTGACACCAGAATAGCGTTAGCCACGGAGTAACGGTCAAAGCGACCCTGCACATCAAGATACTGACGGAAGCTGTCGCCGCTTGCCATCATTTCAAAGCAGGTATTGTCAATCAGCTCATAGGCTTCTTTCCGCTGTGCCTGCTTTGCGGCAGCCCATTCCTCTTTATCAAAAGGTCTGTTGCCGCCGCTGAATACATCATAAATACTCATAGCTGTTTACCTCGTTTCTTTGGATTTTGGTTTCTTTTTCTTTCTCTGGGGCTGTTTATGCTCCGTTTTCCCGTTAGCACTTTTCGCCCTGTCGGAAGCTCCGCTTTTGTCCAGGGCGGAAGTGCCAATCTCTGCTTCCTGCTCCTTGCGGCTCTCCTTGATTTTCCGCAGTTCCTCTCTGACAGAAGGTTTCTCCTTAGTCATAGTAGCCCCCTCTGCGAACTTCTTTGGCTGCTCTGAGGTAGGCTCGGACTGAGGGGATTTTTCTGTCTTTGCCACCGAGGGGTTTGGGGCGTTTTCCTCCTTCTGGATGGGCTTGCCCATAAGCTCGTCAAGCAGCTTGTCTTTCTCCGCCTTTTCCTGCACACCAATCTCTGGCTGACCGTCCTTTGCATCTTTGGATTTCTCGGCTTCCGTCACAATAGAAGCGGTATCCACCGAAGCAAGATTAAAGCGTTCCACGATACGACTGATTTTCGATGCGTCTTCGGCACGGGCGATGACATCGACCTCTGCATTGGGGTCTTTGTTTTTCCTGTCCGTGAGGACGCAGTAAAGCACACCGTATTTTTTCGCTTCCTGAGTGAACTTTTTCAAGTCGCCGCTTTTGACGGTAAAGACTTTCAGTTCCTTACCAGAACGGAGCATACTTGTCAGCCTTGCTTTGCCTTTGGTTTTCTTTTCTTCTTTAAGAATGGAATACAACAGGATAGCGATGTTCTTCGCACCTGCACCTGTAATTTTGGCAGCGACCTCAAAGCCCTCCAAGCTCATTCGGACGATTTGTTCTGCCACTTCGCCGCCTGTGTTCATTCTTCATCAGCTCCTTTCTTTGCTGTTCGTGTTCGTCTGCCCGTATCGTCTGCAATTTTTCCTTGAGGGTATCACTACGGGCGGAAATGCCCTCGCACAGTCTGACCTCCTTTCGGATAATTTTCAGCCGCCCCGAAATATCGGAAAGCTCTGCCTTGACTGCTTCCTTTTCTTCGCCGCTTGTTCTGCGGGATTTAGAGTAAAGCTCCTTTCTCTTCTGAAGCAGGGCAGACATCTCCGTTTTCAGAGAGCCTTTATATGAACAAAGCTGCTCCGCCGTATCAATGTGATTGCGGCAAAGTAGCCTCGTTTCCTGTGTGATGGCTTCCATCTTCATAAGGTCGTCCTTTAAAAGATAATGAAGCCGTGCATAATTTTGTTTTCTGCCTTTCGGCAGGATACCGAGCTTGTAGCAGTAATGGAGATACAGCCCACGCAAGCCACCGATTTTCTTGGCGTTCTTCAAAGAGCCTTTGACCCGATAGACCTTAACCTGTGGCTGTGGCTCTGAGAAGCTCTGGAATTTGACCGCATAGGAATTTTCGCTGATACGCTCCATAATCCTGTCATTGGTGTATTCCTCTCCGAGCTTATAAAGCCGCTTGGGTCTTTGCCAGCCCTTACCGATAATCGTCCAATACTTGCGGTTGGGGGCAAAGTTTATGCGGTAGCCCATTTCTGCCAACTGGCGGTCAAAATCTTTCAGCGTGAAAGATTTGCTGATAGCTTCTTCCACCGCCTGCCTTGCAACATTGTCCCTTGTAGGTCGCCCTTCCTTTTCCGCTTGGTAGAGGGCATAGGGCTTTTTCTTGCCGCTTGGGTGTTCGATGACAGACAGGGCATACTCACGGCAAAGCTCATCGGAACGCTGACGGAGCAGCCGCAGATTTGCTTTGTTGTCGTGGTAGTGCATACCGTCCGCAAAAGAAACAGAGTTCACGACAAAGTGATTATGCAGGCAGTCGGTATTCAAGTGGGTGGCAACGATGACTTGAAATCTGTCGCCCCACATTCGCTCGGCAAGTTTAACGCCGACCTCGTGAGCCTGCTCTGGCGTAACCTCACCGTGCTTGAAGCTCTGAAAGCCGTGGTAACAGACAATCTCACTCGTATCGTTCCATTGGACTTTGGCAATCATCATTTCATCTCTGGCGGTGGTCGGGTCGCAGTTTACGCCTGTGACAAAAAAACGCTGCTCGGTCTTATTCTTATTGGTAGCGTACTCCATTACATCGACCATCGCCTGCAGGTCGGCTTCGGTGTATTTAGGGTTGGCGGTCTTTTCGGGATTTTCGGCATAGTCGATTGGGTGGTCGAGCCTGCCACGCACATCCCATATCTCGCAGACCGCCATTACGATGACCTGCGTGGAAGCAGATACCTTCTGCGAATGTCAATCTGAAACTCGTGCCATTTCCTTGCTTCCTCACGGAGCATCGGGGTATCCACAAAGCCGAGGGCGTTTGCCTTAACCGCAAGCTGATTGATACGGTTTCCAATGGCGGACAGTTCACGCATCATCTGGTAGAACTCTGGGGCGGGCTTTTCGCAGAGCTGATAGCCCCTTACCATTTCTCTTAAAAAGGCTTCTTTTGAGCGACCCGATTTCCGCACAAGCTCATTAAGGTGTTCGGCTTCCTCCTCAGTCAGACGGAAAAGTATCTGCACATTTCTTTTTCGCATTGTCCACTTCCTTTCTCTCGGAAAGTCTGTTTATCTGCAAGCAGCACATACACACAACGCCGAACAGACCGCCGAGCATTGTGCCGATAATGAAAAATAAGAACTCACTCATTCTTGAACTCCTTTCTGTTCTCACGGGGTATTAGGGGCTGCCCCCTAACAAGCGAATTTGGCTAACCAAATTCAGTGCTTGGTAAGACATCTCATTCTTCGCAGTCGTCCTCATACATACACTCACCGCACACAGGGCAGAAGTACGGGCAGTCCGAACAATCTTCATTTTCCTGTAGTGTATTCTCGCCCGCACCGTCAAGACCGTCCTCTCTCTGCTCGGTAATATCGGCTTCACCGCAGACAAAATCATCATCGGTAAAGTTGATAAGGTCGGTATCGAACAGGATAATTTTTGTCTTTTCCTTTGCCTGTTCGGGGCTTTCCGCATAGACGCAAACGGTCTTTCGGTAATGGGCAGTAAGGGTTACATCATACTTTTTCAATGGTTCATTCCTCGCTTTCAGCATTAAATTTTGATTTGGTTTCGGTGTCTTTCTGGGGAAAAACTGCTATACAATCAACGGGCATCACTCCTTTCACGCTTGGGCATAGGTCTTGCAATTTTCAGATAGGACAACAAAAAATCGTTGAAGTCCTTGCCGACAGGCGGTGGATCATCAACGATTTTGTAGTCTTTCTGCAACAGTTCTTTCAAAGTAGCGGTACAAAGCCTGCCTACCTTATCATTATCCAGATGCAGAACTATGGTCTTAATTTGTGGATTGGCACTCAAAAAAGTTGTGAGGGCTACGGGGATTTTGCTGTCCTTAACCTCTTTTTTAGGCTGATACACGCCCGACAAAGAGAGCAGATTTTCTGTTTTATAGTGCTTGCCCTCGCATTTGAGGTAGGTGGCATAGGACAGTAAATCAATGGCGGCTTCAAATAAATGCACGGTATCTGTCGGCTCTCTTGCCAGAAGTCGGAACGAATACCTTTTGTCGCTGCCCGATGCGTCCTGTTTGAAAGTGCTGCCGAGCGTACTTCTAAGAGCCGCATACTTGGGCGTTCCGCTTTCATCTTTGCCAATAAAAACGGCGTTGTGATAATCGGCACTCTCATAGAGCGTACCGTCTGAGATACACTCTTGTATGAGCTGATAGTCAATACCACGCCCGAAAAGATACTGTATCACTCTGTTACAATCCTTATTTTTTGGCGGCAGGAGCAGAACTTTCTGCTCATCTTTCTTGGGAGCAGGGGGCAGCTTCCAGTCCGCATCGTCTGTCCCGTGAGAATTTCCACGGCTTCCACAAAGTCATATTCCTTGACCTTGATGAGATAGTCGAGGGCAGAATAGCCGCCGAAACCTCTCGACCACCAATACCATTTGCCGTTGGAAATCTTCAAGCTGTCGTGTTCTGCGGTACAGTACACATTGCTTGTGCCTTTGACCTTAACGAGATTGCTCGGTTCAAACTCACGCAGATAGGATAACAGGTCAATCTGGCGTACCCGTTCAAGCACATCTTGGTCAATCTGCACATAGGGTCGGTTAGTTTTCAATGGATAAAATCACCTCCAGAAATAGAAAAAGCCAAGTGATTTTCGTATAGTGAAAACCACTCGGCTATGTAAAATAAATTTTAAACCCATATAAACATAAAGGAGATTTTATATCTGATTTTGAATCTTTACAGTAAAATACAATGGGTCATTTTGAATTTCTATTTTTTTTAATTTTCTTTGCAAAAAAGTCTGAAGTGATATCATTCCAAGCGAAAATCCCACAGATACAATTGCTGGTACATTAGTAAAGAAAGTTGTAAGCATAGGTGAATAATATAGTGGATTTGCCATGTTTTTAATAAATTCCTGAGCAGTAACTACATTTAATCCTTTTAGTTTTCTTTCAAATTGATTTATTGAAGGAGTTATTTTTTGATTAAGTATTTGTCCAATTTCATTTAATGATGAATTAAAAAAAACCTCGTTACTTAAACTTTTTAATGTTGTTTCAACATAATTTCTGAGTTCTAATAATTCATCGTTTGCTTTATGTCGAATTTCTAAAACGTCATCCATAGGTGCATTTTGAACAAATGGTAGTAAAATCTTCGTAGCTTCTATCTGAGCAAAGTTATATTTCAGTCCTGCTTTCCTTATTTTCTTATTATGTAAGGAATAATAATTGAGCAGAATCTCATTTATTATGGAACTATTTGTAACCACATTGTCCCCTTTTTCAATATGTGATAACATCAAATCTACAAGCCCTTTATATAAATTTAAAACAAGATAAAAATCGGGAACATCGGAAGAATATTTAAATTCAGGAATTACAGATTTAAGTCGGCAACGGTCTTCTTGCGTAATTATTTCTGAAATTGCCTGCTTTACTTCATCCGAAATAATTTCTGCATCATTACGTATTTCCATACTATTTTTGTGCATATTAAAACTTTCCGATGAAAAAAACAAATGACTATTTTGAACCACTATCTTTTGGGCTAATTGAGTGCATTGACCAAAAGAGGTATCCACATCATCAGTACATATTCCTTCCTCGATTAATATATTTTGGAGTATTCTCACTGAATCACTAATATATGGAGTGAAATTAATCTTTGAAGGATATCTTCCTTTATCATCTGACGTATCCGAAAGAGTTTCAACACTATCAATAGCAATAGGGGAGTCAATCTTAAGCTTATCAAAATATAGAGTGCAATACTTAATAAGGTCTAATGAGTTTTCAGTACTATTAAGATTAAGAACAATTTCCATCTAATCCGCCCCCTTACGCATTTGTATTTGTGTATTTTATTATACCTCATATCTATGAATTTTTCTACCTTTTCATATGTAGGACGTCATCAGCTCCACGCCAATGCCGCCCATTCTTGGTTATAAAATTCCTGCCTTTTTGAGATACCCAACGCTGTCATAGCATCCTCTGAAATAAACTGCTTCCTGCTGCATATCGCTGAGCCTGTTCCGAAGCTCCAAAACTTCTATCAAATTTGACATAGATGCGTCCTCCTTTCACATAGATTTAGCCACTTTGTCAAGGTAGCTATGTAAACAGTACCAGAGAACGCAAAAAAGCCGCCTACTCTTAAAATCAATAAGAATAAGCGGCTTCGTAATTTGCCTTAGACATATTCAATTTTCATTCTCTTGGTCGGTGCATTTATGACCTTAAAAATAAGCTCGTCAATACAATCCGTATATCTGCCTTGCTGTATGAGCTGATTTTTTAACTCTACAAGGCTATGTATCAAAAGTTTTCTTTCGTGGCTATCCAAATACAGATGATTAAATTTCTCTCTCATAAGCACACCTCCA
>ENA-OQEX01000734-OQEX01000734.1-human-gut-metagenome-genome-assembly--contig:-NODE-734-length-15524-cov-2.216276_pt1 | contig 15524 bp, 23 predicted proteins | sample MGYA00242802_ERZ504649 | MGnify/ENA primary metagenome ERZ504649 (study PRJEB26092, sample SAMD00036194) | human gut metagenome | host: Homo sapiens | study: EMG produced TPA metagenomics assembly of...
GTTATTGAGAACCGTTCTCTGCGCACTGAGCCAAGGGGAGGGGTGCTACTTGAATGGGCAACTATGAGTGTTGAGACGCCGGATATGACGAGTGCTGCGGCTGGTGGCCCACAGTGGGCTATGGGGACGACGCCCCGGCCGATCGGCGTGGGGAGCACTGCACCTGTCCGCCGTGCTGCCCGCCTTGTCCGCCGCCATCGGACATCCGGCCCCCACCAAGGTCCACGCCGATCCCAAGGCATGCCAGCGCGCGTTGGGGCTGCCCGATGCCGAATCGGCCATCGTGGTGCTCGTGGACGGCCTGGCTACTGGAACCTCGCCATGCGCCTCGGCCACGCGCCCTATCTGCGTTCGCTGATGAACGAAAGCGCCAATCAGCGTCCCATCGCTACCTGCGCTCCAAGCACCACTGTGGCGGCCATGGCGCATTCGGTACCGGAACCTGCCCGGGACTGACCGCAATGGCGGGCTATACGCAGCTCGAACCCGCCAGCCATAAGCTCATCCAACTCATCCAGTTCAAAGACGCGCTGGCACCCAAACCAGCCAATCCGCACATTCCTGTGCCGCCCATGGTCGATCCGCTCGACCTGCAGCGCGAGGAGACGGTGTTCGAGAAACTTGCGGCTCAAGAGGTGCGCGTCACGAGCTCGGGGTTGCCCAAGTTCTCCAAATCGCCATTGACCGAAGCCGCATTGCGAGGCACCGACTATCAAGGCAACGTCACCCCACGCGATCGTGTGCTGGCCGCCGCACGCGCCTCCCGCACCCCCGGCCTGACCTACCTGTACATCCGTGACGCCGACAAAGTCGGCCACAATTACGGGTGGGATTCCGAACACTGGGTGGCCGCATTCGAACATATCGACGCCCAGCTCGCGCTCCTGAAACGCAGCGCACCCAAAGGCACGCTGATCGTCATCGTAGCCGACCACGGCATGGTGCAAACCGACATGGACCAGCGGATTGACATCGCCGTTGAACCGCAGCTCACCCGAGGCGTGTCACTGGTCGGGGGGGAGCCGCGCTCGCTGATGCTGTATGCCGAGCCGGATGAACGACCTGAGGATATAGCTTGCCGGTGGCGCGATTGTCTGCAAGACCGAGCTTGGTGCGGACCAAGGATGAGGCCATCGCGGACGGATTGTTTGGACCGGTCTGCGAGCGAGTCCGGCCAATGCTCGGCGATGTGGTCGTGCAGGCAGCGGGAGCCGTGACCCTCGTCGATTCGCGTACGCAAGGAGACAAGGCCACCCACCTGCCGAGCGTGCATGGCTCCCAAACAGCATTGGAAATGGATATTCCCTGCCTGATCGATATGGCTGATTCGGAAATTCAGTCTCCGAACAGAATCTCGTCCCAGCTTGGTACGGCCGAACGTCCTGATTTACGCTTGGCCGGTTTGGCTGGTGCCTCATGTTCGGTGGCGGCGGATTCGGCCGCCCGCTCCTGCTCGGTGGCTACTAGCTGTGCATTGGGGCCACTCCGTATGGTCTTGTCCGAAACATTGTCAGAGCCTGCTCTGGTGCCGTGGCAGGCGATTGCTGTAATCCTGCGGCAGATGGCGAAACAGATCCGGCGGTCTGCGAAGAGACCGGACTGGGGGCCGTAGTGCCATGAGCCTGGGTCGTGGCCGGTGAGATGGACGTGGATAGATCCACTGGGGGCATGGAACCTGTGGAAGTGACAGAGGGCCGGATTGCGGCAGGCCGTGCGGCCGGAATCGAAGGCGTAGGAGCCGCCCAAGCAGACACGGCGCGCTCGATACGCGCGGAGCGTACGGAGTCGCCGGGCAGTTCGGGAATCGTCGGCTTGAGTTTGGAATCCGTGGCTGATTCCGGATTCTGTTCGCCGAGCAGTTTTCGAGCGGCATTGTTCAGGCTCATCACGGAATTGTCGTGCATATTCCACGTCCATTCGGCATGGATCTCACGGCCCGCGGAAGTGAATATCGCCACGATGCGCCAAGGCTCAAGTCCACGTCGGGTGGATTTCCAGGTCACTGATTCCATGCCGATTCCCGCAGAGGCCAGCGTGCGTTCCACCAGTTCGCTGATGGTGCGCACCCTGCTGTCTTTGGGTGCCGCCACGGCAAGGAACTGTTCGATGGCATACTGTTTCTCGGTCTCCACAGCCATGGAGAAACGACGTACCAGCATTTCGCTCAGATGATATTTCTCCGCGACACGGGCCGGATCGGCACCGGCGCGAATCAGCGACTGTATCTGGGAAATCGGCAAAGTGGACTGCTGATGCGGCTGGGGAGCCTGTCGCATCTCGCTTCTGACCTGCTTGGCTCAAGAATCGCCCGTTCGAGCGTGTCGTCCACGCTCACAGCCATTTCCCTGCCGCCAAGGGAGAATACGAGGTCCCCCGTCTTGCTCACGCGCACGAAACGGGCTTTTTCAAGCCGATCATCTGGCATATTCGCACCACTTTCCGTCGCAAAGACATTACTTCTTTTAAGTATGCCCCACGTGTCGAACTTTACGAGTATTTCAAATCGTGTATCCTATGGGCGAGTACGGCGCTGACCGTGCTATATATATCGACTTACGAACCAAAGACGACGAAAGGACCATGATGGCTCAGGATTATGATTCCCCCCGCAACAAGGATGAGGACGAGGAATCGCTGCAGGCGCTGGGGAAGTCCTCGCAGAACGCCTCGAGCGACATCGACGACGATGAGAACGCCATCGCCGAAGACTACGAACTGCCGGGCGCCGATTTGAGCAACGAGGATTCCTCGGTGACCGTCATCCCCATGCAGGGTGACGAGTTCATCTGCTCGCAGTGCTTCCTGGTCAAGCATCGCAGCCAGCTCGCCTACACGGACGAGGATGGCCAGCCGGTGTGTGAGGAGTGCGCCGCCTGATGGCGTTCGACGAGACCTACAACGAGCCCGAATCCACCGAGGTCCTGGTCAAGAGCCTCGACCCCGAACATCCGGCCCAGCTGCACTATGCCCACGCGGGCGATGCCGGTGCCGACCTCATCACCACCGTCGATGTGACGCTGAAGCCTTTTGAACGGGCACTGGTTCCCACCGGCGTGGCCATCGCCCTACCTGCGGGCTACGTGGCGTTGGTGCATCCGCGTTCCGGCTGGCCGCCAAGCAGGGCGTCACCGTGCTCAACGCGCCTGGCACCGTTGATGCCGGCTACCGTGGCGAGATCAAGGTGCCTCTGATCAACCTCGATCCGAAGCACACCGCCGTCTTCCATCCGGGCGATCGCATCGCTCAATTGGTGATTCAGCGGTATGTTGAGCTCGGTTCATCCCGGCCGAGACACTGCCCGGATCCGATCGCGCCGAACGCGGGTTCGGTTCGACGGGAGTGGCGTCCTGACCGGATTAGGCCGGTTGAATGACTAAGGTGATGACGGCAACAACGGTTGTGGAACCAATGATGGCGAACAGGTGAATGCACAAGGCTCCGGTTCGCGGCTACAATGAACTTCATGACGAGGGAGGTGACTGGCATGGCAGAGATTGATGGCGAGCAGTACGCCGCCCGTAAGTTGGGTTGTGAGATCAGTGCCGATCCGCTCAATCCGCTGGATCCAATCAAGAAGGTGTGCAAGTCCCATCACCCCGATGAGGATTTGTCCATTCTTGACCGTGCCTACCGGCGTGCCGTCATCCAGCACTCCGCCCAGCGCCGCAAGTCTGGCGAGCCGTACATCATCCACCCGCTGGCCGTTTCCCAGATTCTCGCGGATCTGGCATGGGCCCGATCGTGGTGGCAGCCGGCCTGTTGCACGACACGGTGGAAGACACCGACTATACGTTGGATCAATGCCGCGCCGAATTCGGCGACACCGTGGCCGGTCTGGTCGATGGCGTTACCAAGCTGAGTCAGCTTGAAGTGGGTGATTCCGCCCAAGCCGAAACCATTCGCAAACTCGTGGTGGCCATGAGCCGCGACGTGCGTACCTTGGTGGTCAAGCTCGCCGACCGCGTACACAACGCTCGCACCTGGCGCTATGTGAAGACCACGTCCGCCCAGAAGAAGGCGCGTGAAACCCTTGACGTGTACGCACCTTTGGCCAACCGACTCGGTATGAACGCCATCAAGACGGAGCTCGAGGAACTGAGCTTCAAGGTGCTCTACCCGAAGATCTACAACGAGATCGTGGTGCTGGTGGCTCGCCGAGCCGGCCAGCGCGATGTGTACCTGAAGCAGATTCTGGCGGAGATCAACGAGGATCTCGACGAGCAGAACATCAAGGCATACGTCACCGGACGCCCGAAGGATTACTTCTCCATCTACCAGAAGATGATTGTGCGCGGCCATGATTTCGCGAACATCTACGATTTGGTCGGTGTGCGCATCATCGTCGACACGATTCAGGACTGCTATGCGGCGCTTGGTGCCGTGCATGCGCGGTGGAACCCGGTTCCCGGCCGATTCAAGGACTACATCGCCATGCCGAAGCTCAACATGTACCAGTCGCTGCACACCACGGTGGTGGGCCCCGGTGGCAAGCCGGTCGAAATCCAGATTCGCACTTGGGACATGCACCGCCGCGCCGAATTCGGCATCGCCGCGCACTGGAAATACAAGGAAAACGGCCAGGCCGGCCGCGCCCTGAGCTCGCCGGACAAGTCCGATCGAAAGCGTGATGAAACAATCAGGAGCTTTCCGAGGTCGATAACCTCAAATGGATTCAGCAGCTCGCCGACTGGACCAGCGAAACCCCTGATTCCAACGAATTCTTGGGCTCGCTCAAGGAAGACCTTGGCTCGTCCGAAGTCTACGTGTTCACGCCGAAAGGCAAAATCGTATCCCTGCCCGCTCACGCCACGCCGGTCGACTTCGCGTACGCCGTGCACACCGAAGTGGGCCACCGTACGATGGGCGCGCGCGTCAACGGTCGTTTGGTGCCGCTCGACACCACGCTCGATAATGGCGATACCGTCGAAATTCTGACGTCCAAATCCGATACAGCCGGCCCGTCACGCGATTGGCTGAGCTTCGTCAAGAGCCGAAGGCCCGCAACAAGATTCGTCAGTGGTTCTCCAAGGAGCGTCGTACTGAAGCCATCGAGGAGGGCCGCGACGAGCTGACCCGCGCGATGCGCAAGCGCAATCTGCCGGTCAACACATTGCTTACGCCCGAAGCACTGGTGGGTGTGGCCGACGACCTTAACTTCCCGAACGCGGACGCCGTGTTCGCCGCCATTGGTGACGGACAGGTCTCCACGCAGAACGTCATCTCGCATCTGGTCAAGGATGCGGGTGCCGACGAGGTCGATGAGGAAGTCGAGCAGGAAGTCCTGCCGCTGAAGCCCATGGAACGCAAGGCCTCCAGCAGCTCCACCGGCGTGTCCGTCAAGGGCGTGGGCGATGTGTGGATCAAGCTGGCCCGTTGCTGCATGCCGGTGCCCGGTGACAATATCATCGGCTTCATCACCCGTAATCAGGCGTATCCGTGCACCGCACCGACTGCCAGAACATGATCGATCTGAAAAACAAGCAGCCTGAGCGTGTGGTCGAAGTCGAATGGACCAGCACCAAGGGCCTGTTCATGGTCAAGATTCAGGTCGAGGCGCTGGATCGACGAAACCTGCTTTCGGACGTGACACGTGTGCTTTCCGACCATGGCGTGAACATCATTTCCGGTACGATCGCCACCGGTTCCGATCGCGTGGCCACCAGCCAGTTCAGCTTCGAAATGGCCGATCCGCAGCATCTCAACTCGTTGCTGGCAGCCGTGCGCAAGATTGATGGCGTGTTCGACGTGTACCGCATCACTGGTGCCAAGGAATCCGCCGAACCTCGACTGCGCAAGATGAAGTAGGCCGTTACCTTACTCTGGCTCCCTCTCAGAGAGGGGAGCAAGAACACGAAAAGGTCCTGACTGGAATACCTGAACTGCGCCCCGATTGTTGGACGTGGTTTATTAAGGGTACCTGATTAGGCTGTGAGGGACATGTTCCGGAATTCCTCCGGGGTGTGTCCCTCCAGTCGTATCTGGCGGCGTTTGGTGTTCCAGTGGATGATGTACGCGTCCAGTTCGTTCTTGAACTGTTCGTATGAGGCGAACTCGCGTCCGGCGTGGAACTCGTCCTTGAGGTGGCCGAACACCTGCTCGGTCGCGGCGTTGTCGATGCAGTTGCCCTTTCTGCTCATGGACTGGCGGATGTTCAGTCCCGCGAGCCGGTCGCGCCACCACTGGTGCCGGTACTGCCAGCCCATGTCGGAGTGCAGGATCGGGTCGGCGTCTTCGGGCAGCTTCTCCTCGAGCATGGCGAGCAGGCGCCGCTGCTGGGCCATGTCGGGATGCCGGCTGACGTCCCAGGCCACGATCTCCTTGGATCCCATATCGTATACGGGAGCCGGATACGCCTTGCCGTCGGCGACCTGAACTCGGTGACGTCCGTGCCCAGCTTCACCCACGGCCGGTCGGCCGTGAAGTCGCGGTTCAGCAGGTTCTCCACCCTCGCGCCCGTCTCGTCCCGGTACGAGCTGTATTTCCGGTACGGGTTCGGCCTGCGTATCCGGCATTCCAGGCCCATGCGCCTCATGACCTTCAGCACGCTCTTGTGGCTCACCCGCACCCCGAACTCGTGCACGAGGCACATGCGTATCTGCCGGTGGCCGCACCCGTTGGGCGTGCGCGCGAATATCTCGGCGACCATCGGCTCGATGTCCGGCCGGGTCACGGCGGCCGGATGCGACAGAAGATGGTAATACGTGCTTTTCGCCAGTCCGGCCGCCCTGAGCAGGTGCCGGAGCCGATGTCCCAGCCCCGCCAGCATGGAGACGATCACCGTTCTGTCCCGGTTGCCGATCTCCACGCCAGCAGGGCGTCGACTTTTTCCAGGTACGCGACCCTCGCCTTGAGGTACGCGTTCTCCTCCTCAAGGAGCTGTTCCCTTGTGGGAGCCGGCCTCGGCTTGGATTTCGCGCCCTGGGCCTGCCCTTCGGTTTCGGACGCAGCGCGTCCGGGCCGCCGGACCGGTACTCGCGGCACCAGCGCTCCAACGGGGCGGGGCCCGCGATCCTGTACTTCTCCATGACTTCGGCCTTCGTCAGCCCATGCTCCACATGGTCGCGCACCGCCGCGAGCTTCGTCTCGTAGTCGTATCTCCTGTTGCCTTCGCGTTCTCCCATGAGCGCCGCCTCCCCGCCAAACCGGTATGACAACACCCATTTTCCCGCGGTACTGACGGGCACGCCAAGCCGGCGGGCGAGAGAACGCCTCCCGGCCCCGCCCCGGATCAGTCGGCGACGACCCGCATGAAACCGTCATCGTAATGACGCCTGCGATCCCTACACATGAGAAACCGCACCTCCGATCATCGAATCTGAATTACTTCAGTCCAACAATCGGGGTGCGGTTCAGAATCAGGACCTTTTCGTATATGTTGTCGGTCTTACTCCGCCACGTCCACGGACAGAATCACGGCCGGCTCGAGCGGGCGATCCATCGGATCGGTGTCCAGTGCTTCGAGCTTATCGACGACCTTCTTGGAGTCGTCATCGGCGACCTCACCGAAGATGGTGTGGTGACCGTCCAGCCACGGGGTCGGCACGGTGGTGATGAAGAACTGGGAGCCGTTGGTGCCATGGACCTTACCGTCCATGCCGCGACGCAGACCGGCGTTGGCCATAGCCAACAGGTACGGCTTGTCGAACTTCAGGCTCGGGTCGATCTCATCGTCGAACTCGTAGCCAGGGCCGCCGGTACCGGTGCCCAGCGGGCAACCGCCCTGAATCATGAACTGCTTGATGATACGGTGGAAGATCAGGCCGTTGTAGAACTTGCCGTGGGAAGGCTGGCCGGTGTACGGGTCCGCCCATTCCTTCTCGCCAGTGGCGAGGCCCAGGAAGTTGGCCACGGTGTTCGGAGCCTTGTCGTCGAACAGGTTGATGGTGATGCTGCCTCAGAGGTATTCATAATGATGGTAGTCATACGTTCCATGTTCTCATTGCCCCACGTCATTGACTGGCATTGCCGCCATCGCTGCTATCGAGTCGGCGATTGTCAGCCAATGAATTTGATGCCGGTTCCGCTGCTGCTACCGGTTGAGGAGCCGCTCGAACCGCTATTACCGGAGTTTGAACTGGATGATCCGCCCGTGGAGCTGGAAGAGGAACCGGAGCCATTGGCTGATCCTGAACCCGATCCGGTTGAACCGTTGCCGGTGCCGGTGGTGCCTCCGGTGGTGCCGGAACCGGTGGAACCGCCAGTCGTGCCCGAATTAGTGGAGGAATCGGTGCCGGTCGAACCATCGGTGGATCCATTGGTGTTGGAATCGGTTGAGGAGTCGGTGCCGGTTGAGCCGGACGTGCTTGAATCGGTGCCGTCGTTGGACGAGCCGGATGTGGAGTCCTTGGTGTTGGAATCATTCGAACCGTCGGTAATGCCGGCTGCGGCAGTCCGTTATTCTGATTGGACGTGTCGGTCTGCGTTTTGGTGTCGGTTTGCGTGGGCGTGGTGGACGGAGTGATGATATGGTCCGTGCCACGGCCCTGCGTGACCAGCATGACGATGCCGGCGGTTACTGCCACGGCGAGCAGGCCGGATACCAGCGTGACGATAATGGCGGTGCGCTTCGAATTATGGGAGCGGGCCTTGCGCAGTTCATTGACCGAATAGGTTCGTCCGTTCGCTCGATTGGACACGACTTCGCGCGGCTTGCGCGCGGTGGAAACGGTATTGACCATGCCGGTCATCGTCGTATCGGACTCGGATTCGGCTGCCTTATCGGACTTATTATCCGTAGTGTCATCGTCATTGCCGGAAGACGAGGCGACTGTAGTTTCTCACCGGAGGCGGTGAGTATGTTTTGATAGATTTTGGTGGCCACCGCGGAGACGATGTAGCTGGCTGCCGCGCCGATTACCGAGCCGGCGATACCGATTTTCGATGCCAGTAAGAATGAGGTGACGGCGGCAAGGGTGCCCGCCACGATGGATGAGAGGGAAAGACCTTCGAAAAACTTCTTCACAAGACACGACCGTAAAGTGTCGGGCTGGAAGGTTGCTTAAGGCTCGGTGATACCGAGAGGATGCCTACACGAGACCTTCAAAACCTAGCCAGCGGAATGTGGAATGACTCAAAAATATGGTGCCGATGAGCAGTGGGAATCAGCGCAAAGTGGCGCAAAGTAGCGCAAGGAACAACCGAAATTGGTTCGCTTGGAGCGAAAACGACGTTCAGCAGAACGTCATGCAGCCCAAGCGAAGCTGCCGTTGCCGGCACCCAACTCGAAATGCAGTTTGGCGATGCCAAGTCCGATTTCCGATTGCACGCCTTCAAGAGCCTCGGCCTTCACCGTAACGGTTCAGGGCAATGGAGAACCCATGACCATCCATGGCCGAACTGAATCGTCAGTTCCGGTGCAGCGACTGTTTGGTCGGCTTGATTACCGACATCAGCACGGCGACGAAGATCAGCGCAAAGCCCACCAGTGAACTCCACATGATTGTCTCGCCCCAGAACAGCGCGGAGAACGTGACAGCGAACAGACTTTCCGTACACATGATGATTGACGCCTGCGAGGCAGGCACGTGAGCCAGACCGATGTTCTGCATGATCTGGCATCATCGTGGCGCCGAGGAACAGATAGAGCACGCTGGCCACTACTGAGGGTGCCAGCCAGCTGGCGTTCGGCATGGGTTCGGTGAACAACGCGCCGATGATGAACAATACGCCGGCAACGCCGAACTGCACAAAAGTGACGGCGATAGGTCGAAGCGTTTGGTGTAGACACCAAGGCAGGTCAGATTGAACGAGAAGATGACCGCGGTGGCGATGGTCAGCCAGTCGCCGGCACTCAGCGACAGCGAACCGCCCGGCTTCAGCGAGACGAAGCCGACGCCGATCAGACAGATCACGCCGGCGACCAGATTGATGGCCTTCGGGCGGTTTTTTGAAATAATCCACGTGGCGAACGGGGTGAGTACGCAGTAGGCGGCCGTCAGGAACGCGCTGCGGCCCGGTTCAATGGTCTGCAGGCCGATGGTCTGGGTGACCATCGTGCCCCAGTAGGTCAGGCCCACCACGAGCGCCGGCACAATGATTTTCGGCGTCAGATACGGCACGATGTGCTTATGGAACAAGGCCAGCATGCACAGGCAGGCGCCGATCATGCGCAGACCCATCAGCATTGGGGCGGAATCGCCTCCATGGCGAATTTGGCGAGCAGATAGCTGCCACCCCATAATGCAGCGCAGCCCAGCAACATGAGTCGGGCGAGATTCGGGGGAAAGTTGCGGGACCAGCGGCTGCGCAGCTTGCTGAAACGTTCGACCAAACCCATGGTGCACCTCAGGACAGTTAGGAAAACTTGTGGCTCTCTCGGCTCACAGATTACGGGAACTACCGGCCAAAATCGACCGGTCGATGGGTGTCGGGTGTGTGACAGGTGTGTGGCTGGTGCGCGACCGGGGCATGGCATCGCCAAGCAGGCAAAAACCGGATGAAAGCTGTGCGAAGGTGAGGTTACTCACAGCGAACATCCGGGCTAGTCGCGTTCGAAACCGGTACTCTGGAAAGAGTAAGGATACGTTATCCGTAGCAATCATGAAAGGATTCGACATGGCAGTCATTACTCCGGAAATCAAGGAATTCATCAAGAACAACCTTGGCTGGATCACCACCGTCTCCAAGGACGGCGAACTGGACCTCGGCCCGAAGATGTCCCTGTTCGTGCTGGACGACACGCACATCGCCTACCACGAGCGCACCGCCGGCCAGCACTATGAGAACCTCAAGAACGGTTCCCCGCTGGTCATCGCTTTCGCCAACCTCGAGAAGAAGCAGGGCTACCGCTTCCGCGGCAACGTGGTGCTGCACGTTGACGACGACATCTACAACGAGCAGGTCAAGGTCGCCGAGGAAAAGGGCACCAAGAAGCCGGCCGTGATTCCGGTTCTCGAAGTCACCGAGATCCAGGACTTGCCTCCGGTCCGACCGCCGGCAAGACCATCGCCAAGGACTGATTAGCTGACGTATTGGTGGCTTCCTCGTCAGAGGGAGCCACTTTTTCGCTTTTTAGTGCGCAGTACTAGGTGACGGCCTTGGGCGTCGGTGGTGGCGAAGAGGTAGGTGCTACCACCGTCCTTGAGTTTGAGTTTTTTGCGCAGCTGGGCCACGGTTAGGGGGAAATTGCGTACGGCGATGTTGGCGTGCGTGAGGCCGGCCAATAGCTGTTTCAGTTCTTTCTTGTTCATGGTGGCGATGGATTCGATGGCGAATGACCTGCCTGGAAAATCGGCAATAGGTTCGGCCGCCACGAACAGGTGGCTATTCGGGCTGATGTGATGCACGGCGAAGCGCTGTTCGAGAACATCAAAGCATCCGGCTTCATGATTGAGGCGTTGGCTCGTAAAGGTACTTCCAATGCGAGGAATCGAAGTCGTTCGCGCTTTCCTCAGACAGGGAATCTTCGGTATTGCAAGTATTGCGTGCAGCCAAGGCAGAATCGCTGATAGTGGTGTGATTGTCGCTGTTATCGCCGGCCTTGTACGACAGCACCTGCTCGTCATTAGCACATACCACGAGCGGTGAGACGCAACGGCCGCGCCCCAACACCAGCAACAATTCCTTGCACTCATTCCCGGTGGAGACGATATGCACCTCATGTACCGCGCCGGCGAAATCGGCGACGGTCTTATGCCAGTCGAGCATGGGGAGAGCTTGACCATGACCGTCGGTGCCTTGGCCAGCAGCATATCCTTCAGGTCAGCACATCCGGCATGCAATCGGCAATCGCGTAGGTACGCGAGCATGATCGTCACGGCGGGCCGGATCGAGGAAGATCATGGAGACTCGGCCAAGCGTGTCAAGCACTGCTGTTGAATCATCATTGATGACTTCGGCGTGGTCAAGGCCGAGTATCGGGAAATTATGGCGAGCGATATCACATAAAATGGATTGTTGTTCCACATATGTGGCACGATTGAACACTCGGGACATGTAAGAAAGTCGACGCCGAACCCGCCGGTCAGATCGACTAGGGATGCCGGGGAGTCGTCGTCGACTGCCTCTTCGGCCAACAATCGCTGTGCCAGCCGAGCCTTGTACTGTGCGGTGAACTGGCTGGAACATTGTTCCATTGGGACTTGCGGCGGGAAAATCAGCCCATCATGGGACGCCCAGTCAGGTAGCTTGAGTGAAGCGCGCTGCCAGCCGGCAATTTGCTCCAGCGCGAACGGCACATCCACGTCGCCATCATGCTTGGCGTGCAAGGCCACATCACGCACATCTTCACGGCGGTGTTTGGCGATGAACGCCCAAGTCGACTCAGAAATCTCCATGCCGCCATTCTAGGGGTTGTGCTGAGATGAGTATGGCAAACCGCAAGAGAACGAGGTGGCGAAAACCGATGATCGATGAAGTGATGATGCTGCGTCATGGCCGTACGCAATACAATCTCGAACATCGCTTGCAAGGCCAGATCGATGTGCCGCTCGACATCGTAGGCCAATGGCAGGTCGACCAGACCGGATTCGCGCTCGCTTCACGGTATTACTGGGCCAAGGTGAACCGACTTGCCGAACATCCCGAAGCCATCGCCCAGCCCGGTCCTGACGCCGCCGAACGCACTGATACGCGCCAGTTCGAGGAGGCTCCCGCCGCCGGCCGGCGCATGGTGGTGATGACCTCCGACCTGTTCCGTGCCCAACAGACCGCACACGCCTTCGCCGATATTTTGGGATTGCCAGTCACCTGTGACCAACGACTGCGTGAACGCAGCTTCGGCGAGTGGGAGGCATGACCCGCGCCGAAATCAAAGCCGTGGCAGCCGACGACTACGCCTCTTGGAAACAGCACACTGGGGGCGAAACCAAGCATGGTGTGGAAAGCCGTGCCGCCGTGGGCCAGCGAGGTGCCGATGCCGTGCGCGCACTGGTCATCGACTCCGCCTATTCAGACAGCACGCCCACCACGCTGATGCTCGTCACCCATGCTCATGGATTACCGCCACCATCTCCAACCTGCTCGAACTCGACCCGGACGGCATGAACGCACTCGGCGGCATGCGCAACGCCTGTTGGTGCCGGCTTAAAGTGCGCCACAGCGTCAACGGCACCCCACCGAACAGCCACTGTGGGAGTTGGAGGAATACAACAAGGCTCCCGCCATCGCCGACAGCGCCGACTGGGAGAACGGGCCGACCGATCTGCGAGGACCGCACATGCCAAGTTGGCAGCCAATCGTCTGGTGATGGTCGTTATGCGAAACCCCGCTCGCAAATTCGAACGGTGGGTCTAGACTAATCTCGGTTTGGAACCGTACAGCGATAGAACAGTAAGAAAGCGCGGAAGGCGGGTGAGACGACATGCTGAGAATCTTCAGCTCAATCAATGGCCAAGTGGAGCAGATCGAGAAACCGGAAAACGGCTCCTGGTTATGTTTGAGCGAACCCACTGATGTGGAGCTCGCCACCGTCGCCTCGCAAACCGGCATCGACCTGGCGACCTGCGTGCCCCTTTGGATGACGAGGAACGTTCACGTGTAGACGTCGAAGACGATTACACGATGATCATCGTCGACATTCCCACCGTGGAAGAGCGTGGCGGACGCGACTGGTACGAGACCATCCCGCTGTCGATCATCGTCACCGAAAACCTCATCATCACCGTCTGCATGCAGGACACGCCCGTGCTCCACCCATTCATGGAAGGCACGATCCGAGGCTTCAACACCTTCATGCGTTCGCGCTTCATCCTGCAGATCCTGTACCGCAACGCCACCATGTACCTGCGTTACCTGCGCATCATCGACCGCGAAAGCGACAAGCTCGAACTGAAGCTGCGCCACTCCATGCAGAACCGCGAGATCGTGATGCTCATGGAGCTGAGCAAGACTTTGGTGTATTTCACCACATCGCTGAAATCGAACGAAATCGTGATGGAGAAGCTCACCACCCTGCAACGCATCAAGCAATACCCGGACGACGAGGACCTGCTCGACGACGTCATCACCGAAAACAAGCAGGCTATCGAGATGGCCAACATTTACAGCGGCGTTCTTGCGAACATGACCGACGCTTTCGCCTCGATCGTGTCCAACAACCTGAACAACGTGATGCGCATCTTCACCATCATCTCCATCACACTGTCCATCCCGACCCTGATCTTCTCGATGTACGGCATGAACTTCGATGGCGGCATGATGGGTATGCCGTTCACTGACAAGCCGTGGGGTTTCATGCTCATTATCGTGATTTCCATGGTGCTCTCCGGTGCGGTTGCCTGGTTCCTCACGCGTTCGCGCATGTTCAAGTAAGGCGTTTGACGGTTATGCACCACTGGTCATCGTTCGCCAGCCGTAGCATGCTCCGCGCTCGCCGTCCGATGCGGCGCGGATTTCGCTCCCGACTGATGGCAGGATTCGCCGCGGCCTTTGGCGTGATATTGCCATTATCCGGTCTGGCCGGTTGCGGCCAAATTCAAGTCACCACCGTCTCCGGAGCGCCGGAGGGGCCCACCATCGCCATTGGGGTCGCAGCCGACGAGCCATCGGTGGGAGCATGGCATGACGGCACATACCAGGGCTTCGACATCACCATCGCCAAATACGTGGCCGCCAAACTCGGCTATGCGAACAAGCAGATCGTCTTCAAACAGGTTCGCCCCGAAAACCGGCGCTCCATGCTGGACAATGGACAGGTCGACATGGTCGTCGCCTCTTGGCCTATCACCGATGGGTCCAGTGCGATCGTTGATTTTGCCGGACCATACCTCACGACCAGCGTCGGTTTGCTGGTCAGGTCGGATGAGCGTGGCCGATTCACCAATGACGCAGGTTCGGTGGGTGACGTAGGCGACGGCACGGTGTGCGCAGTGAAAGGTGACGAGACAGTCGGCATCTTCCGCGGCAACCACCCGCAGGCTCGGATTCAGGAGCGCAGCAGTTATGCGCAGTGCGTCACGGCCGTGCAAGTAGGGTCGGCGGATGCCATAGCCTCCGATATGGCGGTGCTTTCCGGTCTTCAAGCGGCCAACGGGCCCCAGTATATGGACGTGATTGCGGACAAGGGCGAGGTCGGTTATGGCATCGCCGTGAGTCAAGGCACCAGCAATTGGCGCAGAAAATCGCGGAAGCATTGGAAGACATGGTTGAGGATGGCAGCTGGACGGCCGCCAAGGATACGTTCACAAGCCAAACAAAGCTCACGGTTTCGCTGAACGGCGACCCCAAAGCCATCGTCTCGGATGCTGAATAACGATTGACGACGTGTCCAGTTGCGAGGCTACCTTGCTGATTTATGAGTGACAACGAGAAGAGCACGCAAACCGAAGAGCCCAACTTCCGCTACAACGCCGCACTGGCGCAGGACATCGAAAACAAGTGGCAGAAGATTTGGGACGAGCAAGGCACCTTCTGGGCCGCCAACGTCAACGGCGATTTGAAGGACGGCAAGGGCCGTAACGCCGAAGGCCGCACCGCCTACTTCGCCATGGACATGTTTCCCTACCCGTCCGGCAAGGGCCTGCACGTCGGCCACCCGCTGGGCTATCTGGCCTCCGACGTGGTGAGCCGCTACCACCGCATGAAGG
>ENA-OQEX01000735-OQEX01000735.1-human-gut-metagenome-genome-assembly--contig:-NODE-735-length-15505-cov-4.333789_pt1 | contig 15505 bp, 11 predicted proteins | sample MGYA00242802_ERZ504649 | MGnify/ENA primary metagenome ERZ504649 (study PRJEB26092, sample SAMD00036194) | human gut metagenome | host: Homo sapiens | study: EMG produced TPA metagenomics assembly of...
ATAATAAGGTACGCGAGCTACACGTACAGAAGTATCCTTATAGCGATTTTCTTTATCAAACCTATGATGAAGAATAAATACATATAGAAAATGAAACTTATCGTTCACTTACACAAGAAGAAATACAACAATTAAAAGAGAGATCATGCACTGCGGTTGATTGGGCTGAAATTGAAGTAGTAGAGAACTTTAAGACGGACTATATTTGTCATACCCGTTTTTCTGGAAGGGTCAGATTGGGAGTTTTTGAAGACGAGTTTATGTTGGCGGGTGGCATGCGTAAACATTCCGGATTGTATCATGCGACTTTGCATAATGTAACGGTGGGCGATAATTGTTGTATTGAGAATATAAAAAACTATATAGCCAACTATATAATTGGGGATTATGCATTTATAGAGAATGTAGATATTATTCTGGTAGATGGCTGGAGCAAGTTTGGAAATGGCGTTGAAGTAGCTGTATTGAATGAAACGGGTGGACGTGAAGTGCCTATTCATGATCGTCTGTCAGCGCATCAGCCTATATTTTGGCATTGTATCGTCATCGTCCTGAATTGATTTGTCGGATGAAAGCCATTATTGACCAGTATGCTGAAGAGAATGCTTCGGATACAGGTACTATTGGCCAGCATGTTACTATTGTTGATGCGGGATATATAAAGAATGTACGAATAGGTGATTATTGTAAGATAGAAGGGGCGGGACGATTGAAAAACGGCAGCTTGAACAGTAATGAGCAGGCGCTATTCATATCGGCTATGGAGTGGTATGCGATGATTTTATTATATCAAGCGGTTCTAATGTGGAAGATGGAACTATGTTGACCCGTTGCTTTATCAGCCAGGCATGTCATTTGGGACATAACTATTCTGCATCTGATTCTTTGTTTTTTAGTAATTGTCAAGAAGAGAACGGTGAGGCATGTGCCATTTTTGCCGGACCCTTTACGGTGACTCATCATAAGTCTACTTTGCTGATTGCCGGAATGTTCTCTTTTATGAATGCGGGTTCCGGCTCTAATCAAAGCAACCATATGTATAAGTTAGGTCCGATTCATCAGGGAGCTATGGAGCGTGGGGCGAAGACTACTTCCGATTCTTATATTTTATGGCCCGCACGTGTAGGTGCATTTTCTTTGGTTATGGGGCGTCATGTAAATCATGCCGATACTTCTAATCTGCCTTTTTCTTATCTGATAGAGCAGCAAAATACCACTTATTTGGTGCCGGGGGTAAATTTGCGGAGTGTAGGTACGATTCGAGATGCTCAAAAGTGGCCTAAACGTGACAAACGTAAAGATCCGAACCGTTTGGATCAAATTAATTATAACCTGTTGAGTCCTTATACTATTCAGAAAATGATGAAAGGGCGTAGTATTCTGAAGGAATTACGTAAAGTATCCGGAGAAACCTCAGAAACTTACTCTTACCAAAGTGCGAAAATTAAGAATTCTTCTTTAAATAATGGCATTCGTTTTTATGAAACGGCTATTCATAAATTTTTGGGTAATTCATTAATCAAGCGTTTGGAAGAAGTTCGTTTTAACAGTGATGAGGAAATCCGTGCCCGGTTGATTCCTGATACAGAGATAGGGACAGGAGAATGGGTGGATATTTCCGGATTGATCGCTCCTAAAAGTGAGATAGAGAAGTTGATGGCAGATATAGAATCTGGAATTCTGACTAATGTGGATCAGATTCATGACCGTTTTGTTGAGATGCATCGTAATTATTATACATACGAGTGGACATGGGCGTACGAGAAGATGCTTGAGTTTTATAATCTGCGTTCCGATGAAATAACGGCAAAGGATGTTATTGCTATCGTGAAGAAGTGGCAGGAGGCTGTTGTCGGATTGGATAAAATGGTCTATGCCGATGCGAAAAAGGAATTTTCTTTGTCTGCTATGACGGGGTTCGGTGCAGATGGATCACGTGAAGAAATGGAGCAGGATTTTGAACAAGTGCGTGGGGTATTTGAAAGTAATCCGTTTGTGACAGCGGTGTTGCAGCATATTGAAGCGAAAACAGCGTTAGGTAACGAGTTGATAGAACGGATTGCTTCTATATGATATTTTTGATGAGAGTATTCAAACTAAGATGAACATTCGGAAAAGTTACAGATGGTAGTTATATATAAAAGAGCCGTATGAACGCTGGAGTAGTTATACGGCTCTTGCTATTGGATGACATTTGAGCTTGGACACTCCCTTTTTTATTTTTTTACCACAGGTAGTATAACTCTGCTTGCAGCTCCTTGCTGATGATAAATTTTGATTTTTTGTTTCATCACAAAATCTTCTACCGTACAATGATAGGTATCAATAAATTTTTGTGGATTGCGGTCAATAATGGGAAACCAAGAGCTTTGAATTTGAATCATCAGTCTGTGTCCCGGTAGGAATGTGTGTGCCACATCATACAGTGTGTAATTAACCGGAGTTATTTCTTCCGGTTTGAAAGGCAGGGGATTGTCGAATCCCTTACGGAAGCGTCCTCTGAACAATTCGCCACGAATCATCAGCTGGTACCCACTCATTGGATAGTCACTCTTTAAATAATTGCGTGCAGTTTTGGAATATTCAAATTTTTCAGGATATACATCAATTACTTTCACCATAAAATCAGCGTCAGTACTACTAATGGCAGTCATTAATTCCACTTCTATAGGGCCGGCCAGTGTCAATGTATCACATAGCGGCTCCGTCATGAAAGTAATGACATCGGGACGTGAAGTGGCAAAGCGTTGGTCATCTACCATGAATTCTTTTGTCCGGTAAGTGGTAGGGTTTGCCGTATAGGGTACCGGACGTGACATATCTGAAATATATTCTGAATAAGACTCTTGTTCTGCCGGTGCTTGTGTGGATACTGATCCGTTTTTATGTATATAATAAGGTATGCCAGTAGTTTTTTGTACAGGCCATTCGTCGTATGTTTTCCATTCGTTTTCACCTGTATGGAATATATTTACTTTATGTTTGGGCTTTTCTCCCTTTCCTTCCAGGAAATATCGGAAAAAAGGATATTCTATATTGTCCATGTAATAAGCCGAAGTGCTTTTGCCGAAATACAGATTACCGAAACCTTGGAACCCGCGTACTGTCCAGGCTCCATGCCACCAAGGACCGAATGTCAGATATAAATCTGTATCCGGTGATTGCTCTTTGATGGCTTTATAAAGATTCCAAGCTCCGTAACAGTCTTCGGAGTCATACAGTCCACCTACCACCAATATGGCGGGCTTCAAGTTATAACAGGAGGTACGTGCGTCGCGCTCTTTCCAGAAATCATCGAAATCAGGGTGGTTTTTGATATCATTCCACAATGTCTGTGTAGTATCACGTACCAAGTCGTCCACGTTCTTAAAGGTACCGAGTGTCAGAAAATCTGTGTAAACATCATTCTTTACAATTTGGTTCATCACTCCTTTCCCTATGTGGCGTCCTTCCAGTCTGGGAAGGAAATTAGTGGTTTGCAGCAGGGTGAAGGCTCCGTTGTGATGACGGTCATCTCCACGGAACCAGTCGGTGACGGGAGCTTGCGGAGAAACAGCTTTCAAAGCCGGATGATTGGAGGAAGCTGTCATAGTGGCATAGAAACCATCATAACTGATTCCCCATGTTCCTACATTTCCGTTATTATATGTGTTGTGAATCAACCATTCTATGGTATCGTATGTGTCCGTAGCTTCGTCTATATTCTTTTTATCTTTCTTACCCTTTTTGTTTTTGTTGAGAGGGCGTACTTGGATAAATATCCCTTCACTCTTATGCCGTCCACGTACATCTTGGAAGACGATAATATATCGGTGCTCTATATAGTTTTTCAGATTAGTCCTGAAATGACGGTCAAATCCTTCTCCGTATGGGGAACAAGAGTAAGGGCTGCGGTGCATCAGGATAGGATGCTGCCTGCTGTTGTCTTTCGGTTCGTAGACAGCGGTGTAAAGCTTGATTCCGTCACGCATGGGAATCATGACTTCTCGTTTCGTGTAGATTTCCTTCAGTTTGAGTTCGATACTGTCCGGTTGGTTTTTTGCTTGGGTTTGTGTCCATCCTCGAGGGATGAGAAAGCATAACAGTAATGAAGTAATAAATAATAATTTGCCTAATTTTTTCATGTATAATGCGATGTTATTTTAATGAGTTGGCAAAGGTAAGGACATTCCTTGAAAGTTTTCACGCTAATTAAGGAAAAATTTCGATAATAGTTACTACCTTTGTCACACTAATAACTTTTAACTAAAATAAGTATCAATATGGCAACACCTCCGTTCCACTATCAGCACATGTTCCGTTGGGACCTGATAAAACCGAGTATTATTTGCTGACTAAAGATTATGTGTCAGTAAGTGAGTTTGAAGGAAAACCTATCTTGAAAATTGAAAAAGAAGGTCTGACTGCTATGGCTAACGCTGCTTTCCGTGATGTTTCTTTTTTGCTTCGCCGTTCACACAATGAACAGGTTGCTAAGATTCTGAGTGATCCCGAAGCCAGTGATAACGATAAATATGTAGCATTGACTTTCTTGCGTAATGCAGAAGTTTCAGCTAAAGGTAAATTACCTCTTTGTCAAGATACGGGTACTGCTATTATCCATGGTGAGAAAGGTCAGCAGGTATGGACCGGCTATTGTGATGAAGAAGCCCTTTCCTTGGGAGTTTATAAGACTTATACGGAAGAAAATCTTCGTTATTCTCAGAATGCTCCTTTGACTATGTACGATGAGGTGAACACCAAATGCAACCTGCCTGCACAAATTGATTTGGAAGCTACTGAGGGTATGGAATACAAGTTCCTTTGTGTGACTAAAGGGGGTGGTTCGGCGAACAAAACCTATTTATATCAGGAAACGAAAGCTGTATTGAATCCGGCTACATTGGTTCCTTTCCTCGTTGAGAAAATGAAGACTTTGGGTACGGCCGCTTGTCCCCCTTATCATATTGCATTTGTAATCGGTGGTACATCAGCAGAGAAGAACTTGCTGACTGTTAAGTTAGCTTCCACTCACTATTACGACGAGCTGCCTACTACCGGTAATGAATACGGGCGTGCTTTCCGCGATGTGGAACTGGAAAAACAAGTATTGGAAGAAGCTTATAAGATTGGTTTGGGTGCACAGTTCGGCGGTAAGTATATGGCTCACGATGTCCGCATCATCCGCTTGCCCCGTCACGGTGCTTCTTGTCCTATCGGTCTGGGTGTTTCCTGTTCTGCTGACCGTAATATAAAATGTAAGATCAATAAAGACGGTATCTGGATTGAAAAGATGGATGATAAACCGGGTGAACTGATTCCGGCAGCACTTCGTGAAGCAGGTGAAGGAGATGTGGTTAAGATTGACCTGAACCAACCTATGGCGGATATTCTGAAAGAATTGACCAAATATCCGGTAGCTACCCGTCTGTCATTGAACGGAACTATTATTGTAGGTCGCGATATTGCTCATGCTAAATTGAAAGAACGTTTGGATCGTGGCGAAGATTTGCCGCAGTATATCAAAGATCATCCTATCTATACGCCGGTCCGGCAAAAACTCCGGAAGGTATGGCTTGTGGTTCTATGGGGCCCACTACGGCAGGACGTATGGATCCGTATGTGGATTTGTTCCAGTCACATGGTGGTAGCATGATAATGTTGGCAAAAGGTAATCGTAGCCAGCAGGTAACGGATGCTTGTAAGAAGTATGGCGGTTTCTATCTGGGCTCTATTGGTGGTCCGGCTGCTATCCTTGCTCAGAATAATATCAAGAGCATTGAGTGTGTGGAATATCCGGAATTGGGTATGGAAGCTATTTGGAAAATAGAAGTGGAAGATTTTCCGGCATTCATTTTAGTGGACGATAAAGGTAATGACTTCTTCAAGCAGTTGAAGCCGCGTTGCCTTGGAAATTGTAAATAATTAATTATTTCGTAATAATACTAATACAGCCTTCCTCCCTTTAAAGGAGAGGGGGCTGTTCTGTTTTTTATTTAATTGGTGTTATCCGTTACCTTAATAATATGATGAAAAAACTACGATTGTTGTTTGTGCTGTTATGGGTGACAAGCAACTTATTTTCTTCTCCTGTTACAGGATTATTAGAGCGCATCGACAAAGGAGCTTCCTCCAAATTTATTATCGAACGTCAGAAATCGGGGACCGATTTTTTGAACTCGATCAGAAAGGTGATAAAGTAATTATCCGGGGTAATGATTATGTAAATATTGCTACCGGATTGAATTGGTATTTGAAATATTATGCAGGCATACATCTTTCTTGGAATGGAATGACTGCAAAACTGCCTGCTGTTTTGCCCCCTGTGACTAAAAAGGAACGGCATGAAACGGATCTGCCCTATCGTTATGATCTGAATTATTGTACTTTCTCTTACTCCATGGCTTTTTGGGACTGGGAGCGTTGGGAAAAGGAGATAGATTGGATGGCGCTTCATGGTATCAATCTTTCCCTGGCATTGACAGGGACTGAGTCGGTTTGGAGAAATGTACTTCTAAAACTAGGATATACTAAGGATGAAATTAATGAGTTTGTAGCCGGACCGGGTTTTACAGCTTGGTGGTTGATGAATAATCTGGAAGGGTGGGGAGGACCTAATCCTGAAAGCTGGTACATCCGCCAGGAGAAACTTCAGAAGAAGATCGTAAAAAGAATGCGTGAATATGGCATCGAACCTGTGTTGCCGGGATATTGCGGCATGGTTCCCCATAATGCAAAGGAGAAATTAGGATTGAATGTTGCTGATCCCGGATTTTGGTGCAGCTATCATCGTCCTGCCTTTTTACAGCCGGAGGATGAACGCTTTGAAGAAATCTCTGCTTTGTATTATAAAGAACTGACAAAACTGTATGGAAAAACTGGTTTTTACGCTATTGATCCGTTTCATGAAGGGGGAAGTACTCAAGGAGTAAATTTGGATGCAGCCGGTAAAGCCATCATGAAAGCCATGAAAAAAACAAATCCGGATGCTGTGTGGGTGGCTCAGGCATGGCAAGACAACCCTCGTACTTCGATGATAGAACATTTGGAAGCAGGAGATTTATTAGTCTTGGATTTGCACAGCGAATGCCGTCCGCAATGGGGGGATCCGGCATCAGAATGGTGTCGCAAAGGGGGATATGGACAACATGGGTGGGTGTATTGTATGCTTTTGAATTTTGGTGGTAATATAGGATTGCATGGTAAAATGGACGCGCTAATTAATGGTTTTTATGATGCGAAAACAGATAACCATGCCGGAAAGACGTTGTGTGGAGTAGGGATGACTCCGGAAGGTATTGAGAACAACCCGGTTATGTATGAGCTGGTGATGGAGTTGCCATGGCGTGAGCATCGGTTTACTCGTGATGAGTGGTTGAAAGGATATGTATATGCTCGTTATGGGGTAGAGGATGAGGCTTTGCAACAAGCTTGGGATTTACTAGGTAACGGTATTTATAATAGTCCCAAGGAGAAGATACAACAGGGAACGCATGAGTCTGTATTCTGTGCTCGTCCGGGGTTGGATGTATATCAGGTATCCAGTTGGTCGGAGATGAAAGAATACTATAATCCGCAGGATGTGATAGAGGCTGCCCGACTGATGGTTTCTGTGGCTGATAAATATCAGGGTAATAATAATTTTGAGTTCGATTTGGTGGATGTGCTACGGCAGGCATTGGCAGAAAAGGGGCGTTTGATGCAAAAAGTGGTAACGGCTGCGTTCCGGGCAGGAGACAAGCAAGTATTTGAGTTGGCTTCACAGCATTTTCTGCATCTTATTCTATTGCAAGACCACTTGCTGGGTACCCGGAAAGAATTCAAGGTTGGAACTTGGATTGAAGCGGCACGTTCAGCAGGACAGACCCAGGAAGAAAAAGCATTATACGAATGGAATGCACGTGTTCAGATTACTACATGGGGAAATCGTGTAGCGGCAGATCAAGGCGGACTTCGTGATTATGCTCATAAAGAATGGAATGGCATTTTGAAAGATTTTTATTTTATGAGATGGAAGGCTTATTTTGATTATTTAGCTTGTGTCCTGGATGGAAAGCAACCGGAGGAACTTGATTTTTATACCTTGGAAGAAGCATGGACTAAAGAAACAGGATTCTATTCCTCAATTCCTGAAGGAAATACTGTGGTAGTAGCTAAAAACATTTTTGAAGAAGTTTTTTAAATGTTCTTTCTACTATGGATAACTTAAGACTTTCATAGGTTATAAGGCTTGATTATGGGTTCAGACTGATGGGTATGAAATTATGATAACTTTATTCACGGTAGGGGGTGATTGAATTTACCCCTTACAGTGAATGAAAGTTATGGAAGCAGATAGCGTGTAGAAAACGCTTACTTCTTCTTTTCGGATGTCTGTTTCGTACCATATAGAATGCACAATGTGTGAACGCAAAGACGAACGAAATAGCGAGCAATGTCTTGTCTTCCTCCCAGCCTACAGTCTGTTGATGCCATAATCCTGTAATAACTGAAAGTACAGACAGGGCGATTCCTGCCATATTCAATATGGTGAGTCCTTTGCGTCGTTTTACATTATGCTCTAGCTTGCTGTGTTTTACTCCGTAGCAGGCATAAACATCCAGACCTATCAGCATCCATAATACCAATCGGATCCAAGTATCAGCCGGAAGAAACAACATCATACAAAGGCAGGTAAGGATGCCTAGAATCGGTACCGTGGGAACAAAAGGAGTTTTAAAGGCACGATGTACGTCAGGCATACTTTTGCGCACGATCAATACTGCCGCGCAAACCAATGTGAAGGCGAATAAGGTACCTATACTGGTCATTTCTCCGGCTACACGTGCCGGAACAAATGCTGCCAGCCCTCCTACAATGGCCATGAATAACAAATTACTGTGTGCCGGTGTCCGGTATTTCTCGTGAATCTTTGAAAAGAAAGGAGGCAACAGTCCGTCGCGGCTCATACTTAGAAATACGCGGCTTTGTCCTAGCAAAGTTACCATAATAACCGAGCAGTAACCAAACAGGATAGCCAGTACGATGGCCCGGTTCAACCACGGATAATCCGGATGAATTACTCCTGTGGCATCTGCATGTCCCATGTGGTCAATCGCTACGGCAACAGGTGCGATACCTTGTTGTCCTGCAAAGTCAGAATAATGGGCAACTCCCGTCATTACGTAAGCAAATACCATATAAAGAATGGTGCAAATCAGCAGGGAACCTAGAATGCCGACGGGCATATCCCGCTTCGGATTTTTTGTTTCCTGAGCGGCTGTACTTACGGCGTCAAAACCAAGAAAGGCGAAAAATACAATCGCTGCTCCACGCAATACGCCCGAGAATCCGAACTCGCCTAAAGTACCTGTATTGGCAGGGATATAAGGAACATAATTCTCTGCATTAATGTATTTCCATCCTAATACAACGAAAATAAGAATCACTGCCACCTTCAGGAATACAATGAAGCCGTTAAAAATAGAACTTCCTTCTGTTCCACGAATCAGAAAAATACTCATCAGCACTACAATCAGTGCGGCCGGTATATTCACAATACCTCCGTCCCAGGGACAAGCAGCAAATGCATGGGGTATATTGATCCCCACTCCTTCCAAAAAAACAACGAGATATCTGCTCCAACTGATACTGACGGTAGTAGCGGCAACAGTATATTCCAATACTAGATCCCAGCCGATAATCCATGCTATAAGTTCGCCCATTGTAGCATATGAGTATGTATAAGCACTACCTGCTACAGGTATCATGGAAGCAAATTCAGCATAGCATAAACCGGCAAAACAACAACCGATTGCCGCTATGGCAAAAGATAAAGTAATGGCAGGACCTGTGTATCCTGCGGCCACTGTTCCGGTGATGGAAAATAATCCGGCACCGATGATAACACCTACTCCTAATGCGATTAAGCTCCATGGTCCCAAGACTCTTTTCAGGGTCTTGTTTCCAGACTCATAGGCTTCGGCTTGTAATGCAGCAAAAGGTTTCTTGATAAATAATCCCATATCTTTTTACAACGTACTTAGTGATAATTGTGTGCAAAGGTACGGATAACTGCTATGAATTACAAGCTATAAGTAAAGGCTATAACGATTATTCAAGATATTTCGTTATTCTTCCACTTAGTTGGAGCAGGGAAATTTCACAGACTTTGGTGTTATATTCAGCAGATAAAATACGTTCTTCCGCATCAAGCAGACTCTTTTGGGCTTCACGCATCTCGATACCGGAGAGATCTCCCAGCAGATAACGTTCTTTGGCTATTTCATGGTTTTCACGGGCGGCAACCAGATTTTGGCGTTCCAAATTTAATAAACGTAAATTATTGCGATAGGCTTGCCACAGATTGCTTAAATCTGCTTTCAAACCCAATTCCAGTTGTTCTCTTTCCAGTTGCGAGTTACGTATTTGCAGGCTGGCATTGCGCTTTTCACGGCGACGGTTACCATCCCATAGGTTAATGCCTACGGTAATTCCTCCGTTTAGTCCCCAATTGCTTCTCCGGCTGGTGGCGTTTGTTTCATATTTGTTGAATGTATAGCCATAACCGGCGTTCAATTTCACATAGGGATAATTACGGGATAGAACCTGACGGTAATCCAATTGGGCAATTGTTGTATTTTGATCAGCTTTCAGCAGGTTGGCATTCGTCTTAAGGGTGGATTCCCATAATTCATCATAATTCAGCGCGTCATTCACTGTTATGATAGAGTCATTGACACGTAGCGGCCGGTTGACTTCCTGTACAGCCATTAACTCGTTCAGGTTGATACGTGAGGTAACCACCAGTTCTTGTTGTTTCATATATTGTGCACTGTCTGCATTGAAGTCCACTTTGGCTTGTTGATAATCCAGCCGGGAAAAATTACCGATATGGTATCGTTCTTCTACAATGCGCAGGCGTTCTTTGGATAAAGACACAGCGTAAAGGAAGTTCTTCAGACGGATTTCCTGTTGTACATAATTATAGTATTCGGCAGTGAGTCCCGCTATGAAATCTTCAAGGGTGATACGCGTGTTGGTTTCTCCCTGGTGTTCCAATTCCTTAAGTTTTTTGTAGGTGGTGCTGATATTGAATCCGTCGAACAGAGTCCAGTTTACATCCAGCCCGGCCTTTAAGGTTTGGTCGTAGATGTTTCGTTCACTGGCTGTAGTGCCTGTACTTCTGCTTTTGGTATCCGTATTGTCCAACGTTCCTGTATATCCGGCAGACAAATCAACAGTTGGCAGATAACCGGCATTTGCTAATGTGGCATTGTTATGGCTGATTTGTTCTTCATTACGGGTGATACGTATGGAATAATTGTTTGCAAGCCCTTCCTCCAGACATTTTTTCAGCGTATAAGGATATTGCGCATAGGTGGAAGCCACCCATGCGGTGCAGATACATAAAGTTATAATGATTCGTTTCATACAATTTCTGTTTTAACGTTTCGGTTGGTAGATATATAACTATAAATAGCCGGTACGATATACATGGTCAGGAAAGTAGATACTAACATTCCTCCCACAACAGCCGTACCCATGGCGATACGTTGATTGGCGCCTTCTCCTGTTGCGAATGCCAGTGGAATCAACTAATACGGTAGAGGCACTTGTCATGAGAATAGGGCGCAAGCGTTGCAAAGCGGCATCCCGGATGGCCTGCATCTTGTTTTCTCCGCCCTCCTGCTTCTGATTGGCGAATTCCACAATCAAAATACCATTCTTTGCCACTAGACCTATCAACATGATAATGCCGATTTGGCTGAATATGTTCATCGTGATACCTCCGGCATACATGAAAATCAGTGCTCCTGCAATGGCTAGCGGAACGGTAAGCATGATAATGAAAGGATCCTTGAAACTTTCGAACTGTGCTGCCAGAATAAGATAGATAAGTATCAATGCCAGAATGAAAGCAAACATCAGGCTGGATGAACTTTCCCGATAGTCTTTGGAGTCTCCCGACAAGGCGGTACGGAAGGTTTCGTCCAAAGTCTGGGCGGCGATTTTATCCATTTCTTCCAAACCTTGTCCGATGGTCTTTCCATCTGCTAGTCCGGCAGATACGGTAGCGGAAATAAAACGGTTGTAGTGGTATAATTTAGGAGGAGCTACGGATTCTACAAATTCTACCAGATTGTCCAATTGAATCATTTCCCCTTTGTCGCTTCGTATGTAAATAGATTTGATATTGGCCGGTGTATTACGTTGTTGGCGGTTTATCTGGCCCAAAATCTCATATTGTTTTCCATTCATATAAAAATAGCCCATACGTTGTCCGCTGAGACCGTATTGCAGTGTTTCGGCTATATCACGCACAGTGCTCCCATTGTGCCTGCCTTATCACGGTTAATATTCACTCTCATTTCTGGGCTGCTGAACTTCAGGTCCACGTCCGCCATCTGGAAAGTAGGGTTATCATATACTTTGCTTAAAAAATCCGGTAATACTTTCTCCAGTTTTTCTATACTGACAGCTTGTAGTACATATTGTACGGGCATACTTCCTCTCCGCCCGCCGAAAGAAGACTGTTGTTGCACAAAGGCACGTGCTTTCGTTTTATTGCGGATGGCCTGTGAAATACGTTCGGCAACTTCCATCTGGGTATAATCACGATCTTTGATATCTTTCAATGTGATACGTATATTTCCACTGCCACTGGAAACGCGTGCGGTTACTGATTCTGCATCGGGTATAATAGAATTTACCAGATTGTTGATATCTTCCGTATAATCACGGATGTATTCATAGCTGGCTCCTTCAGCTGCACGTGTATTGATACTTATTTGCGAACGGTCCTCCATAGGAGCCATTTCAGCGGGTATTTGGCCCCAAAGTACTCCGATGGCTATCAACATAATCACTGTAACAGGTATTGCCCATATGCGTCTTTTAAGAAAAGCATTCAGTGAACGGGCATATATGCGGTTCATACCTTCAAAGAAAGGCTCTGTCTTTTGGTAGAACCATCCCTGTTTTTCCCGTTTAATCAATAACTTGGTTGCCAGCATAGGGGTGAACGTTAATGCGGCAAAGGAAGAAATGATGACCGAACCTGCCACAACGAAACTGAACTCACGGAATAAACGTCCGCTGGTTCCTTCCATAAATACGATGGGCAAGAACACTGCCACCAGGGTGATAGTGGTGGAGATAACAGCGAAGAAAATTTCTTTTGCCCCTTCTATTCCTGCTTCGAACGGACGCATACCTCGTTCTATGCGGATATAGATATTCTCTGTCATAACGATGGCGTCATCCACTACCAAACCTACAGACAATACCACCGCCAGCATGGTCAGCACATTGATGGAGAAACCTGCTATGTACATCACAAAGAAAGCTCCGATCAATGAAACCGGAATAACGATGCAGGGAATCAGTGTCACGCGCCAATCGCGCAAGAACAGGAAAATGATGATGATAACCAGTACGAACGCTTCATACACCGTACTTTTTACTTCATCAATAGAAGCGCGGATAAACTTAGTGTTATCAAAGCCATAGCTGTATTTCACATCGTCGGGCAAATCCTTCTTCATCTGCTCCATACGTTGGTATACGGCATCGGCGATTTCGATATGGTTGGCACCGGGTTGTGGAATGACAACGACACCTACCATCGGCACTCCGTTCATTTTCATATAACTCTTGATATCTGCCGGACCTAGTTCGGCGTAACCGATATCGCTGAAACGGACAACTCTTCCGCCTACTTCTTTTAATATGATGTTATTGAATTCTTTAGCGGTGTGCATTTGTCCCATGGTGCGTAAGGTCAATTCTACGGTATTACCTTCAATGCTGCCCGAGGGGAGTTCTATATTTTCATTGGTTATCGCGTTCTTTACATCTACCGGAGTAATGCCATACCCTGCCATCTTGGTGGGGTCGAGCCATAAGCGCATGGAGTAACGTTTTTCTCCCCAAATAGATACGCTGCTTACATCCGAAATGGTTTGCAGTTGTTCTTTTACGGTCAAGTCTGCTATTTCACTCAGTTCCAACAGAGAGCGGCTGTCACTTTGGATAGCTACCATCAGGATAGGCGTTGCATCGGCATCAGCTTTGGATACAGTAGGAGGGTCACAGTCGCGTGGCAGGTAACGTTGTGCGCGGGACACTTTGTCACGTACGTCATTGGCGGCAGTTTCCAAATCGACGGATAATTCAAATTCCACTGTGATACGGCATTGTCCTTGTTGGCTGACACTGGACAAAGAACGGATTCCCGGAATACCGTTGATGTTTTGTTCCAAAGGCTCGGTTATCTGATTCTCGATTACATCGGCATTGGCACCCGAGTAACTACAGGTAACAGAGATGATCGGATTATCTACCGAAGGATATTCGCGGACTCCCAATGTATTGTAACCGATCAGTCCGAAAAGTAATATGATGATGGTAAGCACGGTGGCAAGCACAGGCCTACGGATACTAAGTTCGGAAATATTCATAAAAGTATTTTTTTAGTTGTTAGTTAATGGCCTGAAGTTCCACAGGCATTCCCTTACGTAATTGCAGTGTACCCGATGTCAGGATGGTATCACCCACAGACAATCCTCGTACAATCTGTACTTCGGCTTCGGTACGGAGTCCTATAATAACATCTACAGGGTCTGCAACTCCGCTACGATAAACAAATACTTTATTTTTACCCATTTCGGGGACAATAGCTTCGGATGGAATCGCTATCGCGTCTTCTATTTCTTTTTGTTTTAATTGAATATCTGCATATCTGCCTGCCAGCAGTTCGCCGTTGCGGTTGGGGTAGATGGCCCGGATGTTCAATGAATGGGTTTCCATATCTATACTGGATTCGGTTGCATAAACCTGTGCATGATAGGTATCCAGTTTTCCTTCTACTTTGAACTCCAGATTAGTCCCTTTTTTTATTTCCCGGGCATAACGTTCCGGTACAGCGAACTCTACTTTCAATGGAGTCACTTTGGTCAGTTTGGCTACTACAGTGGTAGGGGAGGCGTATGCTCCTGTACTGACCTGTCTCAATCCGATGATACCGTCGAATGGTGCGCGGAGTTCGGTCATGTCAATATTGGCCTTGATATTTTCGATATCGGCGTTAAGGGTGGCAAGTTCGGTTTTTACCTGTTCGTATGCTTCTTTACTGACTGCATCTCGTTTTAACAGAGCGTTTTGACGGAACACACGGTCTTCGGCTAAAGGTATTTGTGCTTCCAGACGTTTTAATTGAGCCTGTAACTGCCGGTCGTTTACTTTGGCAAGTAATTCTCCTCGTTTTACCAATGTGCCTTCTGTGAAAAAAATATCGGTGATCTTTCCGGAGGTTTCAAAAGACAAACTCACTTCTTCGTCAGGAACCAGGCGTCCGGTAACCAATATTTCATCTGTCAGCAAGTGTGGTTTTATGACTTGTGCATTGACTTTCAATGTACGTTGCTTGTTTCTTTAGGTAACGCGTCGGCGGCTGTCAGTTCTTCATTTTCGTGAGGGTAAATTGATAGATGCCTAGTCCGGCCAAGCCGGCTCCGATTAATATAATGATGCCCCATTTGATTCG
>ENA-OQEX01000736-OQEX01000736.1-human-gut-metagenome-genome-assembly--contig:-NODE-736-length-15486-cov-4.972785_pt1 | contig 15486 bp, 25 predicted proteins | sample MGYA00242802_ERZ504649 | MGnify/ENA primary metagenome ERZ504649 (study PRJEB26092, sample SAMD00036194) | human gut metagenome | host: Homo sapiens | study: EMG produced TPA metagenomics assembly of...
TATTATGCAGTTTTTGACCCACATTATTTTTCTCCTGAATCTGCTCAAGACCCTCATCAACCACTTCAGCTAAGGACGGTGACTGCTGAATGGAAACCGTTCTCAAAGCCATTGCCGACTGGATCAAAGGCATCCTGACGGCAGGCATCATGTCCAATCTCAGCGGGCTATTTGATGATGTGAACACGCAGGTCGGCAACATCGCACAGCAGGTTGGCACCAAGCCATCGGCCTTCGAGCGAGAGTGTTCGCCATGATCGAAGCCCTTTCCCGGAACGTGGTGCTACCCATCGCAGGCATCATCTTGACCTTTATCGCCTGCTATGAACTGATCGAGATGATTACCCAGCACAACAATATGGCACAGTTTGAGCCTGCGCTCATCATGCGCTGGATTTTTAAGACCGCTGTTTCGGTCTGGCTCATCAGCAATACTTTTGATATTGTGATGGCGGTCTTTGACCTGACACAGAAGGTAGTGTCCGATTCCAGCGGCATCATTGCCGGAAACACCCGTGTCAACGACATTGGCCTGTCGATGTTGGAAGCCAGCCTGATGCAGATGGATGTAGGCCCCCTGTTCGGGCTGTTTTTGCAGTCCTTCTTCATCGGCATCACCATGCGGATATTGAGCATCATCATTTTTGTCATCGTGTACGGGCGTATGATTGAGATCTATTGCATGGTGAGCCTTGCGCCCATCCCCATGGCAACATGGGGCAACCACGAGCAGTCGCACATGGGGCAGAACTACCTGAAATGCCTGTTCGCATTGGGCTTTCAAGGCTTTCTCATCCTCATCTGCGTGGCGATTTACGCCGTGCTGATCCAGAGCGTGGCGATTTCCGGGGATGCCATCAACTCCATTTGGAGCATTGTGGGCTATACCGTTCTGCTTTGTTTCAGCCTGTTCAAGACCAGCTCCGTGACGAAATCCGTCCTCGGAGCGCACTAAAGGAGGTGCTTTATTGGCTGCGTATATTTCCGTTCCCCGTGATTTGACCAAGGTCAAATCCAAAGTGGCGTTCAACCTGACCAAACGACAACTGCTTTGTTTCGGCACAGCGGCTCTCATTGGAGTGCCGCTGTTTTTTGTTCTCCGGGATTCTGGTGGCAACACTGCCGCCACCCTCGGCATGATGGCGGTGATGCTGCCGGCGTTCTTCCTTGGAATGTACGAGAAAAACGGCCAGCCCATGGAAAAGCTGCTGTCGTACTATGTGCAGTCCCGGTTTCTCCGTCCGAAGATTCGCCCCTACAAGACCAACAACTACTATGCAATTTTGATGAAGGGAGGCATGGCCCATGATTCCGTTTTGGAAAAAGATCGGTAAGCACAGCAAGCCGCAGTCTGCGCAGAAGCGCAGGCAGAACGCAAAGCCTGCTGTGCCCCGGACCGCCCAGCAATCCATCCCCATGCAGCGGATGTTTGAGGATGGTGCCTGCCGGGTGAAGCCCAACTACTACACCCGCACCATCCAGTATCAGGACATCAATTATCAGCTCGCCCAGCAGGAGGACAAAACCGCCATTTTCGAGGAATGGTGCAGTTTTCTGAACTTCTTTGATTCCAGCATCAAATTTGAACTGTCCTTTGTGAACATGGCAACGGACAGCACCGAGTTTGAGAAAAGCATCCGCATTCCGTTCCAGAAGGACGGTTTCGATGATGTTCGTGCGGAGTATTCCCAGATGCTGCGCCAGCAGCTTGCCAAGGGCAATAATGGTCTGACCAAGACCAAATTCATCACCTTTGGTGTGGAGGGCGAGAGCATGGCGCAGGTCAAGCCGCGGCTTGACCACATCCAGAACGATTTGCTCAACAACTTCCACCGGCTGGGGGTGCAGGCAAAGCCGCTGAACGGTGTCCAGCGGCTGAAACTCATGCACGATATGTTCAACATGGACGGTGCCAGCAAGTTTCACTTTGACTGGAAAGACCTTGTGAAAAGCGGCCTTTCCGTCAAAGATGCCATTGCACCGACTGCCTTTGCGTTTAAGAACTCCCGGACGTTCCAGATGGGCGGCATCTTCTGCGCCGCCAGCTTTTTGAGCATCACGGCATCCGACATCAGCGACCAGCTTCTGAAGGATTTTCTGGATATGGATTCCAGCCAGATCGTTACAATGCACATCCAGTCCGTAGACCAGAACCGTGCCATCAAGACGGTGAAGCGCACCATCACGGAACTGGATCGCGGTACCATTGAAGAGCAGAAAAAAGCCATCCGTGCCGGGTATGATATAGACATTCTGCCGTCAGATTTGAAAACCTACGGCAGAGATGCCAAGCTCTTTTGAAGGAATTGCAGAGCCAGAACGAACGGATGTTTCTTGTCACTTTTTTGGTGCTGAACACCGGGCGCACGGAGCAGGAACTGGAAAACAACGTCTTTCAGGCCAGCTCCATCGCCCAGAAGCACAACTGTAATCTGTGCAGGCTGGATTTCCAGCAGGAGCAGGGCTTGATGAGCAGCCTGCCGCTGGCGGATTGCCAGATCGAAATTCAGCGGGGGCTGACCACCAGCAGCACGGCCATCTTCATTCCGTTCACCACACAGGAACTGTATCAGTCCGGCAAAGAGAGCCTGTACTATGGCTGAATGCCCTGTCCAACAACCTGATTATGGTGGACCGGAAGAAGCTGAAAAACCCCAATGGTTTGATTCTCGGCACTCCCGGTTCTGGCAAAAGTTTCTCGGCAAAGCGTGAAATTGCAAACGCCTTTCTGGTGACGGACGATGATATTATTGTCAATGATCCTGAGGGAGAGTATTCTCCGCTGGTGAATCGGCTGAAAGGTCAGGTCATCAAAATCAGCCCCAACAGCACCCAGTTCATCAACCCCATGGACATTAACGCCAACTATTCGGAGGAAGATAATCCGCTTTCCCTGAAAGCTGACTTTATTCTTTCTTTGTGTGAACTGGTGGTGGGCGGCAAAGAAGGGCTGCTGCCGGTGGAGAAAACCGTCATCGACGCTGTGTGCATCTGATCTACCGCAAATATTTTGAGGACCCCTGCCCGGAGAATATGCCCATCCTTGAGGATTTGTACAACGCCCTACTCCAACAGGACGAGAAAGAAGCCCACCATGTTGCCACGGCTCTGGAAATCTATGTGAAAGGCTCCCTGAACCTGTTCAACCATCGCACTAACGTGAACATCAATAACCGCATTGTCTGCTACGACATCAAGGAACTGGGCAAACAGATGAAGAAACTCGGTATGCTCATTGTGCAGGATCAGGTATGGGGGCGCGTCACGGCAAACCGCAGCAGCGGAAAGTCCACCCGGTATTATATGGATGAGATGCACCTCTCTTAAAAGAGGAGCAGACTGCCGCTTATTCCGTCGAGATTTGGAAGCGTTTCCGCAAGTGGGGCGGTATTCCCACGGGGCTGACCCAGAACGTGAAAGACCTTCTTTCTTCCCGTGAAGTCGAGAATATTTTCGAGAACAGTGACATGATCATCATGCTGAATCAGGCGGCAGGAGACCGGCAGATCCTCGCAAAGCAGCTCAACATTTCGCCCCATCAGCTTTCCTATGTGACCCACTCCGGCGAGGGCGAAGGGCTGCTGTTTTTCGGCAATGTCATTCTGCCCTTTGTGGACCGTTTCCCCACCGATCTGGAACTCTACCGCATTATGACCACCAAGTTGGGTGAAGTCTCGGAGGGCGCGCAGAAATGAGTGAACCGAAGCTGAACATCAAAGAGGAAACGTCCGCCAAAAAGACCCGTTCTCCCCCGAAAAAAGCCAAGGTGGAGCAGTCGGTGCCCAGAAAGAAGAAACTGAAAACCGATGCAGAAAAGACCGCCGAAAAAACCAGCACCTGCGGTTCGGCAAGGCGGAACTGACCCCGGACGAACTGAGCCGGTTGAGCAAGGCGCAGAAGCGGAGATGTACGCTGCCCATGCCGCCCGGTCTGCGGTGCACCGGGAAATCGACCAATACGAGGACGACAATGTAGGCACACAGGCGTTGAGCGAGGGCGAAAAAGCGGCAGGAAATGTCCGGGATATTTCCAAGAGCAGATACGCCCGGAAGCTCAAGAAGAAAGCCAAGATGCAGGGCAAGAAAGGCACCAAAACCGCAAAATCTTCTGCATCGAATCCGACTGCGGCACAAGATGCAGGCGCATCCAGCACCAGCGAGGGCGGCTCCAACTGGCTTTCCCGCTGGAAACAGCGGCAAGAAATCCACAAAAGCTATTACGCCGCCGCCCGTTCAGGCACAGCGGCGCAGACCGCAGGCGGCAAAGCGGCATCCAATGGCGCATCTGCTGCCCGGTCCGGCGTGGAACAGGCGGTGGAGAAAGGCAAAACTGCCGTCAGCACCGCCGTAAAGGGGCTGATGAATGCCGCCAAGGGCAACGCACACGTTCTGGTGATCGTGGGCGTTTTTCTTTTGCTCATCCTCATGGTGATGTCCGGCTTTTCATCCTGCGGCATCCTCTTTTCCGGCGGCACGCAGGTGTCCGGGCAGACCATGTATTCTGCCGAAGATCGGGACATCCGGGGCGCAGAGCAGGACTACAAGAAGCTGGAAAAGGAACTGGATAAAAAGATCAAGCGCACCCCTACCGACCACCCCGGCTACAACGAGTACCAGTACCACCTTGACCCCATCGAGCATGACCCGTGGCAGCTCACTTCGTATTTGACCACACTCTACGACGACTACACCCGGTCAGAAGTGCAGGGCAAACTGAAGGAAACTTCAAAAAGCAGTACAAGGTGACCACATGGGTGGAGGTGCAGATACGGTATAAGACCGTCTGGGTCATCAGCCCGGCAGGAATCCCGGTTCCCACGCAGGTGCCTATGAGTACCGCATCTTCCACACCAAATTGGTGAACAGAGGGCTTGAAGTAGTCATCCGGGAAGAATTGGATGCTGACCAATGGAAACGCTACGAGATCTTTCAGGATACGTTGGGTGGCAGACCTTATCTTTTTAATGGAGGCTTGCCGCCCGGTGGCTCCGATGGCTCCGGCACACCGGGCATCGACTATCAGGTTCCGGCAGAAGCCCTGACGGACAGCGAGTTTGCCGCCATCTACAAGGAAGCCCAAAAGTATGTGGGCACACCTTACGTCTGGGGCGGCTCCACCCCGGAAACCGGGTTCGATTGCAGCGGCTATGTTTGCTGGGTTTATAACCAGAACGGCTACGATGTAGGGCGCACCACCGCCAATGGCCTGTGGAATAAGAGCCAGCACATCAGCGAGGCCGAAGCGAAGCCCGGAGATCTGGTCTTTTTCAAAGGAACCTACGACACCCCCGGCATGAGCCACACTGGAATCTATCTGGGCAACGGCATGATGGTCAGTGCCGGAGACCCCATCAAGTACGCAAACATTCACTCGTCCTACTGGGAGAAGCATCTCGCCGGGTTTGGACGGCTTTCAAAATGATTGGAGGAGTTTTATGAGCGAAAAATCGGATAAGCTGCGGGCGATGCTGGAAAAAGAGAAGGAACGCCGCATCAAGCTGAACAACCGCATTGAGATTCTGGAGCGGCGCATTCAGGAGGAAGATTCCGCCGAGGTCAACGAGATGGTGCGGACCGCCAAGGTCACGCCGGAACAGCTTGCCGCCCTGCTGCGGCAGTCTGCTGCCACCACCCCGAACCCGGCCGCACTGTCTGCGGTGGGTGCAACTTTTGAGAAGGAGGACGATGCAGATGAAGATTAAAAAACTGGGTGCGTTGCTGGTATCGGCGGCACTGTGCGCTGGCATGGCGGCTCCCGCCTTTGCCTTTGAGGGCGATACCACCCCGGTGGAACAGCCGGTTCTGCCGGAAGTGGTGGAGGATGTTGTCACCGTCACGGACGAAGCCTCTGGTGCCCTGACCCCGGAGCAACCTGACGCTGGTAGACGACTACCACACCGACTATTCCGATGGTAGCGGACAGCAGTTCATTACGCTGGTGTCGAAGTCGGGAGCCACCTTCTATCTGGTCATTGACAGGAACAGTAAAGGGGCGCAGACCGTTCACTTTATGAACCTTGTGGATGAAGCCGACCTGTTGGCTCTGATGGAGGAAGATGCTGCCGATGCTTATACCGCTGAAAAGGAAGCAGCGGCGCAGGCAGAACAGGACAGACTGAAAGCCGAGGAAGAAGCCAAGAAAGCCGCAGAGGAAGCGGAAAAAGCGGCTGACGCACCGAAAGAAAACAAGGTCACGAAGTATGCGGCGGGCTTTCTCGGTGTCGTTGCCTGATTGCACTGGTGGCTGGCGGCGGTGCGTATTTCTTCATCCAGCAGAAGAATAAAAAGCAGGCTGAAAAAGAAGCCATTGACCCGGATGCAGACTATACCGAGGACAAGGGCGATTTTGAAATTCCTACCGAAGATGAGGCGGAAGAAAGCGGCGAGGAAGATACCGAACCCATCTGATTTTAAGGCGGCATTTTGCCGCCTTACATATTGTAATCCGAAACAGATTGGAGGGATTCTTATCGCAAAATTGATCGTAGCGGAAAAGCCGTCCGTTGCCATGGCTTACGCTAAAGTCCTCGGTGCCACCAGCCGTCAGGACGGTTATCTGGAGGGCAACGGCTATCTGGTAAGCTGGTGTATTGGGCATTTGGTAGAGCTGGCTCCACCCAATGTCTACGATGCCAAGTACGTCAAGTGGAGCATTGCAGATTTGCCCATCCTACCGCAGAAGTGGCAGTATCTGGTGTCTGCTGGCACCAAAAAGCAGTTTGGCATCCTGAAAGACTGATGAACCGCCCGGACGTAGATGGCATTGTGAACAGTTGCGATTCCGGCCGGGAGGGAGAACTGATCTTCCGACTTGTCTACCAGCAAGCAGGCTGCAAAAAGCCCTTTTCTCGCCTATGGCTGTCCAGCATGGAGGAAACCGCCATCCGGGAGGGCTTTGCCCACCTCAAACCGTCAACTAAATACGATGCCTTGTACAAGGCGGCTTTATGCCGGGAACGTGCCGACTGGATGGTCGGAATCAATGCGTCCCGGCTTTTTTCATGCCTGTACGGTCAACCGCTGGCGGTAGGGCGTGTTATGACCCGGTGCTTGCCATGACGGTGGTGCGGGAAGCCGCCATTGCCGCCTTTGTGCCGGAAAAGTTCTACACCGTAGAACTTGAACTGACCAGCGGATGCACGGCATCCAGCCGCCGCATTCCCGAAAAATCCGTTGCTGAAAACCTGCTGGAAGCCTGCCGAAAGGAGATGGTAGCAACGATCCAGCGCATCACCCGCAAGGAAAAATCCGAAAATCCGCCGCCGCTGTACGATTTGACCACCCTTCAGCGAGATGCTAACCGCCTGCTGGGGTACAGCGCACAGCAGACGCTGGACTATGTGCAGAGCCTGTATGAGAAGAAACTTACCACTTATCCCCGACTGATAGCTGCTATATCACCGACGATGACGAGGAAATGCTGGAGGAACTGACCGAGGCACTGGAAGTCTTTCTCGATATCACTCCGGCAGATGTAGATGAGGCTGTGCCCCGGACACGGCGCACCGTCAACCGGGAGAAAGTCAACGATCATCACGCCATCCTGCCCACCCGCAGTATGCTGCAAGCCGATCTGGACGCACTGCCCAAGGGGGAGCAGAACGTCCTGAAGCTCATCATCGCCCGGAGCTGATGGCGGTGAGCAAACCCTTCCGGTATCTGGAAACCTGCTGACCACCGAATGCGCCGGGGAGGAGTTTACTGCCAAGGGCAAGGAGGTTCTGGAAGAAGGCTGGAAAGCGGTAGAACGCAAGGTGCTGGCAGATATCCTGAACCGGAAGCAGGAACTCACCGCACTGCCCAATGCCGCAGGAAACGAGTGTGGCATCCTCAATGCCGAACTGAAAGAGGGTCAAACGTCCCCGCCGAAGCATTTCACCGAGGACCTTCTACTTCATGCGATGGAAACCGCCAGTGCAGACAGTATGCCGGAGGGCGTGGAGCGTCAGGGTATCGGCACTCCGGCAACCAGAGCCGCCACCATCGAAAAGCTGGTGCAGAAGGGCTTTCTGGAGCGCAAGGGCACCAAGAAAACCAAGGTGCTGCTGCCCACGGATAAGGGAAAAGCCCTCATCACTGTGATGCCTGAAGAAATCCAATCCCCGGAAATGACCGCCGATTGGGAAACAAAACTGCTGCAAATCGAACGCGGCGAAATGGAGCCGAGCGAATTTATGATCGAAATCAATACGATGATCTCCTCGCTGGTAAAAACCACCGAGGCTGCGAAAGGAGCGAATGCGCTTATGAAAAACAAAATCATTGGTGTCTGCCCGAACTGCGGTGCAAATATTGTGGAGCGTGAAAAGGGCTGGTTCTGCGAGAACCGGGAGTGCCGTTTTGTGCTGTGGAAAGACAATGCGTTCTTCAAGCGTCTGGGCAAGCGGCTGGACGCTCATGTGGCGGACAAGCTGCTGCGGGATGGCCGGGTCCGCCTGAAGGACTGCAAGAGCGCCAAGGGCAAGACCTACAACGCCACCGTGCTGCTGGGCACCGAACCCGATGGACGCAGCAAGTTCTCGCTGGAATTTGAGGGTGACCGCTGATGGAGCAGAAAACGGAAGCCTATATCTCATCAACGGAGACAGGTTTTTGCATTTGCGTGAAAACGGTGCCGGTGTCGGTTTTGCCACCTACGACTGCGCGAACGGTGCGCCGCTGGAAAACGGTCAGATTTCCAAGCAAAATCTTCCTCCTGACGGAAGAAATGCGATTCCTGCCGCCCGGAACTGGTATCTGTTTGAGCTTTCCAGCGATGACCGCAAGGCGATTCAGGAGGTCAGCTTGCAGCACCTCGACACCATCCCGCAGTCTGGTGTCCGCAGGCGGCGCATCTGGGATGACCCCACGATTCCCAGAGATGATGTCCGGCTCATCAACAGCCATTATGATGATTTCTACCGTGTGCTGAATCATGGTGTGATTCAGGTTGACCGCTCCGATGGCAGCAGTTACACGGCACGGGTCGAGCATCTGGACGACTATCATTTTGATCTGGGCGAGTACGGAAACGTCTATCACATCTGTCAGTTCGGCGAGATGATGGAGCGCACCGGCTCGACCGCCTATCCTGAAATTCAGACGCAGGACGAGCAGGGCGCATGGGAGCTGGGCGCAAGGGTTATCTTGCAATCCAAAGTTGTGAGGATGGCTGGGATTATACCCTCTACCACAGTGATTTTTCGGTGATGGCCGGTGGGCAGCTTGACGAACCGGAACTGACGATTCAGGAGGTGCGCGAGGAAATTCTTGAAGCACATCACATGGAAAAAGGTCGGCGTGTGCTGAAGGACTATGACCTCATCACGGACAAAGCTGCCGAAGCCGAGGAACTGGGGCTGTCTAACCGTCCTTCCACGCTGGAAAAGCTGGCAGAGCTGGCGGGCGCAAGAGAAAAATGTGATGCCTTGGAATGCAATCCTACCGGGTGTCGGAAAGCGAGGAATGCCCATGAACTTTAATGGTGAAGAACTAATGCTGATGATGCTCTACAATCCGGGCACTCGGCTGGGTTTGATGCAGGAGCTTCGGCTGATGCAGTGTTATCTTCTGCCAGATGAAACTGCCCTGCATGAACTTTCGGAGTGCGTTATCGAGAAGCTGAAACTCATGACGGATGCAGAATTTTCTGAAACTGAATTTCCGCTTGAATAATCGCTGCCGCCGACGGGCGGCATACATAAAGAGTTTCATGTCATTTAATATTATGGTATAATAAAAGCACAGCGTATTGATTGGGAGGCAATTTATATGAGAATCAAAAGCAATTTGGTTGGAACAAATATTTATATCAGAAATTATGAATTAGCTGACAAACTTTTTTGTACAAATATGTGGTTTGACAAAGTAAATGGCAAATACTTAAGCGATCCCACAGAAGAATTTGTAGATGACAATTATTGTCAAGCTGTTGATGATATGTACAACAGTCCAAACGGTTATTATTTTATAATCACTCGCATTTGTGACAATTCGCGGATCGGGAGTTTCTGTGCTTTTCCTGATGAAACAGAACAAATTATAGACATAGGATATTGTATCCATCAGCTTTATTGGCGACAAGGTTATGCAACCGAATGTCTAAAAATGATTATTGAATGGGCTCAGACTCAAAATTTCACTACTATTACAGCCGAAGTTGCAAAAGATAATATCGCTTCCTGTAAGCTCCTTGAAAAATTCAATTTCAAAATAAAGAAGGAATCTTCTTACAAAAAATATCATATGAACATCGAATTCAAAAGTTACATATTTGAATATCATATCACAAAGCCACACTAAGACTGTTCCCTTGCATTGCTATTGACATGTTTTTACAAATAATTATACTGCGAGGTCAAATCATGGATACCATTCCTTTGACATCCCTAAACCGCCTTCTCCTTTCTACTTTTCTAAAGAATTGCACCTTTTGCCACAACTCACGAGACAAAAAAGGTACATTTACCTTTGAAGAATATCAACAGATCAAGAATGAAAATGTTGAAATTATCAATGATGATTCTACTTATCCTTTCATCTGCTATCTGTCCAATCTGCTTGCAAAATCCAAGCCATCCGATGAGGTGATTGAAAAATTGCATAACTGCATCGATAAAGTTGCAGCTGTATTAGGCGAAGACAGCACCGATGTTTTCCGTGCGCTCCTTGCAAAACTGATTGAGCAGCCGGAAGAACAACAGACCTTTGAACGACTGTTGGAAACGGCAGAAAAGTTTGCCGCAAAATACGAATAAAAATAAAGTGGATTCCATAGCGAGTAACCCGAAAGGCTGCTCGCTTTTTTTGTTTGCTACAAAATTGAAGGGAGGAACGCTATGCCATCTAAGACACAAGAATACCTTGAACTTGCCAATCGGACAGCAAACGGTATTACGCGGTACTGGGAACACTGGACGGACTACCTGACTACGGCATCCCGGCTGTACAAGTACAGTTTTACCGACCAATTGATGATTTACGCCCAGCGTCCTGATGCGACTGCCTGCGCAAGTTTTGACATCTGGAACAATCGGATGAACCGCTATGTGCGCAGAGGGTCTAAGGGTATCGCTCTGCTCGACCAGTCCAGCAGTGTTCCCCGGCTGCACTATGTCTTTGATGTGAGTGATACCGGAGTGCGACGAAATTCCCGTGACCCGGAGATGTGGCAGCTCAACGATGACCTGTTCCAGCCGGTATCGGAAATGCTGGCGCAGGAATACGGCATTCACCATGAACGGTTCAGTCACCAGATTGCGGACATTGCTGGAAAGCTGGCAGAATCCTACTGGGACAACAACAGCACCGACATCCTCGCCATCGTTGACGGTTCGTTCCTGATGGATTATGATGATGCTGGACAGGAACTCCAGTTCAAGAGTGCCGCCGCCATCAGCATCATGTACACCATCTTGGAACGGTGCGGTTTTGAACCGGAGGGTTATTTTGACCGGGATGATTTTCAGGCAATTTATGATTTCTCGACCCCGGATGCCGTCTATGCACTGGGTACGGCGGTCAGCGATTGCAGCCGGGATGTGCTGCGGAATATCGAGCGCACCGTCAAAACGACCATCCGCCGCCGCAATATAGAAAGGAGCCAGCATGAATATGAAGAACAGGAACGTGACCTACTCGACCATCGGGGACTACCAGCTCCCGAACCTGACCTTGAGCCAGCCCCGGAAACCGCTGGGCAGATACAGCAGGATGCGCCGGACGTACCTGATGAACCATCGCCCAGTACTGTACAACACGATGCTCCTGAACGGGAGCCTGTACCCGCACCTGATGGAGGTGGAGCAGACGGCAGAGAGCCGGATGCAGCAGACCATGGCGCAGCTTCTGAAACAGAACCCAGCCCGGACAAGGAGAGCCGGCAGATGGCGTGGGTGCAGCACATGAACAGCTTGAAAGCACAGGCCGAGGAACTGGTGCTGATGGAATTGATTTACAGTTAAGTTTCTTTGATGCCCACATCCCCACCGAAGTCCAGCAAATTGAAAAAATCGACCAAGCGGAGAGCGAAAAAACGCCCTCCGCTTTTGTTTTGTCGCAGGCGGAAATTGAAAACGAACTGCGTAAGCACGGTTCGGGATTTATGGGCGGCAAGCAGCGCATTATGGCACTGTACCAGAGCCAGCCTGATCGCAATCTCCGCGCCAAAGCGTTGGCAAAGGAGTACGGCATCGGTGGGCACTCCCACGATTATCTGGATGGCAGCAGAGGGTTTGTCAACCACGACGGGAGAGGAATGGAATTTGACCATTACCCCGAACACAAGAAATTCACGTTAAGCTGGACGCAGGTGGAAAAGTATATCGACCTAATGGTCCAGTCCGACCGCTACCTGACCGACAAGGAAAAGGAGCATTATACGCCCCCTGCGCCCGTCAACGCAGAGCCAGATACCACCCTGACCCATGCCAAAAACCTGATCCGGGAGTTTTGTCAGGAGGAATACGACTCTGAGCCGGACTTTTCTGACCTGTCCAAGATCGGCGTTGCCTACACCAACGCCACCGATGAGGAGATTCCCATTCAAGTTAATGTGGATTTGGTGGGATACCGGGTGGAACGGTATCTGGGCGAGGTGCTGATCGACGAGCGGCAGTACGAAAGTCTGGAGGACCTGACCGAAACAGAGTTGGAAGCACTGGATTTTTCGGAACTGGTCAGCGTTACGGACGAGGAACTGGAGCATTACCACAACAAGGCGGAGGAGCACCCGGCACTGTTGCCGCTGGATGCCGCCAACGAGTATAACGCCCTGAAGGAGCAACACCCGGATGCGCTGGTGGGTTTCGAACAGGGCGGTCAGTTTGAGTTTTACGGCGAGGATGCCGGAAGGTCTGTGAACTTGTAGGTGGAAAGCTGCTGGAAAAGGAAACGGAATTGGGCACAGTCCCGGTCACCGGTTTTCCCCGCGACCAGTGGGCATACCGTGCCAAACAACTGTGGCAGTGCGGCGAGAATGTCTATCTTGCCGGGCTGAACGAGGACGGCACCCATCACCAGACCAAGTACCTGCGCCGGAGGATTATCTGCCGCTGGGTGCTACCATCCACATGGAGGGGCGCGCTTTCCGGGTGGATACAGTAAACTTTGATAATGGCAGCGTGGCCTTGCAGGATGTGGCACTGGCAGAGATGCGGATGCCAGTTTTCCGGGAGGAACCGCTGGCTCTTGTCCGGGAGGTGTACGAGCAGGAACAGGATGTGATGGAATCCCCCTTGCCCGATTACAAGGTCGGTGACAATGTTGTGCTCGAACTCCCCACTCGAACTATTGAGGGGAAAGTTGGCTATGTGGGTGAAACGGATGTGCGCATCGACACCAGTGCGCACGGGCAGTCATGGGATAACGAAGTTGTCAATAAGAAACAATTCGAGGAGGCTTGCGGCAGAATGAACAGGTTACTACGCAGCCAGATGATACTGTAAAAACGGTTGCCATATACCCTGCTGAAGAAAACCGTATGCCTTATGATATTGTGATCCAGATGATTGGCTCAAAATCACCTACTCTGGATGCAGTTGAACCGGAACGATCTACACTTGAACTTGCCGGGAACTTCCACATCACGGATGATGATTTGGGTGTCGGAGGCCCCAAACAGAAATTCGCCCGGAACATCGAAGCCATCCGCACCCTGTTTAAGCTAGAGCAGGAACACCGTGGTGCCACCGCCGAGGAGCAGCAGGTGCTTTCCCAGTATGTAGGCTGGGGCGGTCTGGCGGATGCCTTTGACCCCGGCAAAGATAGTTGGGCAAAGGAATATGCAGAGTTGAAAGGACTGCTCTCCGAGGACGAGTATGCCGCCGCCCGTTCCAGCACTCTGAATGCTCACTACACCTCTCCGGTGGTGATTCGCTCTATTTATGATGCGGTCGAGAAGATGGGCTTCCAGTCGGGAAACATCTTGGAACCGTCTATGGGCGTGGGCAACTTTTTTGGTATGTTACCAGATTCTATGCAGAGCAGCCGCCTGTATGGTGTAGAACTGGACAGCATCACCGGGCGCATTGCGAAAAAACTGTACCCGCAGGCTGACATTACCGTTGCCGGATTTGAAACCACCGACCGCCGTGATTTCTACGATTTAGCGGTGGGCAACGTGCCTTTCGGTCAGTACAAGGTCAACGATAAAGCGTACAACAAGCTGGGATTTTCGATTCACAATTATTTTTTTGCGAAAGCCATCGACCAAGTGCGTCCGGGCGGCGTAGTGGCGTTCGTCACCAGCCGCTACACCATGGACAGCAAGGACAGCACTGCCCGCAAACACATGGCAGAACGCGCCGATTTGCTGGGGGCTATTCGATTGCCCAACAATGCGTTCAAGGCTAATGCTGGCACGGATGTTGTCAGCGACATTATCTTTTTGCAGAAGCGTGACCGCCCCATTGACCATGAGCCGGACTGGGTGCAGCTTGGCAAGACCGAGGACGGCTTTGCCATCAACCAGTATTTCGTAGACCACCCGGAGATGGTGCTGGGCGAGATGACCACCGAAAGCACCCAGTACGGACGGGAGGAATTCACCGTTGCACCCCTTGAGGGCACCAGCCTTACCGACCAGCTTGCAGAAGCGGTGCAGCATATTGAGGGGCAATACACCGAAGTTGAGGTAGAAACACCAGATATTGCGGATGTCGAAAATGAGAAGCATATTCTCCCGGCTGACCCGGATGTAAAAAACTTCTCCTACACCGTGGTGGACGGCGAGGTGTTCTACCGGGAAAATTCGGTCATGACGCAGGTGGAGCTGTCCGACACCGCCAAGGGTCGTGTCACCAGCATGGTGGAACTGCGGCAAATCGTCAACGAACTGATCGACCAGCAGTTGAACGACTTCCCGGACGAGGACATCAAGGCAACACAGAAGCGTTTGAACGCCGCCTACGATGCCTTTACCGCCCAATATGGCTTGCTGAACGACCGCAGAAATGGGCGGCTTTTTGAGCAGGATTCCTCGTATTATCTGCTGTGTTCGCTGGAAAATCTGGACGAGCAGGGGCAGCTCAAGAGCAAGGCGGCGATGTTCACCAAGCGCACCATTCGCCCGGAGCGCACCGTCACCAGCGTGGATACCCCCAGCGAAGCGTTGGCGGTGTCCATCGGAGAACACGGCAAGGTGGATTTACCCTATATGGCAGAACTGCTGGGTACGCCCGGCGAGTATGGGCGCATTACCGCAGAACTTTCCGGTGTGATCTTCAAAAACCCTGCCGCCGACCCCACCGACCCGGAAGCAGGCTGGCAGATGGCAGACGAGTACCTGTCCGGCGATGTCCGGGCAAAGCTGCGGATGGCGCAGTTCGCCGCTGAGACCAACCCGGAATTTGTGGTCAATGTGGATGCGCTGACCAAGGCGCAGCCCAGAGAACTGGAAGCCTCCGAAATTGATGTGCGGCTGGGTGCCACATGGCTTGCACCTGAAATCATTCAAAAGTTTATGACCGAGACTTCCAGATCCCCTACTATCTGCGCCATGCATCAAGTG
>ENA-OQEX01000737-OQEX01000737.1-human-gut-metagenome-genome-assembly--contig:-NODE-737-length-15479-cov-13.327254_pt1 | contig 15479 bp, 17 predicted proteins | sample MGYA00242802_ERZ504649 | MGnify/ENA primary metagenome ERZ504649 (study PRJEB26092, sample SAMD00036194) | human gut metagenome | host: Homo sapiens | study: EMG produced TPA metagenomics assembly of...
GTGGGAGAGTAGCACGCCGCCGCATTCAACGTCGGGGTTCCCGTCGAGCGTGACGCTCCGGGAACCCCCTTTTTTGTCTTCCGGTTCGTGTTTCCCGCGGCGCGCGGGAGGCTCCCAATCCACAACACCCTTGCATCGCATGGTCCGTCAGCGTGACTGTTAGTAATGATGTGATGAGGCTCACGCGTTACGCCCGTGCGGGTTCCAGAGAATCACGTTACGATGGAAAACGGCAGAAGCCCGATAATTGACAATCAGCGAAAGGACCGATGATGACTCTCCTGCAGCATGAACTGACCGATTTTAAGGTGAACGCGTTCCAGAACAACGAGTTCCATGAGGTGACCAAGGCTGATGTGCTCGGCCACTGGTCCCTGTTCTTCTTCTACCCGGCTGATTTCACCTTCGTGTGCCCCACTGAACTTGAGGATCTGGCCCGCAACTACGCCAAGTTCAAGGAAATTGGATGCGAGGTCTACTCTGTCTCCTGCGACACCCACTTCGTGCATAAGGCATGGCATGACGCCAATGAAAAGATCGCCAAGATTCAATATCCGATGCTTGCCGATCCGACCGCTCTATTGGCCAAGGATCTCGACACCTACAACGAAGTCGATGGCATGGCCGAACGCGGTGACTTCATCGTGAGCCCCGAAGGCAAGGTCGTGGCTTATGAAGTCATCTCTTCCAATGTGGCCGCAATGCCGAAGAACTGCTACGCCGTGTGCAAGCTTCTCAGTTCGTCCACGAACATGGCGATCAGGTTTGCCCTGCCAACTGGACTCCAGGCGAGGACACCATTGAACCTAGCCTTGATCTTGTTGGTCAACTGTGATCGTCGCTTGACGGACGGCTTGTCAAGCTAATCCGACGGGGTGCCCAGGAGAATCCTCCGGGCACCTCCTGAATAGCCAGATCAAGGCACGAAGGGAGTCGTTATGTCTCGAAATGATTTGTACGATGTCATAGTCATCGGCGGCGGTCCCGCTGGTCTGACGGCGGGATTGTATTTGGCCCGTGCCCGATATCGCGTACTGATTCTCGAGAAAGATGATTTTGGCGGACAGATCACCATCACCAATGAGGTGGTCAACTATCCGGGCGTTGGCCGCACCACTGGCCGTGCGCTTACCCAGACCATGCGTCAACAGGCGCAGGATTTCGGCGCTGAATTCCTTTCCGCCGAAGCCATCGGCCTCGACGTGCATGGCGATGTCAAAACCGTGCATACTTCGCGCGGCGACTTGAAAGCTTTTGGTATTCTCATCGCCACCGGTGCCAGCCCACGCAAACTAGGGTTCGAAGGGGAGTCCGAATATGCTGGCCGCGGTGTGGCCTACTGCGCCACCTGCGATGGCGAGTTCTTTGCCGGCAAGGAAGTACTGGTGGTCGGCGGAGGGTTCGCAGCAGCCGAGGAATCCGTGTTTCTGACCACATACGCCTCCAAAGTTACCGTTCTCGTACGGGAACAGGACTTCACTTGCGACGCTGCGGTGGCCGCCGCAGCAAAAAACAATCCGAAAATCGACGTGCGTTACCAGGTCGAGCTGCAAGGTGTCACTGCCGGGCAAGGTGGTTTACGTGAAGCTTCGATCCTAAACCGGGCCACTGGCCAGACCGAAACGTGGAAACCTGTTGATGGCGGCACATTCGGCGTGTTCGTGTTCGCCGGATATGTGCCCGCCACGGATTTGGTGCGCGGCGTGGTGGAGCTGGACGATTATGGTTACGTGGTCACGCACGGCTATCTCGAAACCTCGGTGCCGGGCGTGTATGCAGCCGGTGATCTGCGGGCCAAGAACCTGCGGCAAGTGGTTACTGCCACCGCCGATGGCGCTATTGCCGCAGTGGAGTTGGAACGGTACGCCAAGCGGATGAGCGAGAAAACCGGTTTGACGCCACAGCGCCCGGTCTCTTGCGTCTACGAGCAGTCCACAACGAAGACAGATGCTGCCTCGTTGGACGCTACAGCGCCTACACCTACGCCTGCGCCCGCCACCAAACGCAGCACCGATGCCGCAGCAAACGCCGTCAGGAAGCCCGGCGAATTGTTCTCCGACACCACCAAACAGCAGCTCAACGTGGTCTTTAACCGTATGTCTCGCCCGGTCACGCTTGCTTTGGAACTGGATGATACGCCGCTGTCCACGGAACTGCGGGGATTCATTGATGCGATGGTCGCGCTGTCCGGTGGCAAGCTGAAATCGGTAGTGGTCGATGGTGAGTACGAGAAGGATGATACGGGGCGTGCGGTATTCGACGTGGAACACGTGTTGCCGGCAGCGCGTCCATGCGTGCGCATGGTGGTGGATGGCGAGCCGACTGGTCTCGCCTTCCATGGCGTGCCCTCCGGCCATGAATTCAATTCGTTCGTGCTGGGCCTGTACAACGCGGCCGGTCCCGGTCAGCCGTTGGGCGATGATCTGATCGAACGGGCAAAGTCCATTGCAAGCCCGCTGAATATCATGATTCTCGTCTCGCTCACCTGCACGATGTGCCCGGAGACAGTGCTCGCCTCCCAACGCCTCGCCTCGCTAAACCCTGCCGTGCGCGCCGAGGCCTACGATGTTGCGCACTTCCCCGAGCTTAGGGACCATTATGGCGCGATGAGCGTGCCCTGCATCGTCATCAACCGTGGTGGCGAGCAGACCGTCGAATTCGGCAAGAAGAGCATTCCTCAGATGCTTGATCTCATCGGCGCGTGACAAGCGTGTGACAAACGGTGATAAGCGCGTGAGCACGCTTCGGCCCACGGGATTCCGTCGCCTGATTCTGTGAACCGAATGCCACGCGATGACAAATATGCCGGAATCAGGTTTTGGCTTGATTCCGGGCATATTTATATGCGATGGCGCAGGCACCCAGTTCGTGGGATTATCCGCTGTAATCCCACGAACTAGGAACCACGAACCTATGGGGGACTAGGCGACGGCGACGCGCTTGCCTGCAGCCTTGACCAGCGAAATACTGATCAGCGCGATTATGAACAGCACGATGAGTACCGGAATCAACGCGACATAACGGTGCGCCTGATCGGGGGCGTGCGTGACGACGAACGACGCCAGCTGATTGCCGGACAAGCCGGCGAATGCCCAGGCGCTCAAGGTCAGCCCATGCGTGGTGGATACGGTTTTCGTGCCGAAGTGCTGATCGAGCAGTACCGGCAGGGTGGAGAAGCCGCCGCCGTATCCGGCGTTGACGAGGAACAGCATCATCAACACGGCCCACAACAAAGCGCGGTCGATACTGTTAGTGCAAACCTGCAGCAGGCATACGGCGATCGATATCACGAAAATCACCTGATATACGGTTTCGCGGCTCTTGAGGTGATCGGACAGCGTGGAGAAGCCCACGCGGCCGGCGGCGTTGAACACGGAATCCACGGCGAGCACCAAACCGATAATGCCGGAAATGGCGGCCGCGAACGCGCTCGGGCTTAGCGGAGCGTACTGCGGGAACGCCTTCAGCACATCATGCAGGATGTCTTTCTCTTGGCTGATAAGAGCTAGACCACAGGTGATGTTGATGTAGAAGGCGAGCCAGATGCCCCAGAACACGGGTTTCTTAAGAATTGAGACGCGGCTGACATAGGAGGTCGCGGGATCATAGACCCAGCCGGCGGGGCGGCGTATGAGCAGGAATCCCACGAGCATCATTATCGCGTAAACCACGGCGAGCGTATAGAACATGTTCACCAGGCCGATCGAGCCGATCAGGTATTCCATCACCGGACTGGCAATGGCTTTGGCCAAGCCGAAACCGGCGACTGCGATACCGGTGGCGAGGCCCTTGTTGTCGGCGAACCACAGCATCAGGTTCTTGACCGGGGTCAGGTAGCCGATGCCCAGGCCGACACCCATGATCGCGCCGTAGCAGATGAACACGCCGGGCAGGAATCCCAAGGCGATGCTCACGCCCGTACCGGCGAAACCGACCACAAAGCAGACCATTGAGATAAGAGCAGATTTCTTGATGTTTTTCTCAACCATCGGCCCGGCGAATGCAGCGGACATGCCGAGAAAGAAGATGGCGAGAGAGAAGCCCCATTCCACGGAGGCGGGGCTGGCGTGAAGCTGGTCCGCGATCAACTGCTTGAACACGCTCCAGCAATAGACGGTGCCGATTGGGATATGGATCAATAGTGCGGGGATGATTGCGCTGGTCCAACGATTCTTGGTAAACCTTGCCATGTATAGGCGAATCCTTTCGCAACTGGCGTACGATGACCTGCCGGTTGGAACAAGAGGAGTTTCGTCGAGGAAACGGATGCACACCACATGTACTGCGAACAATTCGCTGAACATCTTTGGTGTTGTTTTCATCGGCGCCGCTGGCTCTTGTCGACGCCGACAAACAGCACTATAACGCCGTTACGGTGATTCCGTGGCCGATTATCGTGGGTTGCGACCGTGAGCTTATTCACATCGAAAACGGTTATGGAACGGTATCAATGTGAGTAAACTTGTGCTGCTGAACCATGAAAGCCTGACGGTTGAGTTTACAAGCGAGGCATCCCGACCTCAGATTGACGATGAGCTCGTGGACAACGTGGTGGCGTTGGCCAATACCGAAAAAACGGGTCGTTGTACCTTGGCATCGAAGACAATGGCACGGTAACCGGTGTTAGCGGGGAACATCGCAGCGTTGACGGGCTGGCGGTGTTTATCTTCTTCAGCAAGACGGTGCCGCAGGTCGCGTGGTGCGTGCTGAAATCATCCATGCGGACAACGGGTTGCCGGTGGCGTGTATCGAGGTAGACCGCAACTTGCAGATTGTGTCCAGTATCCAGGGGGCGGGACAGCGCCGTCTGAAGGCGGATGGAACGCCCGAGGTGGTGCCGCTGTTCCCGAGCCGGTTCGTCAGTCGCCTATCCCAGTTGCGCAACTACGACTACAGCGCCCAGCCCGCGCGGAATCACGATTGGACGACTGGGATCCTGCCGCGCGCGAACGGTTGCGCGACAGGATTCGTCTCACCAATTCCGGCGATACATTGCTGCTGTTAGATGACGATGACCTCGACCATGCGTTGTTGATGGTGGTGGACGGTCCCTACGGTCCGCAACCATCGCTTGCCGGAGTGCTGACCATCGGCAAGGTGGATGCGATCCGACGTTCCATGCCCATGGCATCGGAAGTGTTTCAAGTGATGAAAGGGGCGTCTTTGGCCGTCAACGCCGAGCCCTTCGCGGATGCCGTTGGTTGATGTGTTCTCGCACATCAACGCATTGAAGCCTTGGAATCCGAATCACGAAATCATGAGCGGTCTGGTTCATGTCAATCTGCCTGATTTTGACCGTCAGGCGTTCCGTGAGGCAATGGCCAATGCGTTCTGCGATCCTTCGTCGCCATTGAGCAATGGCATTGTCGGGAAGTTGGACGAAGTCGGCGAAGCGGATAGGTGGATTTGGGAACGGCTGGGGCATATATGGGAACGCCTCGGCTGCTGGACCGGTTCATCACAGCAGCGAGGCGTTTGATAAAGACTTAAATCTTACTTGCTGAAAACCTTCTTGAACAAGGTGTCGGTGGCGCCCTGTCCAACGGCATCGTCGGCTTCATCGCCATTGCCGCGGGCATGACCGGTGACGCGACCGCCGCCGACATGACCGCCGCCGACATGACCGCCGCGAACATCAACACCTTCAAGACCTGCGCGTTCTACGTGCCGCTCGCCCTAATCGTGCTCAGCCTGCTGGTGTTTCTGTTCAAGGTGAAGATCAACGAGAAGATGCACGCCGAAATCGTTGAGCAGCTCGAAGCCAAGCTCGCGGCCGGTGAGGTCTCCGATGAGGAAGTCAAGACGGTCGAGACGGTTGAAGCCGTCGACGAGAAGGCCAAGATTCTGACCGAATGAATAACCAATACTTGCCACTCCTTCCTTTCTCTCTGATGGAGGCCCCAATTTCGATTGGGGCTCCATTGGTATATGCACTGTTTTATAGCCGTTCAAAGTTTGTCAAATGAACAAAACGACCGATGTCCCGGAGCATAATGCAACCAATGTTGTTTCGTTTTTTCGCTCAAGGCATATCTTGCCATGTTCCGAGGTGAACCATGTATTTTGGCGAATGACCAATCGAAGAATCGAATTAGATTTCATTGTTTCGGATGAGAAGGTCCCAGCTTCACAGGGGGTATTAATGACATTCATCTCACGGGCGGCGCGCTATGTGCTCAGAAAGCGAGTGCGCACCGCAGTGCTGTTCATTGTGCTGACCATCATAACGGCGAGTATGCTGTCCGCAACCGCAGTTTCTCGGGCAGCGCAACATGAGGCCGGACAGATTGAGAAACAGGCGGTCGGCGGATTCGTGCTGGCCAGTAACCTGCAAGGCAGCATGCTGACACCTCGCGGAGGCGGAATGGTTCGTCCCGCTGATGTGCAACGAATCTCGAAGCTGTCCGGTGTTGACTCGTACATGGTCAGGCAGAACGCCACCGCCGATCTCGTGGGAGCCAGCGTGGTGAAGGTCTCCGGCGGCGATGATTACGATGCGGAGAAAGAACAGCAGTTCGGCAATACGGCCAACGTCATAGGCACAAACGATTCGTCGAAACTCAATGTGTTCACGTCGCACACGCTCGGCATGGTCGACGGACGTCATCTCAAGGCATCCGATAAGCATATGTCGATGGTCCATGAGGATCTCGCCAAAACCAATGGGCTTAAAGTCGGCGATACCCTCACGCTCAAGGCCAATCCATATGATGCCGACAATGAGTCGCATTCGACGGCAACCGTCAAAACCACCATCGTTGGAATATTCAAAGGAGACAGCGACAGAAAGGTATCCAGCCGCGCGGAACTCACCTCCAACACTGTGTACACCGATTTGGACACTACAAGTACTCTGTACCAGTACAAGGCCGGCAAGGAAATATATCAGGATGCCACTTTCGTTCTGGACAAGGGTGTCGACGTGGAGAAAACCATGGAAGCGGCGAAGAAGCTTCCAGTGGATTGGAACAACTACCAGATCACACGCAATGACCAATATACGTCGAGCATGCTGAATGCTGCCCGAGGTGTGCGTTCCATGATGCTCGGCGCTTTGATCGGCGTGACCATTTCGGCCGTGATAGTTCTCAGTCTCATGCTCTTACTGTGGATGAACGACCGACGTCAGGAGATGGGCGTACTGGTGTCCCTTGGCATCGGCAAGCCATCCCTGATCGCCCAATATCTAACCGAGATGATTCTGATCGGTCTGCCGTCCCTGGTCCTCGGATGGTTGTGTGCACGAGGAGTGGCCCAATGGCTTGGCACTTCGGCCCTCCGTTCCGTGAACGCCTCCGCGGCGAAGGAGCTGAGCAGCATGGGGCAGGTTGGCGGCGATCTCGAATCCAATATGTCGGTTCGTACCTTGGATTCGCTCACGGTATCGATCGACACGACTGCCGTACTGTATGTGTCGCTCGGCCTGCTGGCGGTGATGCTGGTATGCGTCGCCATATCGTGCATACCGATGCTGCGCAAGTCGCCGCGAAGCCTGTCGGAGCTCCGATGACAGGCATGAACGTATGGAAGCGTGCCACGCTGGCAATCGTACGTAAACCGGTACGCAGCGGAATCATCGGACTGCTGATGCTGATGGTTTTCACCAGTCTTGTGGCTCAGGTTGGAGTGTCAACGGCACTTCAGAAAATGTCCGACGATATCGGCAGAAGCATGGGAATAGGTTTTACTGTCGACACAGGCGAGAATCCTGCAAGTCTAAAGGAAGCGAGCCGGTTCTCGCGCATCCCCGGCGTAGGAAAAACCGTTTACGAGCGTAAGACCTTGGCAGGGGTGGATGGAGCGCATCCGGTTGTCCCCGAACATGGTCCTCGGCTGGATTCCGGTCTATCCACGCAGGTCAGCGTGCTGGGCACCACTGACTCCTCGTTGTCCGAAGAGTTCCAAAGCGGTCTGTACCGGTTGGAACAAGGACACCACATTTCAGGTAATGGCCGGAACGTACTGATTCACCGGGATTTCGCACGTGAGAATGGGCTATCGGTGGGATCAACACTCCGGCTCAGTCAGGAAGACCGCGATTCCACCGTTCGCGTGGCCGGAATCTTCTCTGGCAATGTGCAGGCACAGAGCCCTATGCCATCGGACGCATCGGAGAATCTTATCTATGCGGGTGCCCAAGTGGTTTCCGCGCTGACTGGAGAGGAACGGTCGGCACGATCCGGTGCCTCTCGGATAATCCGCAGGCTCTCTCCGCCGCAGTGGCCCAAGCGAAAAAAATCGCTGGAAGCAAGTATGGCGTCACCGATGACTCGGCGCGGCTTTCTGGTGTGCTGCAGTCGGTGGAAACGGTGCGCGATCTGGTTCGTATGGTGCTGTTGTCCGTTTGCTTGGCTGATGTGTTGGTACTGGGCATGGCGCTTGTCTTCTGGATCCGCTCACGTATTCATGAGATAGGCACCCTTCTGGCTCTCGGCATCGGCAAGATGCAGATTATCGCCCAGTTCGCAATCGAAACCGGTCTCATGGCTGTGGTCGCAGCCCTGTGCTCGCTGGGCACGGGCTCCCTATTGTCTGGATACGTGTCCTCGCTTCTGCTGCACGATTCTGGAGTCGCGCCTCTTGAATCATTGCAGGTGGAGGCTCTGCCGCCAGAACAGACGCTGCTCATCCTGCTGCTCGGATGCGCGGTCATCGCGATTGCGCTTGCCGTGTCGTGCGCCGCGGTGCTGGCCAAATCCCCGAAATCCATTCTTTCCTCTATGCGTTAGGAGATATTAATCATGACTATCTGTCTGCAATTGGACCATGTCAATTACTCATATGGCGCGGCGAAGATCCGCGTTCTTTCGGACGTGAACGCTGATTTCGAATCCGGAAAGATGTATGCGATAACCGGTCCATCGGGAGCGGGAAAGAGCACACTGCTGTCCCTGTTGGCCGGTCTGGATGCCCCCTCTGATGGAGTGGTCCGTTTCGAGGGTGAGGATATAGCTACGACGGGTTATTCAAAGCACCGTCGCGAGCACGTGTCCTTGGTGTTCCAGGACCATAATCTGATCGACTATCTCACTCCCGAAGAGAATCTGCGTTTGGTCAATCCCAAGGCCGATATGAAGATCCTCGAGATTTGGGACTGAGCCGTGAGGAATCGAAGCGCAACATCATGCACCTGTCGGGCGGTCAACGTCAGCGAGTGGCGGTCGGCCGTGCCCTAGTGGCGCCCGGCCGCGCGATTCTGGCGGATGAACCGACTGGCAGCCTGGATCCGGAAATGACTGATGAGGTGATTGATCTTTTGCGGCATGCCGCTCATCAACTCGGTAAATGTGTCATTGTGGTGACGCATTCCAAGCGTGTCGCCGATTCCGCCGATGCCGTTTACACTCTCAGGCACAAGAAGCTAGCCAAGGCATAGCTCGCTCGCCTAAACCGTGTCTTCCGTCCGAACAGCGATCCACCATCGGTGGCCTCTCGGACTTCCGTTACGGCAGGGGCCTCTTGACACGTGGCTGCTGCGCCACGTAATGAACGCGTTGGGCCGCGGCATCGCCGCCGCTGCTACGTGTCCATGGGTGGGGCGGCATGCTGGCCGGCTTCTACTTGCTGTCCGCGAACAACGTGGGCTGGGCGACGTGCACGGCATCGTGATGGTTCGTTATTACAACGGCAGTTCTCGATAAACCAAATCGTCACGGACTGCAAAGCCCTGCCGTTCCCAGAAATCGTTGCCGGCGTCGTTGTCTGCGGGCACTCCGACAGCGACTTTCGGCAGACCGATTGCACGAAGCGTTTCAACCACACGGCCCACCAACATCGAGCCAATGCCCCTACCGCGTGCGTCGGGGTCGACCGCCGTGTGGTAGATGCGTGACCGTCTTCCGTCGTTGCCGGCAAGAATCGCGCCAATGATCCTTCCGTCATCGTCCTCGGCTACGAAGCAGGTGTCGGGATTGCGTTTGAGAAACGTCTTTATCGCATCCTCGCAATCGTCTATATCCCTCATGGTGAAACCTGTGCATCGTGTCCACAGTCCGTATACCAGCGAATAATCCTCGATTTTCATATGGCGTATGGTCATTGCGATTGGTTCGGTCATATTTCCTTCTTTCCTTCTTAAACGCCAATTCCGATTCTCGCATCGTTCGCGGTACTTCCCGTGTGGGTATGCCATATTTGTGTTGCGCGGCCGTCTGCAGCGCGCGTGTCGGGGAAGCCCCCTGAAGGATAATCCTCGATTTTCGGGGATACCCCGGATGTGAACATACGGCAACGGCATGGTGAACTGTGCTTAACTGGAATCATGCATACGAAGAACGGAAATAACGCGAGAGCGACAGCTGTGGTAATCGCAACCGCCATATTGTGCGGCATTGTGCCTATGATTGGCGTCGCACTGCGCAATTCGGCAATCGCGACAATGCGTGAGACCAATATTTTGCAGGCTTTAGCGGCGCTGCCAGAAGGGTTGCGCGACTGCTCTACGGTACTTGCGTATTTGTTTTCAACGGTAGGCTGCATCGCAATCGTCGCCGCGCTTGCCGCTGCAGATTTGCGTATTACCGGCAGCAGGCGCGTCGTCATCCGCGATGTCGTCGTGTCGGCGGCGCCGATACTGTACGTGACCGGTGTCAAATGGCTGGTCGAACGCCCCCGTCCGATCACGTCCGTCGGCAGTGATCTATTGCCGGGCGATCCAAGTTTTCCGAGTGGTCACACGGCAGCCGCGGTGATCGTATCGGTCATGATGATTCTTACCGTGCGTAATTTCGCGCGCAAACGCTTTCCCGACGGAGAAGATGACGGGCGTGCAAACGGAAGACGGGTGTTCCTCCGCAGGGCGGTCATCGGCGCTGTCGCGCTTGTCGCGGCGGTCGCCTGTTCGCGATTGCTGCTCGGCTTGCATTATCCGACCGACGTGATTATTTCCGCCACCATCTGTCCACTCATTTCCTACGCCGTATGGTGTGTATGGAACGCATACGAAAGCGCGGCGGAGCGGTAAAAACGTATCTGCCATGTGAGTTCCTTTGATTCCCAAATCAGTTAAGGAATGTCCGATTGTGCGGGCAAAACGACAGGTTGTGTAATGGAGCGCAGGTTGGCGGCGAAAGGCTGGTTCAATCAAACTAGCGGCGGATGCTCACATGCGATGCAGCCAAGAACATCCGCAACAAGAACAGCGCAGGCTCAGGGAGGGCCAAGCGGGTTCGAGGAGTTAGTGCAAGGGAGAACCAATGGAACTCGAAGAACTTTCGGTCGTTGAAAAGGCCGCAATGCTTTCCGGTGGATCCGAATGGGATTCGCGAGGCAACGACCGCGCAGACATCCCCAGCTTCGTGATGAGCGACGGCCCCCACGGCGTGCGCCGCCAGCTCGGCGAAGGCGATCATCTCGGCATCGGCGCATCCAAGCCGGCCACCTGCTTCCCGACCGCAGGAACCGTGGCCAATTCTTGGGATCCGGCGCTCGCCGAAGAAATGGGCGAGGCCCTCGGCAGCGAAGCGCACGATCTTGACGTGAACGTGCTGCTCGGCCCGGGTCTGAACATCAAGCGCAACCCGCTGTGCGGACGTAACTTCGAATACTATTCCGAAGATCCGATCGTCGCCGGACGTATGGCGGCAGGCTGATCCGCGGCATCCAGAGCAACGGCATCTCCGCATGCCCGAAGCATTTCGCGGTTAACAGCCAGGAACTGCGCCGCCAGGCCAGCAACTCCGTGGTCGACGAGCGTACCATGCGCGAATTGTATCTGACCGGTTTCGAAATCGCAGTGCGTGAAGCCAAGCCGCTGACCATCATGACCTCCTACAACGAGATCAACGGCGTCTACGCGCACGAAAACAAGCATTTGCTCCAGGAGATTCTGCGCGACGAATGGGGCTTCGACGGCATGGTCGTCTCCGACTGGGGCGGATCCAACTCCGCGGTCGCAGCAGTCAAGGCAGGCGGATCGCTGGAAATGCCGTCTCCGGGCTTCACTTCCGTGCGTGAGCTGGAAGGCGCGGTCAAGGCGGGAACCCTGTCTGAAGCCGATATCAACGCGCGTGCCGCAGAAGTCGCAAAAATCGCGGCAGCGACCAAGCTGGTCGGTGTTGGACGTAACGATCTGCTCAAAGACGATATCGCAGCAGCGCATCACGACGTGGCACGCAAGGTGGCCGAAGGCTCCAGTGTGCTGTTGAAGAACGATAACGCGACCCTGCCATTCAAGGCCGGCACCCGCGTGGCGGTGATCGGCGATATGGCCGCAACCGCACGTTATCAGGGTTCCGGCTCCTCCAAGGTAAACGCCACCAAGGAAGAGAACATTCTTGAAGAGGTCAAGAACGCCGAAGGCCTCGTGCTTGCCGGCTATGAGCAGGGCTATGACCGCCAGGGCAAGGCTGACCGCGTGCTCGTGGAAGACGCAGTCGCGCTGGCTGGCAAGGAAAGCGTTGATGTGGTGCTTGCAGTCGTCGGTCTTGACGAACGCAGCGAATCCGAAGGCCTTGACCGTTCCACCATGGCGATTCCGCAGGTGCAGAACGATCTGGTCGAAGCGCTGAAGGGCGCGGGCAAGCCGATCGTGGTCGTGCTTGTCGCCGGCTCTCCGGTGGAACTGCCGTGGATTGACGACGTTGCCGCAGTGCTTTACGTGGGTCTGTCGGGTCAGGCCGGCGCTTCCGCGACCGTGCGCGCGCTGACCGGTGAGATCAATCCGTCCGGCCACTTGGCCGAAACCTGGCCGATGCATTACGAGGATTGCCCGAGCTCCGGTTGGTATCCGGCGATTGGTCGCGATGCGATCTATCGCGAAGGCCCGTTCGTTGGCTACCGTTATTACGAGACCGCCGGTGTGCCCGTGCGCTTCCCGTTCGGTTACGGCTTGAGCTACTCCACGTTCACCTACAGTGCCGCCACTGCTGGTGAGAACGGCATTGACGTGATGGTCAGCAACGATTCCGACGTTGCCGGTTCGACCGTTGTACAGCTGTATGTGCGCGGTCCGCAGGGTGGTGTGCTGCGCCCTAATCGCGAACTCAAGGGCTTCGCCAAGGTTTCGCTTGCCGCACATGAAAGCAAGAGCGTGCACATTGATTTCGATCGTTACACCTTCCGTCACTTCGACGCTGCCAGCAACGAATGGAAGACGGAAACCGGCGAGTGGACGCTGATGGTGGGCGACAACGCCGAACACCTGCCGCTTACGATTCCGCACACCGTCGCAGGCGATGTCAATCCGGTTGCCGCGGATACTGCGCTCGGCCATTATCTCAGCGGCCACGTCAAGGAAGTGACCGACGCCGAAATGGCCGTGCTGTTCGGCCATGAGGTTGTGGCACCGGGCAAGCCGGTGACGTTCGGCGTGAACGATCCGATCATGTCGTGGGTGGATTCCAAGGGCTTCGTGGCGCGTACCGTCGCCAAGACGCTCACCAAGCAGGAGGCCAAGATTCGTCAGAAGACCGGCGCTCCGGACCTCAACACCCTGTTCATCCTGAACATGCCTCCGCGAGCCATGAGCAAGATGACCCAAGGCATGGTCGATTCCGCGATGGTCGACGCCATCGTCAAAATCGCCAACGGACACACCTTCCGCGGATTGGGCGGCGTCATCGCCGGCTTCTTCCGCAACCAATCCGCAAACAAGCGTACTGCAAAGGAGCTGAACAATGACTGATAACAACGCAACGCAGCCGGCTGAGAAGGTCGGTCCGATCCGCCAGTGGATCAAGGACCACCCGAACATCTGGGAGTTCATCCTGTTCAACGTGCTGTCGAACATCTCCACCATCACCCGTTTCGTGGTGACGTGGATCGGCACCGCCATCTTCATCAGTGGCATGGGCCTGACGCAGCCGTTCCACTTCCTGATCTTCAACTACGACACTCAGGGCAACGGTCTGGGCGGCTTCCTCACCTTCCTGCTTGCCGAGCGCTCGCCCAGGTGGTGAACTTCTTCGTGCAGATGAAGTGGGTGTTCAAGTCTGACTCCAGCTTCAAGGATGCCGCTTGGAAGTACGTGATCCTCGCCGTGATCATCGTGGTTGTGAACCTCGTGCTGCCGGGCTACGTGACCGGTCTGTGCCAGGGCTGGGGCATGGGCGCTGGCATTGCCGGCACCATCGCTTCCGTGGTCAACACCCTGCTCGCCGTGATCGTGAGCTACCCGCTGCTCAAGTTCTGGGTTATGCCGAAGAACAAGGACTCCAAGGAGACGGCCAAGTAACCCTTCATAGCTGACTTCTTTTTCTTCCCTTCCTCAACCCGCCCGGTCTTCCCCCTTTTTCCGGGCGGGCTTTCTTATGCCCTTTTTGCTGCTTTCCTGTAGTTTCTTATGATTTCTGAATATCGAAATGCAATCGTCAGCAGTGTTGCCGGCGTAAAATCGAAAACGAGATTGGCGTAAAATCGAAAGTCAAAACAGCGTAAAATCGAAAACGGGATTGGCATAAACTTGAAAGTGCGGAATGATGAGTGATTTGGCGAGGTCCTAAAGCTTCGTCAACCATTAAACGGGGTCGTTCTCTTCCTCTCTCATGACCTCGTTGGAAAAGCCCTGCATAGCTGCGGGGCTTTTCTTTTTGCTCAGAAAGACATACGCTAACCGGCCCCAGCAAATGAACGTTTTTTGTTCTTTTGTCAACCTCTTCCGTATAGTTGTATGCAGTAATCTCCCGAAAGGGGATTGCGAATCTATGAGGGGAGACAATGAGCTCGGAATTGAAGTTCGTCCGTTGCGGGTTTAACGGAGGAACAGAACGGGAATCTGGACGGCAGTGCCTGTCTTTGAAGCGTTGCCTTGCTTCGGTTATTGCTGTTTCCTTGTCCATCGTGTGCATGGTGCCTGCAGCATATGCTCAGAATATAGACGATGTGAGTAGCTCTCCTAACGCCGTAATTTCTGGAGGGGGGGGGTAATACTGTCGTAGCTGCTCCTTCTGCCCGCAATGTCAACGTTGACGATAAGACGTCAGAAGAGGCCAATACATCAAACGGTGCGCCAACACCTTCCGAAACGAATCAAGACGCACAGCAGGATTCATCTCCTTCATCTTCTACTACTGGTGATTCTTCCGAATCCTCAAATGGTGCGACAGACAATAAGGCGGACGACTCAGCAGAAGCTACCGCTGGCAATTCCGCTAATGACGGAGCCCAAACGCAGGCTCCAAACGATGCTTCTTCTCAAGATGCCAAGAACGATTCCTCAAATGCGACGGATCAATCGACGGCGAAGGCCGATGTGCAGGTCGCCGCGACGGCGCTTGGCGGCCGTGACTTTGAGGGTCAGGTCACCAAGGAGATCAACGGCAAGACCTACATCCTGATTGGTAACGAGCAGCAGCTGCGTGCGATTGGTTCTGGCAAGAAGGTTATTGGGCGCATCAACAAGGTCACGCAGACTTGCACCGGGCAAGGACTCTTTGGCTACCACTGGGTAGATGGCGCGTCGTCCACTGAATACGCCGGTGACGCCGATCTTGCCGATTCGGATACCTTGCGCAATGCTGATGCCTCCGACTATGACAATT
>ENA-OQEX01000739-OQEX01000739.1-human-gut-metagenome-genome-assembly--contig:-NODE-739-length-15423-cov-2.471888_pt1 | contig 15423 bp, 18 predicted proteins | sample MGYA00242802_ERZ504649 | MGnify/ENA primary metagenome ERZ504649 (study PRJEB26092, sample SAMD00036194) | human gut metagenome | host: Homo sapiens | study: EMG produced TPA metagenomics assembly of...
TCAATAATGGACAGATCCTCGCAGTGAGAGATCACCGGGATGCCCAGTTCTGCTGCCTGGATCAATGCCTTGCGCATAGTCTCAGCGCATTCCACCGGTCTGCCGTCATCGGAAATGGCGCAGATGCCTGCCTCTTTCAGAGCGGCATAATCGCACATTTCTTCGCCTTTCAGTCCCTTGGTAATGCATCCCACCGGGTGTACCTCTACGCCGGTATGGGATGCCTTTTCGCAGATATACCGAACGGTATCCACGCTGTCGATCGCCGGTGTGGTATTGGGCATACACGCTACGCCGGTAACGCCGCCGGCAAGTGCCGCAGCTGCGCCGGTGAAGATGTCCTCTTTATGGGTCTGACCCGGATCACGGAGGTGAACGTGCATATCAAACAAGCCCGGCAGTGCCGTCAGACGGGAACCGTCGATCGTCAGCCCTGCCGCATCCGGCAAGTCCCTGCCAAACTTTGCGATCACACCGTCCTGAATCAGCATATCGCATCTCGGCATCACGTCGCCCTGTACGACCTGCACATTGCGAATCAAAATGGTCTGTTTCATTCTTTCCTCATTTCTGCATCGGTGTTCTGATAAATCACAACACAATCTGTTCCGTCTATCTCCTGCACAGAGACCTGTACCGTCTCGCTCTGCGCTGTGGGAACATTTTTCCCGATATAATCCGGACGGATCGGAAGTTCACGATGGCCACGATCCACCAGCACGGCAAGCTGCATACACTGGGGTCTGCCGATCGCCAGAATGGCATCAATGGCAGCCCGGCAGCTCCGTCCCGTGTACAAACATCGTCCACGATCACCACACGCTTATCCTGTACCGGAAAATGAATGGTACTCCGGGCAGTGTGGGTGGCATCGGCGATGCGGTCATCCCGAAACGGCGTGATGTCCAGTGCGCCAAATTCTACTTCGACCTGTTCCAGTTCGTAAATTTTCCGGGCAATCCGTTCCGCAAGCACAACGCCACGGGACAGAATGCCCACGATACATAGATTTTCTGCACCACGATTGCGTTCCAGAATCTCATATGTGATCCGGGCAACCGCACGGCGCATGGCATTTTCGTCCATGATGACTGCTTTCTGTTCCATACACACCTCCCGATCTCCGCAGTAACCCCTGTCTGCACATGGCAGCAGGTTCAAAAAAAGCACTCACCCGTTTTTGACAGGCAAGCGCTTACACCTTTTGCATCCAGCGAATGCAAAAGAATCATATCCGATTGATGAAACGCCTTGTCAACCTCACGGGATCAACTTAAAGGAACCGCTCATAAGCATATCCGCAGACATACTTCTTGATTGATATTAGTATACCACACTTTCCGGTGCTTGTCCAGTGTTTTTTTACAATTTCCGAAAAGTTTACACTTTTTCTTCCCCGGAACTGTCCTTCTCGGAAAGACAGTTGCTGAGCGCCACCAGCTGTTCCATGGTCAGATTCTCCATGCGGACTGTTTCGGACAGCCCCAGTTCCCGCAGTGCGTCCAGCAAAACCGGCTTTTCGTAGTGCATGGTTGCCGAAAGCGAATTCACCAGCGTCTTTCTGCGCTGGGAAAAACCGTTTTTCAGCATGGCGAAAAAGTGTTTCGGATGTTTCGTATCCGCTGCATAGCGCTTCTGCACATCAATGCGAATGACGGCGGAATCCACATTCGGCGGCGGCAGAAAGCTGTCTCTCGGCACGGTAAAGAGCATTTCCACAGTGCGTAGTAGTTCACTGCCGCTGTGATCGCACCGGAATTTCGTGTTCCCACCGGTGCCTGCAATTTCTCAGCAACTTCTTTCTGCACCATGACGGTAATGGAGTCGATGGGCGCACCGCTTTCCAGCAGGTGCATCAGAATCGGCGTGGTGATGTAGTACGGCAGATTTGCGCAGACTGCAACGTGCATTCCGGGAAATTCCTGCTCCAGCAGCTGCGGCACATCAAACTGCAGAATGTCTCCGTGGAGAATGTGAAGGTTGTCGAACTCGCCGACTGTCTCTTCCAGGATCGGCAGGAGACGCTGATCCAGTTCCACAGAGGTAACTTTTCCGCACGCAGCGCCAGCTGCTGAGTCAGTGTGCCGATGCCGGGTCCGATCTCCAGCACGCCAAATCCCGGCGCAGCGTTTCCCTCTTCGGCGATGCGTGGGCAGACAGACGGGTCAACCAGAAAGTTCTGTCCCAGTTTCTTGGAAAAGTGGAATCCGTGACGGCTCAGAATCGACCGGACTGTTTTCATATCTGTTAAATTTATCATCATGGTTTTACCTCAATACTTTTTTGAAAATGCGTACTGTACAGATAACACTCTTTGACCGGCATTCCTGTGATGCACTGCAGTGCGCCGCAGTAAAGCATCAGCTGTTCCCGGTAGCTGTCCACCAGCACATCCGGCGAAGAAACGGTATCTGTTTTATAATCCACCAGCACAAAGTGATCTCCTTCCTGGAATGCCAGGTCGATGATGCCTTTCAGAATGCTGTCCGAGTTTTCATAGCGCCGCAGGATCGCCGCCGTTTCCGGATATGCACTCAGATCACGGCACTGCACCAGGAATTTTTGTTCCCGGAGAACACGTTTCGAGCGGCAGAGACGGCGGTACAGGTCGTCCCGGAAAAACGCCGCCGGGATCTCCGGCTTTACAGCTGCCGCCTGTTCCGGGGTGAGAAAGCCATAGGTTTGCAGACGCTGGATCTCTGGCGGGACATCAGCCTGCGCTTTGCGGAAATCCGCATACTGGAAAAAGGTGTGGATCGCCGTACCACGCTCTGCACCGGTCAGATGACCCTCCTGCAAGCGGAAATCCGGACGTTTCCAGACGGGCGCACGTTTTTGGTGTGCCTCCTGGAGTGCGGAAACACTCAGCAGGGACTGTCTGCCGCAATCCGGTGAAGTATACTGAAAGGCGGTGATTTTTTTCAGGTCTTTCAGCGTATCCGCATCCGGCTGGATAACCGCCTGTTCCGGCAGTGTGTCGCTCTTTGTTACCGGCGGCAAAGAAAATTCATAGTGGATTTGCAGTTTTTCGCTCCACGCCGGTGTGTTCCAGCACTGCGGCGGCAGATTGATCTCTCTCGCCAGTACTGCATCATGCCGCAGCACCAGGCACATCCAGACCCAGTGCGCCATAGAACCGGCGTTCTGCACTGTCAGCGGCGGCAGTGTACCGTCCGGGAGAATCAGTGTGCTGTACTGCGCCAGGTAATCGGTCGTTCTGATCCGCACTTTTTTCAGATTCAGCGGCAGGAACAGCTGCTGCTTGGCTCGTGTCATGGCAACATAGAGCAGCCGCAGTTCCTCGCTCCTGGAAGCGTTTCGGTTCTCCTGTTCCAGGACAGCAAAAGGCATGGTCTTTGCACGGGTGTAATTTTCCGGATTCTTGATGCAGAATCCGACCAGTCCCTTTTCAGAGAACACCGCATTTTTCCGGCTGTCCTCGGTGGAAAACGGAGATTCCAGCTTGCCCAGGAATACAAAGGGATATTCCAGTCCTTTGGAACGGTGCATGGTTTTTACGGCAACAGCGTTTTCCACCCCTGCGGTCAGCGAAGTCTGCTGAAAATCGTTTCCGCTGTCCAGCAGCCAGTCGATATACCGCAGGAAACCGGATACTCCATTGTGTGCCGCATCCGTGTTCTCCTCGTACTGTTTGGCATATTGCAGCAGCAGGTGCAGATTGGCACGCTTTCGGTCGCCGTCCTTTGTCAGCTGCATGACAGACAAAAAGTCTGTGGTATCGTAGATCCGGCGAATCAGTGCCTCCAGTGTCATCATGCCGGACGACTGCCGCAGCTTTTGCAGAGTATCATACAGCTGGCGGCATTTCTGCACCAGAACATCGTCCAGCTGCACCGGTTCGGCGGATTCCGTTACACCGATTGCCATGCAGACCGCACTGTAAAGGCTGGTCTTTTTTCCAAGCATCCGTATCCGCATCAGATCTTCCGGCGTAAACCAGAACATCGGGGAAAGCATGATTGCCGCAAGCGAGGTGTCCAATGTGGGATTGTCCAGCACACGCAGCATATCCAGCAGCAGCCCCACTTCCCGTGCTTTTAGATAACCGGTTTCGTCCGGACTCTGCACCGGGATGCCTGCCTGCTCCAGCGCATGAGCAAAGCTGGTACACATGGGGTTCGTCCGCAGCAGGATGCAGAAATCCCTGTACTGGCAGGGACGTGTGGTATGGTCTTTCTGTGCAACTGGCACTCCGGCAACGATCATTTCCTGGATCTTTCCGATCACATATGCGATCTGCACATCGGTGTCCGCATCGTCCTCGGGCGTCAGAACTGCCACTGTGACTTTCTGCTGTTCCTCCGGCAGAATTTCGGTAATATCCGTGCCGGGATAGAGCGCCTCAGCATCGGTGTATGCCACATCGCCGCAGGTATCTGACATCAGACTGCCGCAGACAAAGTTGACAAAATCCAGCACAACCGGAACACTGCGGAAGTTCCGGTTCAGCACAATGTGCCGGCAGACGCTGGTTTCGGTTCCGGCAGACGAAATGGCGTGGACAAAGTTCTGGGGATTTGCCAGACGGAAACGATAAATCGACTGCTTGACATCGCCGACGAGAAAAACATTGTCGCCGTAGCGAAGCGTCCCGGTCTCCGGCTCGATGCAGTTCCGGGAGAGCAGCTTGAAAATATCATCCTGCTTATTGTTGGAATCCTGGTATTCGTCGATCATGATGAGCTGGTAATACGCCTGTAATTCTTTTGCCAGCGCAGAGGCTGAATTGTTCCTTCCGGCGAGAGTTCTGCCAGAAGTTCCAGCGCCATCCGCTCTGCATCGTCAAACGCCAGGGCATTTTGCTGCACTTTTTGCTGCCAAATCTCTGCCGTCAGCTGTTCTTCCAGTTCCAACAGCAGCGGCATCAGCTGTGCGTGCTGTACCAGGTCGCCTGCCTCATAAGGGTACACTGCCTCAAGAAGTGCAGCGATTTCCTTTCCAGTGCAGTGTACTGCTCCCGCAGCTTTTTGACACGTTCGAACGCCTCCAGGTCTGTCATTGCCTTTTTCTTACGTGGAAAATTACCCCGGTTCTGGTTTTTTTCCTGGATGGGCGCAAGAATCTTTTCCGCATCCGGTTCCTGCTGACGCAGCATTTGCAGCACCTTTTCCAGGCAGCGAACATCTGTCTCGACCCAGGGCAGGACATTGTTGTCCGGCACGGAATCGTACACAACAGCCGCCAGGTCTGCCGCCTCGTTTGCCAGGCGCACGGCAGTCTCGGCACGCTGTTCCAGCTGTGCCAGAAACGCCTATGGTATGCAGAATCGGACAGCGGCTGGTTCAGTTCCTCCAGCACCTGTTTTGTCCACTGCTCCCGGAACGGCACAGAGCCAAGAAAGCTGTGCAGTTCCAGCAGCAGTTCTTCCAGCGGCTTGTCATTTTTCTCGCAAAAGCAGTTCCACAGCAGCTGCATTTCTTCCTGCCGTTCAGCGTGCCAGCGATTCAGCACGGTATCGGCTGCTTTGGAGGCGATCAGCTTTGCCTCTGTCTCGTTGAGGATGCGGAATCCGGCAGTGATTCCCTGCTCGGTCAGATTGTCCCGGATCAAATCAAAACAAAAGGAACTGATCGTACAGATATGCGCATTTTGCAGACGCACCTGCTGCTGATAGAGCCACTGGTTTTCCGGCTGTTTTTGCAGCTGGTCGTCCAGCGCCTGGTACAGACGGGAGCGCATCTCTGCCGCCGCATCGTTGGTGAATGTTACAACGATCATCCGGTCAGCCGGGACACGGTGTTCTGGCGTTTCGTCCTCCAGAATCCGCAGCAGACGCTCTACCAAACAGAAGTTTTTCCGCTGCCCGCCGCCGCAGAAACGATCAGCCGCAGTCTCTGGTTGTGATTGCCTCACTTTGCTGTTCTGTCCATGCCATCAGTTGTTCTCCTCCTCTGCCAGTTCTTCCAGGATCTCCATCATCTTTTTCTCCTGCATTCTGCTGTCTCCGTATGGTATGCGCTGGCGGCAAAGTTCTGAATTGCCGCAGATGTTGGAAAAAGCGCAGAATTTGCACGGGTCTTCCTTTGGCAGTTCCAGGGGCAGCGCATCGATCTCACCGTGATACACACGCTCCGCCATGTCCACCAGCTGTTCCAGCACATATTTCCGCAGATTTCGCATTTGCTCCTGCGTGAGAAATGTTCCCTTTTTGGTGTCCAGTTCTCCTTTGGCATCCAGCTTTCCAGGAACGTAAATACCCTCGCCGTTCTGTTCCATCAGCGTCAGCAGGTGCGCATCCCGGAGCAGCACGCCATTCATCTGGTAAGTCTCGTTCCGCTTTTTCTCCGGCGTTTTCGATGCACCCCGTTTCTGGTCGCTTTTCACCTTGCCAGCCGGAAGATACAGTACACCAGCCGGCTGGGCATCGGACAGCGCCGTTCCCTCCGACAAAATGGAAAACAGATAAATCAGCATCTGCATATCCAGACCATAGAGCAGATGCCCCAGCGAAAAGACCTTTTCCCCTGTCTTATAGTCCACCACACGCACCCATTTCTGTGCGCCGTCCCGGCAGATATCCACACGGTCGATCTTTCCGATAAGCCGCACGGTATGTCCGTCTCTGGTTTTGAGGCAGATCGGCGGAAAATCCGGATTGCCGGGTGTGATCTGAAGTTCCGTGCAATAGGGAGAAAAGGCAGACTGCCGGAACTCATCCTGCAGGTGCAGCAGAACCGGCAGCACGTCAGACACCGCATGGTGATACATCGCCTGTTCCCGTCCGCTCTTGGAAAAATCACCGCCCATGTTTTCCTGCCAGTAAGCTGCCGCATTTTTCCGGATCTCCTGTTTCAGCTCTTCCGGCGACAGCGCCAGAAAGTGTTCCTTGTCATACTGCCGAAGAATCTGCTCCAGCAAAAATGCACCATGCTGCCACTGTTTGCGCCGGTCATCTGCATTTTCTGCCGCTGGTACAGCCGGAGAATGTCGTTGCAGTAATACAAAAACGGACACTTCTGATAGCGCTCCAGCGCCGATGCGGAAAGCTGCATGGTATCGCCCAGGTAATGCCCCACCAATGCGGTATCCGCAATGGAAAACAGCGGTTCGTTTTCGTCGTGCCGCACGGTAAACCGGGTCAATCCTTCCAGGCGCTGGGCATAGACCGGGTCATCCCACAGCAATGCACCCACGCTGGCAGTATCCGCAGACTGCTCGGCATAATTCTGCACATACTGATAATATGCCGCATGAAGTGTGGCGCTGTAATAGGAAGTTCCCAGTGAGGAGCAGGACTGCCGCAGTGTCTCAGCGCCGGGAAACATCCGCTGCATCTGTGCTGTGACCGCAGAGGGATAGCATTTCTGCTGCGTCACCGTCACCTGGGGGTAGGTCAGATACAGCGCATGGGATGCAGAGGACAGCAGCTTATATGCCGCCAGTCTTGCATCTGCCATCTGGCTCTCCTTGGACTTTGCCACCGGAAGTTCCATTTCTTCCAGAGTCTGACAGTCACGGTCGGAGAAAACTGCACTGCCGCCGGGAAACGCCGGGAATGCACCTTCGCAGACACCCAGCAGGAACACGATTTTCGGCGCATTCAGCCGGGCAGTGCTGCCCTGTGAAATCAGTATGGCATCCAGCGTCCGGGGCGGTGTTGCACGCTGGATACTGCTGGTCAGAGATGACAGAATCGCACAGAATTCGGGCAGTTCCAGTTCCCATTCCTGGTAGAGCAGTGTTAGATGTTCCAGGATCTCTACGAAACTGTTCCAGACCAGCGCCCATTCCTCCTGGGTCTGCATCCGCTGTTCTTCCTCAGCGATTGCCATAAGCTGCTGATTCAGCTGTTCCTCGATCTCCTGTTCTGTCAGAAAATCGTACAGCAGCCGGCAGAATTCTGCACCGGTATGGAAACCACGCAGCTTTTCCCGGAGGGACTGCAAGGGCGACAACAGCTTTTTCCGGACGCTTTCCGCATCCTCGCAGCTGCCGCCAGTAAACGCTGTGTTCCAGGTCTTTCCCTCGATTTGCCAGGTGTAGCAGTAATTTTCCAGCACAGCGATCTCTTCCGGCGTACAGGAAGTCATGCCCGTTTTTCCCAGGCGCAGCAGCAGTTCTGTGTCCGGCTTTGTGTTTTGCAGCAGTCCCAGGAGTGTATGCAGATACACCAGAAACGGCGTATAGCACATGGATTCCTTTTCGTCCATATAATACGGCAGTGCATAGCGTTCCATTGCCGTTTCCAGAATACTCTTATAATCGGACATCTGGTTGGACAGGACGGCAACATCCCGGCAGCGCAGTGCAGTATCCTGCGCCAGCATCCGCCGGATCGTGGCACAGACATAGTTTGCCTCTTCTTCCGGAGACTGCGCCTCCAGAATGTGCAGGTGGGGCGCATCTCCTGTAAAGGGCAGCGTATTCCGGAAAATGTGCTGGTTCAGCCACCGCAGTTCCTCCGACTGGAATCGGTAAGGCGTTTCGCAGCGCTCTGTTTCCACGGAAATATGCAGCTTTGCCGCCAGCTGCTTCAGGCGCAGCATTGTTCCCTGCACTGTTTCAAACAGGGAAAACGGTGCAGCAGACGTGCTGTCAATACGCAGGGCGATGTACACATCTTTGCAGGAAGAGAGCAGCACATCCAGCATTGCATACTCGTCCTCGGTAAAACTTTCGAATTCGTCCAGACAGACAACATCGCCCAGAAAAGCATCCTGTCCGTTTGCAATGACAGCAGCCTCGGTCAGATCGGTCTCTGTATCTTTCAGATGATGCTGGGCAAGGAGTTGATCGTATTTCTGGTAGATTTCAAACAGATCCAGCATTTTTTCCTGGAGCCGTCCGTTCAGCAGCGCACTGGAAGAATACAGCTGTTCCGGCTGGATTCCATTGCGGCGGAACTGCGCAAACATGGCGGACAGTTCCGAGAGAAACGATGTCTGGCGGCATTGTCTGCCCAGGAGACGCAGCTTTTTTTCCCGTTCCGAGACGGCGGTCACTGCCTGGTACAACAGTGCCATACGAGTCAGTTCATCCGCATTTTTTCTGCCGTCCGGCACACAACCAAAACGCTGAAAGACAGAACGTGCCAGCGACTTAAAGCTATGGGTTTCCAGCTGGTTGAACGCCTTCGGTCCGAGGATTCGGTATAGTTTCTGGTCAAATTCATAAGAAAACTGCTCCGGAACCAGCGTTATCACACGCTCTCCGGCAGCCACCTGTGCCTGCACCCGTTCCATCAGACGAGTGGATTTTCCGCAGCCTGCGCCGCCAATAATCATATGCAGCATATCCCCTGCACCTCCTGTATCACGCATCGTAATGTACTTTCATTATACCAGCTAAATCCCGAAAAGTCAATTTTACAGCAAAAAAGCCGCAATGTAACAACACTGCGGCAAGTGATTATCGTTATTGCACTGCATCAGGAATTCGGCTCGACAATGATCTCACGATGCGGAACCGGTGTGGAGAACACGATCTGCGTCGAAGTATTGCCAAAGCGCTGGATCTTTCCGATGAAAGTATCCAGTTCCTGTGTAGACGGGAATGCGACCTTAATCAGCATGGAATACACGCCTGTGATGCAGTTGCACTCCAGTACGTTGGGACAGCTGCTGATAAACGGATAGAACTCCGATTTCTGGTCAGCGGAAAGCTCCAGGTTGATAAAAGCGGTGATGTGATATCCCAGCTTCTGGCGGTCGATTACCGTATTGTATCCCAGAATGATTCCCTGCTTTTCCAGCTTATCAATTCGGGAAGAAACTGCCGGTGCAGACAGGAAAACCTTCGATGCCAGCAATTTCAGCGGCGCTCTGGCATTTTCCTGTAACAATGTGATCAACATGGCATCAATTTTATCCATGAATGTATCACGTCCTTTCTTTTCTTTCGTTTCAAAGACTGTTTCACAGCCGGACAGGTACAGTCTTGCACCGCCCATACGCCGGGAAACAGATTCTCTTTTCAAGCAAATTCACAGATACAGCGAATAAAACAAAGCAGAAACTACCAGCTTATCCATTGTCAGTATCATTGCATTTCATAATTTTAGTATAGCAAAAAATATGTCGATTTGATATCGGATTTATAAATTTTCCGCTGAAACTTCACTTTCTTATTTTTTCAGTCCGTCAATCTTGTTTTTTGTTTGCTGAACTTCCTGCAAACCATTCTGGAAATAATCCTGTGCCTCTTCCAGCAAATGCGCCACGTACTTCTCTGCCGCATCCTTGATATCATTTGAGCCGTTCTGTGCCTTGGTCAGCATATCCAACGCACGTTTTTTCGCCTCCTGGAGGATTGCCTGTTCTGACAGCATCCGCTTTGCTCTTGTTTCGGCATCCTGGATGATTGCCTCTGCCTTTTGGCGAGCCTCATTCATGATGCGGTCGCAGTCAGAGTCGATCAGCTTTGCACGCTTGATCTCTGCCGGAATGTTCAGATGCGCCGAATTCAGCAGTTCCCGCATCCGGTCGGCGTCGATCACAGCCTTATGTGCAGCGAACGGAATCGGGCGAGACCGATCCAGCAGGTCATCCATATCGTCCAAAATCTCTTCTATGTTCGTGATAGTCTCTCCTTTACCAATCGTTTTACAATCGTATCCAGAATTTCCGGCGGCACAAAATGGCTGATGTCACCGCCAAATGCGGCGATCTGCTTTACCACGCTGGAACTCAGATACATATTCTCCGAAGTCGTTGTCAGAAAAACAGTTTCTGCGCCGGCGTAAAGCTTTCGGTTTGCCAGTGCCATCTGAAATTCATACTCAAAGTCACTGACTGCCCGGAGCCCCTTGACAATGGCGGTTGCGCCGGCATCTTTCACATAGTCTGCCAGCAGGCCCTCGGAAATATCGACCGTCACATTGTAGATCCTTTTGTGACGCACAAGATCATATCTTTTCGCTCCTGCGGAGAAAAGCAGGCGTTATTTTTCATAATGTTTTTGGAGACCAGCACGATCACCTGGTCAAACAGCTTTGAGGCACGGGTGATAATGTCCAGATGTCCTACTGTAACCGGGTCAAAGCTGCCGGGGCAGACTGCGATTCTCTTCATCTCTTACACCGCATCCTTTCTGCACACGTATGTTGTCACGGTGATCGCACCATACTTCTTCTGCTTTTTCTGTTCCAGCACGCCTACCGTTTCCGGCATTTCCAAGCCGGTCTCATGCTCGCAAATCACGATGCCCTCGTCTGCCATGCGTTCCGCCAGCAGCGGCAGCAGCTTTTCGTGAAAGCCTTTCCGATACGGCGGATCCAGAATCGCAATATCAAACTGCATGGCAGTGGTTTGCAGAAAAGACTGCGCCTCTGCCTGGTGCAGCTGCGCCTGTGCCGCCAGCTGTACGGATTCCAGATTCTCTTTGGTCATCTGGAGCGAACGTGCAGAACGATCCACAAAAACTGCCGTCTCTGCGCCACGGCTTAGTGCCTCAATGCCCATCTGTCCACTGCCTGCAAACAGATCCAGAACAACAGCACCCGGCAGATCAAATTGGATCGCAGAAAAGATCGCCTCTTTGACTTTATCCGTCGTAGGACGCACATCCAGACCCTCTAATGTTTTCAGTTTCTGCCTTTGGTCACTGCCGGCAATCACACGCATACCCATTCTCCTTTTGCATTGTCTCCGCAATTGATTTGATACTTTCTTATTATACAACGAATTATGTCAAATGTCCAGCTTTTTTTCACAAGCAGAGAATTCTCTATTCTCCTCCTGCCATCTCCTGGATCACCGCATACAGTGCCTCTGCCGTCGGACGGCTGATGCCGGCAGTGGATTCCAGTTCTTCCAGGGTCGCCTGTTTCAGATTCGCCAGGGTCTTGAACCGGAGCAGCAGTTTTTGCGCCTTTTTTTCACCGATGCCTCGCACCTTGGTCAGTTCCATCTGATAGGAGGATTTGGCATGGATGCTGTGCATATATGCCACAGAAAAGCGATGAACTTCATCCTGTATCTGGGTGAGCAGATGAAATGCTGAACGATTCGCCGCCAGCGAGATTTCACCGCCGCCGGTGGAAATGGCACGGGTGCGGTGTTTCTGGTCTTTTACCATGCCAAACAGCGGAATGTGCAGCCCGAATTGCTGAATCACCGGAGCGATGGTGTTGACATGACCTTGACCGCCGTCCAGCAGGATAAGATCCGGCAAACGGGAAAGCCAGGATCATCTGTGCTGCATAATGCCGCAGCCGGCGGGTCAGTGCCTCTTTCATGCAGGCATAGTCGTCCTGTGTGGTATGCTCTTTCATGCGAAACCGCTTATATGCTTTCTTCTGCGGTCTGCCGTTTTCAAACACGATCATGCCGCAGACCATAGAGGTGGAGGACAGGTTGGAGATATCATACGCCTCAATATACTGCGGCGGCTGGGGAAGTCCCAGGACACTGCCCAGTTCCTCCAGCGCCTGCACTTCCCTGCCCGTTCGGTTAAAGCGAATTGCCAGTTCTTCGTTGGCGTTGTTCCGGGAGAGTTGCACAAACTGGCAGAGCGTTCCACGCTGCGGCACAGTGATGCGCACCCGGAATCCGGCAAAGCCGGTAAACAGCTGTTCGTACATTTCCTGGTTCGGCATCGCAAATTCCAGCACAATGTTTTTGGGGATATCTGCCCGGTGATGCTCATAATACTGTGTCAGATAGGAGTCCATGACTTCCTCCCGTGACGCATTTTCCTGGAAAAAGAAAGTCTCTTTGTCGAACAGCCGCCGTCCCCGATAACGCAAAATAGAAACGCACTGCGTTCCGCCGTGTTCTGCCATTGCGATCACGTCTGCCTCTTCCAGGGCTGCGTCCATAATCTTCTGCGTCTCCCCGGCTTTTGTTACCGCAGCGATCCTGTCCCGAAGCATGGCAGCCCGCTCAAAATCCAGTTCTTCAGCGGCACGCTCCATCTCTGCCTGCATCCGCTTGACAGAATCGGTGCTGCCCATCTGGATATACGCTTTCGCCTGCTGGATGATCTCGGCATATGACTCCTGCGAAATATAGCCACGGCAGACACCCATGCACTGCTTGATATGATAATTCAGACAGGGACGGGTTTTCTTGAAATCCTCCGGAAAGCGCCTGTGACAGGTGGGCAGACGGAACACACGATTCGTTTCCCGTGCCGCCTCCCGTGCCACGTAACCGCTCATATAGGGTCCCAGATAGTCACCGGATTTCTTCTTGTTTTTTTCCACCGTCAGTCTGGGATACGGCTCATCGGAAAAGCAGAGATAGGTGTAGCCCTTGTCATCCTTCAGAAGGATGTTGTACTTCGGCTGGTGCTGTTTGATGAGACTGCACTCCAGCACAAGGCTTCGTATTCCGAGTCGGTGACAATAAAATCGTAGTCATACACGTGTTCGACCATACTGGCGACCTTCGGCGTATGGTCGGCAGACTCCCGAAAATAACTTGTCACACGATTTTTCAGATTCTTTGCTTTTCCCACGTAGATGATCTCAGACTTCTGATTTTTCATCAAATAAACACCCGGAGATGTTGTGAGCTTTGCTGTTTTCTCCCTTAATGCAGGTAAACGACAATTCATAACAACGCTCCGGGTGTTGGGATTTGCTTGCAGCGCTCTTCGCAGACCGCTGACTGATATCTGCCGGTGTTCGTAAAATGTAGCACACTTACAGCTGCCGGCTCTTATATTACGACAGGGCTTTCAGCGCACGCTGTCCGATGTCCTTTCGATAGTGGGCATCCTGGAACGAAATGGTTTTCACGCCGGCATAAGCGGTTTCCAGTGCCTCCGGCAGTGTCTCAGCTGTTGCAGTAACACCCAGCACACGGCCGCCTGCTGTCAGAAATGTCTTGTCGTCCAGCTTTGTGCCTGCATGGTAAACAAAGCAGTTTGCAGTCTGTCCGTTTTCATCCAGACCGGAAATCGGCAGACCAGTCACATACTTCTTCGGATAGCCGCCGCTTGCCATAACCACACAAGCCGCACAGCCATTCTTCCAGCGGATGTCCAGCTGATCCAGGGTACCGTTCCAGATCGCCAGCATAATGTCTACCAGATCGGTATCCAGCAGCGGCAGAACGACCTGGGTCTCCGGGTCGCCGAAACGGCAGTTATATTCGATCACCTTCGGTCCCTTGGGCGTCAGCATCAAGCCAAAGTACAGACAACCGGTAAACGGTCTGCCCTCTTCCTGCATGGCACGAATGGTCGGCAGGAAAATAGTATCCATACACTGCTGTGCAATATCTGCAGTATAGTACGGGTTCGGTGCAACTGTACCCATACCGCCGGTATTCAGACCCTGGTCACCGTCCAGCGCACGCTTATGATCCATGGAAGAGACCATCGGCCTTACCGTCTTACCATCAGTAAAGCTGAGGACGGAAACCTCCGGACCGGTCAAAAACTCTTCAATGACGATCTGAGAACCGCTCTCTCCGAAGATCTTGTCCTCCATGATAGAGGCGATGGCATCGAATGCTTCCTTCTCATTCTGTGCAATGACAACGCCCTTGCCAGCGCCAGACCATCCGCCTTGATGACAGTCGGATACTCGTTCTTGTTTTTCAGATAAGCCTCAGCTGCTTTCGGATCATCGAATACACGATATTCCGCTGTCGGAATGTGATACTTCTGCATCAGTTCCTTGGAAAACACCTTTGCTGCCTTCCAGAATTGCCGCATTTTTCTTGGGACCAAAGGTCATAAAGCCCTCTGCCTGCATGGCATCTGCCATGCCCAGAACCAGCGGATCATCCGGTGCAACAAAGACCAGATCTACTGCCAGCTCTTTTGCCAGCTTGACCATGCCGTCAATATCGGTTGCCTTTACCGGAAAGCACTTGGCATACTTGGCAATACCGCCGTTGCCGGGTGCGCAGTATAGCGCATCTACTTTCGGGCTTTCTGCCAATTTCATGACGATGGCGTGTTCTCTTCCGCCGCCGCCGACAACTAAAATCTTCATGCTGTCTTTCCTCCCGGATCAGTGATGGAACAGACGGATGCCTGTGAATGCCAGTGCCATGTTGTACTTATTGCAGGTTGCAATCACATGGTCATCCCGGATAGAACCGCCCGGCTCTGCGATATACTGCACGCCGCTCTTGTGCGCACGCTCGATGTTATCGCCGAACGGGAAGAATGCGTCAGAACCCAGGCAAACTTCTGTGTTCTGTGCCAGCCATTCCTTCTGCTCTTCCTTGGTGAACACTTCCGGCTTTACCTTAAAGGTGTTCTGCCATACGCCGTCTGCCAGCACATCCATGTACTCATCAGAAATGTACACATCAATGGCATTGTCACGATCCGGACGGCGGATGCCATCCACGAACTGCAGTCCCATAACCTTGGGATGCTGACGCAGCCACCAGATATCTGCCTTATTGCCGGCAAGACGTGTGCAGTGGATACGGGACTGCTGTCCTGCGCCAATACCGATTGCCTGACCATCCTTGACATAGCCATACGGAGTTGGACTGG
>ENA-OQEX01000741-OQEX01000741.1-human-gut-metagenome-genome-assembly--contig:-NODE-741-length-15416-cov-3.258159_pt1 | contig 15416 bp, 19 predicted proteins | sample MGYA00242802_ERZ504649 | MGnify/ENA primary metagenome ERZ504649 (study PRJEB26092, sample SAMD00036194) | human gut metagenome | host: Homo sapiens | study: EMG produced TPA metagenomics assembly of...
TTTTATTTTATGGAGTTTATTCAGCGTAGCTGTAAACGCACAAAATTTTAATGACTATTTCGAAGACAAAACGCTTCGAGTAGATTATATTTTTACTGGTAATGCCACTAAACAAGAAATATATTTGGACGAACTGTCAAGTCTTCCGAAATGGGCTGGACGCAAGCATCATCTAGCAGAGCTTCCCTTGGCTGGCAACGGTGAAATCACGATGAAAGATAAGGCAACAGGAAAAACTATTTATCGAACATCATTCTCAAGCCTTTTCCAAGAATGGGTAAGCGAAGAAGAAGCAAATAGGATAAAAAAAGGATTCGAGAATTCTTTTCTTTTGCCTTATCCCAAAAAGGAAGCAATAGTGACCATATCTTTAAAAGATGTATATCATAAAGTAAATGCCTCACTCACACATGAAATAGTCCCAATGATATTTAATCCATCAACGGGGAACAAACCATATTACCCCCCATCGCTATCTTCTGCAAAGCGGAAATACCGCAGATTGTATCGATGTAGCAATCATGCAGAAGGATATACAGAAAAAGAAATGGATATATTTTATAAAGATGCCCAGACGGCATGTGACGCCCTGTTCAGTCATGAACCTTTCAAGAAACTGAAGGAGAAATTTAATAATTGTTGCTGTAGCAAGCCCTTCGGAAGACAGCGGAGTCAGCATACCGGGACAAGGCAAATGGAAATCTACGGCTGTAAGTTCACATTTCAACACTTTCTATTCTGACCGGTATCTCACTACCAGTCGGGTAAAAAGTATTCATAATTGGTTGGCTGGAATTCCTTACGAGCATATCATTATTCTAGCCAATACAGACACCTATGGAGGAGGTGGCATCTATAACTCATATACACTGACCACAGCTCACCATCCGGATTTTCAACCAGTTGTAGTTCATGAATTCGGCCATAGTTTTGGAGGATTAGCAGATGAATATGCATATACCGAAGCTCCAAGCCCGCAATATCCATATGAAGTGGAACCTTGGGAACCGAATATCACCACATTAATTGATTTCGACAGTAAATGGAAAGATATGATTCCGAAAGGTACTGCCATACCTACTCCGGTAGCTACAGAAAATGCCGACTTATACACCAAAGTAGGAGTCTATGAAGGAGCAGGCTATACGCAAAAAGGACTTTATCGCCCTACTACCGAATGCAGAATGAAGATAAACGAAGCACCTGCATTCTGCCCGGTATGTCAACGTGCATTAGAAAGACTAATAAACTTTTATACCGCAAAATAGGTTTATACTTAAGACTAAACAAAGACAGATAAAATGATTGAAATTAAACAAGTAAAAACACAAGATGAGGTAAACTATACCTTTGTAGAAAAATTAATGCATACGGCATTCCCTCAAGAAGAACGTCGTGATACTGTACAACAGAGAGAATATTCTGATAATAATCTCCGGTTCTGTAACAACATTATTTTAGAAAACGGTAACAGCATTGGTATGATCAGTTATTGGACAATGGGAGATTTTTACTATATCGAACATTTTGCTATTGATCCCAGTCTCAGAAACGGCGGTTATGGAAAACGTGTACTGGAAATGATAAAAAAACAATTAAAAGGTCCAATTGTATTGGAAGTAGAGGAGCCTAATGATGAAATGAGCACACGCCGTATTCACTTCTATAAACGTTTGGAATTCACTTTGCATAAAAAGCCCTATATGCAACCTCCCTACCGTAAGGGAGATAACGGTCTACCAATGCTCTTAATGACCTATGGGGATATAGATATGGAAAGTGATTTTGAGAAAGTTAAAAAGACTCTTTATAAAGAAGTTTACGGACAAGAAATCTGAACATTCATTCTTCATCTTTCTTCAATTACTATAATGCTGACTCGCGCAGGAGTTTATCCTCAAAAGGTCCATTGTACATACTATTACTATACCATAGGTAGCAGATTAAATCCGTTCATAACAAATAAATAGAATAGAAGACATAAAAAAGGAAGCTGTTAAAAACAGCTTCCTTTTTTATCTATGCTTATATAACTATTACTGACGTTGAGTAGCTGAATAGTTAATTTTCAAAGCGTAAGCCTGACGAAGTGCCTGTTTAACATCGGTTACGATACCCATTCTTGTGTCCTTATCAACTTTCAAAGAAACGGTCATAAACGGCTGGTCTTCTTCTTTCATATTCAAACGCTCTTGAGTAATGTAGTCCTGAACTTCAGATACTTCAGCAAACTTATCATTCAACTGAATACGGCTTTCAGCACCCATTTTCTTTTGGAATTCCGGCAACGGTTTACCTATATAAATAAAGGAAACCAAAGACTTCTTTTCCAATTTTTCCAACTCTGTTCCTTGAGGAACCTGAAATTGAACCTTCAATGTAACCTCACGCATACTTGTTACAATCATGAAGAAGAACAACATGGTAAAGATAAGGTCAGGCAATGAAGAGGTATTCAACTCAGGCATTCCACGTTTACCTGTTTTATTAAATTTTCCCATTACTTACCTCCTCCATACTTTTTAGGTTCAGCCTCAGAAATCTTCTGCGGATAATAATCACGAATTGCCTTTTGCTCATCTTCACTACATTGAGCATAAGTCTTGCCAAATTTAGCCTTACCTAACTCGTCACGCAGCTCATTATAAGCGGCAACCAATTCATTCTGTACGTCAATATATGCTTTATAGCTAGTACCAACGTCATTCTGAACAGAGATTACATGCTTTTCCGTAATCATACAATCACCCAGCAGAGGAATATTCTTTCTATGCTTTTCAGGCAATTTTTCGTCATCATACGGATTGACTATAAATTCTTTTGCCTTTTCTTTTAATTGCTTAATGTCAATGTAGTCCTGACCACACATCAGTTGGTCATCTTTGTTCAAACGAACCTGGAGTACATTACGTTCCTTTACAATAATATCATCTTGTTTCTGATCCTTGTTTTCGGGAGGAGGCGGAAGACGTCTCGCCAAACCACGGTCAGTATCCATTGATGTTGTAACTAGGAAGAAAATAAGCAACATAAAGGCAATATCAGCTGTTGAACTGGAGTTGATTCCAGGTACATCTCTTTTCTTTCTTGCCATTTTACTTACTTTGTTTTTTTATTGTTAATATCAATGAGATAATATTATTTCTTAAAGATACCTGTCATATTTACCAAAGTTGCCAAAGCAGCAATACCCAGTAAGAAATAAATTGAATAGATAAACATATCTGTAATCTTCAACCAGAAAGTATCTGTATAAGGAGCTTCATTGGCTGTAATTGTCGCATCAGAACCCATAGCATAAGATATTAATACTACAGCAACCAACAATACAAGACCAAGTAAAGATTTGATAGCACCCATCGGATTATCTTTTAAAGCTGCGCCAAACTGTGCAACCGCTGCAATAACCGTCAAGCCAACAGTTACACCAAACAATGCATACATTAAGTATATCAATGTTTCAGTGTGTTCGGGAGCATTCATATCTCCCACCGGATTATTATATCCTACCAAGAAGAACATGCCCAATACTACCAAAATAACGGCAAAGCAGACATATAAAGCATAGTAGGACATTTTATATGATAATTTAGCCATTGTCCTAATTATTTTTTGTATTTCAAGTTGTACTTCATGATCATGTCAAGCAAAGTAATAGAAGAATCTTCCATAGCGCTTGTCAAAGCTTCAATTTTAGAAAGGATGTAGTTATAGAATACCTGCAGAATCAATGCTACAACCAAACCAAAGATAGTAGTAATCAAAGCCACTTTCATACCACCTGCTACAACTGTCGGAGAAATATCACCTGCCTGCTGGATTTTATCGAACGCCATAACCATACCGATTACAGTACCCAAGAATCCCAAAGACGGAGCCATGGCAATAAACAATGTAATCCAAGAACATCCTTTTTCAAGATAACCAGCCTGAACACCACCGTAAGAAACAACAGAACGTTCAACAACATCAACACCATCGTCAATTCTCATTAAACCCTGATAACAAATAGAAGCAACAGGACCGCGAGTATTACGACATACGGTTTTTGCAGCTTCTACATCACCTTTTTCCAAAGCAGCCTCGATGCTAGTCATCAACTTCTTTGTATTAACTTCTGCCAAGCTCAAATAAATAATACGTTCAATGCAGAAAGCCAAACCTAAAACTAGTGCTATTGCTACCAGAGACATAAAACCAGCATCACCTTCGATGAACTTAGTTTTTAACTCTTTGTGAAGACCACCACCTTCTTCAACCACTGCTGCTTCAGTAGTCTGTTCTGTTTGAGCCGGAGCTGCGTCTTGAGCCATAATAGGCTGAACTGATCCTAAAGTAAGGACTCCCATCACTGCAAGAATTGCAAATAACTTTTTCATTGTGTGTCTAATTTTTTAAGATTAATTAATTAATTGTTATTTATTTGTTTTAATTGTTTTCCTGCTTTTACGTTTTCCATAACAACAGCGGAGAGAGCGGGATTCGAACCCGCGAAACACTTTTGGCGTTTACACGCTTTCCAGGCGTGCCTCTTCAACCACTCGAGCATCTCTCCTTATTTCGGGCTACACAATACTATCTTTTTTAAAATCGGGTGCAAATTACAAAGAAAATCGGGAATTGCAAGCGATTTCAGCTACAAATGTATTCTTTTTTTTCGTCTTACGTAGAATTAACCCTGTCATTATTGGAATTACTCATCAAAATTAATAAACTTTAAAAACTTATTCAGCCATTTTGAACACTTTTAAAGCATTATTGGTCGTGATTCTGTCTATGTATTCAAAATCCACAGCATAGATTTCAGCAAGTTTCATAGCTACATTCTTTATATAAGAAGACTCGTTCCGTCTTCCCCTAAAAGGCACTGGAGCCAAATAAGGAGAGTCTGTTTCAAGGACAATTCTATCCAAAGGCAGATGCGTCAAAATTTCGGGCAAACTACTCTTCTTGAATGTAACAACTCCATTTATTCCAAAGACAAAACGCGAATACTCCAACACCTTCTCAGCCTCTTCTAAAGTTCCCGTAAAACTATGGAAGACCCCACTTAACTCAGTCGTTTTGTAAGGCTCCATCACTTCAAACAACTCAGGAAAAGCTTCACGACAATGCAGCACCAAAGGCAAATGATATTCTAATGCCCACTGAACCTGTATATCCAATGCTTTCTGCTGTTCTTTCAAATAGGTTTTATCCCAATACAAATCCATCCCCACCTCCCCTATAGCAATAAAAGGATGCCCATCGGAGAATATTTTTTCATTTCATGAATACGGAACAATGAATCTGCATCAACAGAAGTAGGATGAAATCCGATCATTGGAAAACAATATCCCTGATATGCCGTGCAAACACTCAGCATCGCCTCTATAGTAGTATCATCAATATTAGGCATGAGAACTTTAGAAACTCCAGCAGCTTGGCACGTTCTATCACCGCCGGCAAATCTTCCGTAAATTCTTCGGCAAACAAATGAGAATGTGTATCAATCATATCACACTTTCCTATTCATTAAATGACAAACAAAAGATTTCAACTCTTCTTTTTTCCCGGAAGGCATAGCTATACTTTCCAATAAAGAAAGTCCTTCAGCATAATAAGCATTAATTTTCTCTTCACAAATCCTGCCGATGCCAATCTTATCATAAAGTTCTGTCACAGCCTTTATCTTTTCCTCCGGATAGAAATCAGTAGATGAAATCCATTTTTCCAATTCTTTCCGTTGATGTCCGTCGGCCAAAGTTAAGGCATTAATCAGCATAAACGTTTTTTTTATTACACAAGATATCCCCTCCAATATTCTTTCCAAATACTTTCGGATTCCCATATACATCCAGAAAATCATCCTGTAATTGAAATGCTAATCCCATTTTAATACCGAAATCGTATAATTTTTGTGCATCCTCTTCCGAAGCATCCCCTAACACCGCACCAATTTTTAAAGCGGCAGACAAAAGTACCGATGTCTTCAAACGAATCATCTCAATATATTCAGATACGGTAACATCACTACGTGTCTCAAATTCATATCCACTGCTGCCCCTCACAAATTTCCAAAGCTGTCTGACTGAAAATATCCATTACTTGCTTTAAATAGCTATCCGGACAATTATTCATCAGCCGATAAGCCAATACCAACATGGCGTCTCCTGAAAGAATAGCCGTATTTTCATCCCAAACCTTATGCACTGTAGGCTTATTTCTGCGCATATCCGCACGATCCATCAAATCATCATGCAACAATGTATAATTATGATAAGTTTCTATACCTGCCGCCTGTGATAAAATATCATCCACATTTTCTTTATAAAGCTGATAAGACAGCAACATCAAGACAGGACGTATACGTTTGCCACCTAATGAAAGGACATATTCTATAGGAGCATATAACCCTTTCGGTTCACGCATATAGGGCATTGTAGCAAGGTAGGTATTTACCTTATCTAATAATTGTTCTGCAGAAAAAGCCATAAGATTGTTTTAATTAAGGGATTATTAGAAAAAGAGGCTGCCTCAAAGCAGCCTCTCAATTAAGATATTGAAGTATTTTTATTACTGTAATTTGAAAGTTACAGGCACTGTATATTTCACACGTACAGCCTTACCACGTTGTTTTCCAGGTTTCCATTTCGGCATGGTCTTGATTACGCGGAGAGCTTCCTTATCCAAGTAGGGGTCTACACTACGTACAACCACCGGGTCAACGATAGAACCGTCCTTATTAACGACAAACTGAACGATAACCTTACCTTGTACACCATTTTCCTGAGAAATAGTGGGATATTTAATATTCTTACCTAAGAATTTCAAACATTCAGCCATACCCCCAGGGAATTCAGGCATTTCTTCTACTACTTGGAAAATTTGTTGTTCTTCGGGTTCTTCTTCTTCAACTTCAACCGGAACGTATTTAACTTCTACTGCCTGACCGGTTTCTTCTGAAGCCTGAATAGTCGTTTCTTCTACTTTAGCATCGTTTTCAACGATCTGAAGCACTTCTTCTACTTTAGGAGCTTCGGGAGGAGGAGGAGCTTGTTTTTGTTCCTGTTCCGTAATAGGGATAATTTCTTCTTCAAATACGACATCAGTTATACCTGTATCCGTAGTCACTTGCTTGTCGCGATCAGTCCATTCGAAAGCTACAAACATGAGAGCAAGGATAAACACATAACCGATAAGCAGCCAGGTACTCTTTTTACCTTCGAGATCTGCTTTAGGCGATTTTTTAACTTCCATAAATTGTGTTTTAAAAATTAAGTGTTTCTCACTGAGGGCAAATGTAACACAAATCTTTTAAATAAAAAGTATTTTCACATGAAAAATATGCTAATTCATTTTATTTTCATCCGATTTCATAGACATACACCCAACTTTTATCTATCTTTGAAGCGTTTTTAATAGTCACCTATACATTAATTATATATGAAGAAAATAACTATTGCCATTGACGGTTATTCATCATGTGGAAAAAGCACTATGGCCAAAGACTTGGCACGTGAAATAGGATATATCTATATTGATAGCGGTGCCATGTATCGTGCTGTTACATTATATAGTCTACAGAAAGGGTTCTTTTCGGAAAAAGGTATCGACACCGAAGCGTTAAAAACAGCAATGCCCGATATACATATTTCATTCCGGTTGAATCCGGAAACACAACGTCCCATGACTTTTCTGAACGATACAAATGTAGAGGATGCCATCCGCAGCATGGAGGTTTCTTCTCATGTAAGCCCTATCGCCGCCTTGGGCTTTGTACGTGAGGCTTTGGTAAAACAACAACAGGAAATGGGAAAGGTCAAAGGAATTGTCATGGACGGAAGGGACATTGGAACCGTTGTTTTCCCCGATGCCGAACTGAAAATATTTGTAACCGCCTCGCTGCCATACGTGCACAGCGCCGTTATGATGAATTGAGGAGTAAAGGGCAAGAGGCCTCTTATGAAAAAATCCTGGAAAATGTGGAAGAACGTGACCGTATAGACCAAACCCGTGAAGTCGGTCCGTTACGACAAGCGGATGACGCTATCTTATTAGACAACAGCCACATGAGCATTGCCGAACAGAAAGAGTGGCTGACCGAAAAATTTCAAGCAGCTATAAATGGTTAACATAGAGATAGACGAAGGATCTGGGTTCTGCTTTGGAGTCACTACGGCTATCCGTAAAGCAGAAGAAGAACTGGCAAAAGGAAACACTCTTTATTGCCTGGGAGACATTGTACACAACGGACAGGAATGTGAACGACTAAAAAAAATGGGGCTTATCACAATCAACCACGAAGAGTTTGCCCAATTACACGATGCCAAAGTACTGTTACGTGCACATGGAGAACCTCCTGAAACATACGCTATAGCCCGTACCAACAACATCGAGATCATTGACGCCACCTGTCCAGTAGTATTACGTCTTCAAAAGCGCATCAAACAGGAGTATGATAATGTTCCGGCAAGTCAAGACACACAAATCGTGATTTATGGCAAAAACGGTCATGCCGAAGTACTGGGCTGGTAGGCCAAACTCATGGAAAAGCAATTGTCATAGAAACACCTGCTGAAGCTGCTCATTTAGACTTCACTAAAGACATACGCTTGTACTCCCAGACAACCAAATCTCTGGAAGAATTCTGGCAAATCATAGAATATATCAAGGAACACATTTCACCCGATGCCACTTTTGAATATTACGACACAATCTGCCGGCAAGTGGCCAACCGGATGCCTAACATCCGCAAATTTGCAGCAGCGCATGATCTGATCTTTTTTGTCTGCGGACGAAAAAGTTCAAACGGAAAGATCTTATATCAAGAATGCAAAAAGATTAATCCGAATTCATACCTCATTGACCAGCCGGAAGAAATAGACCGGAACTTGCTCGAGAACGTCCGTTCCATCGGCATTTGTGGAGCAACTTCCACCCCCAAATGGTTGATGGAAGAATGTAAAAAAGCAATCTTAAATGAAAAATAGACCAATAAAAAATAGAAAATTATCGTTGTCCAACTGATAATTTGTTAACTTTGCGACATAAAAATATTAAAATGGGTATTTATGGGAACGATTAAAAGCATTGGTATTTTAACCTCTGGAGGAGATGCTCCGGGAATGAACGCTGCCATTCGTGCAGTCACACGTTCTGCCATCTATAACGGCTTGAAGTATATGGCATTTATAGAGGATACAAAGGATTGGTAACAGATGAAATTCAGGAATTCAAAAGCCAAAATGTTAGTAACATCATACAAATGGGAGGTACCATTCTGAAGACCGCCCGTTGCAAAGAATTCACAACACCCGAAGGACGAGCACAAGCTTACGAAAACATGAAGAAGCATGAAATCGACGCTTTAGTCATTATAGGTGGTGATGGTTCTTTGACTGGTGCACGTATTTTCGCACAAGAATTTGATGTTCCTTGTATCGGTCTGCCCGGAACGATTGACAACGACCTGTATGGAACCGACACCACCATCGGCTATGATACAGCTTTGAACACAATTTTAGATGCAGTAGATAAAATCCGTGATACGGCAACTTCTCACGAACGTTTATTTTTTGTTGAAGTAATGGGACGTGATGCAGGCTTCTTGGCATTGAACGGTGCTATTGCCGCAGGTGCAGAAGCAGCTATTATTCCGGAATTCAGCACAGAAGTTGACCAATTGGAAGAATTCATCGAACATGGTTTCCGCAAATCCAAGAGCAGTAGTATCGTATTAGTAGCCGAAAGCGAACTGACCGGGGGTGCAATGCACTATGCCGAACGTGTGAAGAACGAATATCCGCAATACGATGTGCGTGTAACGATATTAGGACATTTGCAACGTGGCGGACGCCCCACAGCGCATGACCGAATTATTGCCAGCCGTATGGGAGTGGCTAGCATCCAAGCACTATTGGAAGGACAACGTAATGTAATGATTGGTATTGATGATGATAAGATTGTTTATGTACCTTTCGCTAAAGCTATAAAGAACGACAAGCCTATAGACAGAGAATTGGTGAACGTACTTCATGAACTTTCTATCTAATTTTTATCCACCACAGGTACACAAAAACGCAGATTATAATTATTCATTAAATCTGCGTTTTTTATGTTACCTGTAGTAGTAGGAAAACCTTATTTCAAGGTTGAGAAATAAGCATCCAATAACTTTTTGGCAGCAACAAACGAAGTCAGTTTGCCATTCAGCACCTCTTCCTCTTTTGCAGCAACATAGAAATTATCTTTTCATTATTATAGAAACTATCACGCAGATGCTCGTTGATAGACTCATACATCCAATACTTAGCCTGTTCATTTCTGCGATATTCAAAATACCCATTCGCTTTCACAAAAGCGAAGTATTCATAGATCATATCCCAGATTTCTTTAATTCCAATACCATAAAAGCCGGAATACGTCATTACTTTAGGACTCCAGCCCGAATCAGGAGCAGGAAACAAATGTAAAGCATTACGGAAATGACTGGCAGCCAGTTTTGCTTTCTCAATATTGCTGCCGTCAGCTTTATTGATAACGATTCCATCCGCCATTTCCATGATACCTCTCTTAATCCCCTGCAATTCATCACCAGTACCGGCCAGTTGGATCAGCAAAAAGAAATCCACCATAGAATGCACTGCTGTTTCGCTCTGCCCTACTCCAACCGTTTCAACAAAAATCTTATCAAAGCCCGCCGCCTCACAAAGTATGATCGTTTCACGAGTCTTACGAGCTACTCCTCCCAACGAACCTGCTGACGGACTAGGCCGTATAAAAGACTTCGGATGGACAGATAGTTTCTCCATGCGGGTCTTATCTCCCAAAATACTGCCTTTAGAACGCTCACTACTGGGATCAATAGCTAAAACAGCTAATTTTCCTCCCTTCTCAAGCACATGCAATCCAAATACATCAATAGATGTACTCTTGCCGGCACCGGGCACACCACTGATACCGATTCGCATAGAATTTCCGGAATAAGGCAGACACTTCTCTATCACTTCCTGGGCAATAGCCTGATGTTCCGGTTTTACACTCTCCACTAAAGTAACCGCCTGACTCAATACGGTCACATCACCTTTTACGATGCCTTCTACATATTCACCTACGGAAAACTCACGACGACGAGGTTTTTTACGTAGTTTCAAATAAGGATTCACAATAGATGGTTGCTCAATACCTTTGTTCACTGTCAATCCCTTATATTCTTCACTATTTTCAGGATGTTCCATAGCTATTTTTTTGAGGTTACTTTTACTTTAATAATTATCTTCGGATTGTTAGGATCATTGGTTATCATCAGGACACGCGGAGTACCCTTTACTTTCTTCAGATTTTGACCGAAAGCAGTAATCTTCAACTTGGTAGACGCACCCGGTTTCAAGACACGTTTCTTCAACTGGACCCCCAAAGCAGAATTGAACACCTGCAAATCACGAATTTCCAGATTAGATTTTCCTACATTTTTAATAATAATCGTATGTGCTTTCTTTTCATCACTTTCCAGTTCTCCCATCTGCAACTCTTCGGCAGAAAGATGAATGGCAGGCGGATTCAAGCGTTCCTGCTGACTGATATGTGAGAAATCCGGCAACAATACGGCAGAAACCGGAATTTCATTTTCTTCTCCCACCTTATCTCCCAGGAAACGGGAAAGATAAACAGACGCCGTTGTCAAACCCAGTTAGGTAACTTTTCCGTATCAAGAGTTATCTTGATTTTACCTGTACGTCCTCTTCCCAGTTTTTCCGGAATGGCAACAGCACTGAGGTAAGGAGGCAAATGCATCAACACAGGGGTGTACAACCTATCTGACGTATTGGCAACCAACAGTTCCATAGTTGGTTTATCCCCTTTATTAGCATCTTCAAATTCTATTTCCTCCTTATTCAAACGGATAGCTCCAATCTGAAAAGGATGAGTGAAAGTATAGTTTTTAGGATCGGCAGTCACTTCTCCCCGAATAGCCAGATAGATAGGTTTATTGGAGGCATTGCAATAAATGCCTACGCTCTTCTGAAAACGTCCGATGGCTTTGGCGTCAAAAGTAGAACTGACAATCCCGGTCTTTCCCGGGGCAATCGGTTCTTTGGTCCAATCAGCAACCGTGCAGCCACAAGAAGTTGTCACATTAGATATCACTAAAGGTTTATCTCCTTTATTAGTGATTTTAAAGGTAGCCGTCACCGGATTTTTCCATAAAATAGTTCCAAATTCATGCGTTGTCTTATCAAATAATGCTTTGGGTTGTGCCTGTACTCCCAAAGTCACTCCCATTAACAAACTTACTATCAGTATAATATGTTTCATACAATTATTTTATGCTTTTTAGATAGCAAAGATAGACAAAAAACATCCTTTACCCATTTTTTCAGCCTATAATTTATTTTATCTTATGAATAACCTTTATCTTTGTCCCGCATTAAAAATCAGATAAATTATGAAAATAGTAAAACATTACTGGTTCATTGCCATTGCATTGATTACAATGATAAGTTTTTCTTCATGTGAAAGCGATGAAGAAAGAGGATTTGATATTTCAGGATTATACGGTAAGACTTGGTGGGGCGAAATGGGATTTGAGGACCCATACGGAGAACGGCTTTACAGTTATATTACATTCACCTCAGGTGCTTTCCCGGATCATGGTGTAGGTACGGAAGAACGCTGTTACTATGATGATGAACTTTATAGGGTATATAAGTTTGACTGGGAAATTCAAAACGGTTGGTTATATCTATATTATTCAGATGGTTATACATTTATAATTGAATATCCATCCGTTTCAGGCCGCTATTTTTATGGCACGGCTGAAGATGGTTTTGAAATAAGATTAGAATGGGTGGACGGCAGAAGCATAAGAAAAAGTAAGTTAGCAAGCTAACTTACTTTTTATGAAATCACACAACTAATTCCAGACATCCTGTTTCTCTATTCCACCATCACCCGATATCCTCCCGTATGCCCTCCGAATTCCGGAGCATAAGCAGACTGAACAGTTGCAATTCCAGCCTGATATTCTCCTGTCCGGTTCACATACACCTGATACTCTATCACATAAGTTCCTTTTCTCATCTGATCGATAAAGAACTGGGTCGAAGCATCTTTGGTAGCCTGATAATATCCCAGCCCGTTGCTCCAACGAAATCCCGAAACTGCCTGTAACGGTTCCATACAAGCTGCACGGTCATCCTTGATCTGAACAAAATCCATATCACGGTCAGCCTTTACAGTCAGGCGAACGGTAATCTTATCGCCAACCTTTAACGGAGCTGATTCATTCAAAGCCTCATCCCCTTTATATAATTGACGGCTGACAGACAATCCGTTTCCCTGCCCGCTAATTTGATCCATACTTTCCAGATATTGGGCATAAACGGCTCCCCAACCCATTCCGGCTCCTTCTTTATCCACCCTTATTTTCTTGATATTCATCACATCACCGGACATCGTCTTCTTGATATAACCGATGGCATCATCTGCCGGAGTCCGGATCACTTCTTTACCTAAAGTAATCTCTACTCCTCCTGTATTTGCCAATAAATCCGAAGTTCCTGTAGCCATCAATACATACACCGCATCAGCCGTAGCTATCGGCGTTTCCCAAGTCTGTGTCTGTTTCTGCTTCAACAGCCAGCGTTTCATTTCATCAATAGCTTTCGTATCTTTTGTTATACGCTGTATAGCTTCCATAGCAGCCACTTCAGTCGGAATTTTATAACTGAACCATGAATATCGGGCTTTAGGAGTATCAAAGTAACGCCCCATTTCATCCGTCACAACAGAATACTCCATCAATGACTGCATAAACAACTTGGCCTCTGCCACCTTACCGGCTTGCTGCAAGATGATAGCTCCCAACGCCTTTCCATAAATCGTCAGTTCTTTTCCCTCACCGGACAACTTGTCTATGAAATACCGGTTCACCTTTTCATCAACCGGAGCCTTGCCATCCAAAGCGCAGATATACAAATACCTGAGAACCTGTTCTGACGGACGGATACCGACAGCCCCTTTCTTTTCAGCTTCTTTCATAGACTTATACTCTTCGGCAGCCTGCTTGCTAAATACTCGAACCCTTTTTGAATCATAGGCTGCATCCGGCTGTCAGCATCCTGAGGAGTCAATGCATTCAACCGGACAAGCATTTCCATTACCTGAGTGGTTACATAGCGGCTGCCTTGCATACCTTTATACCAACTCCATGCGCCATCTCCATTTTGCAATTCTCTCAGTTTCTCTACAGAAACTGCCAGTCCGCTGTTCATTGTATTCAGGTCAAACAGAGTGGCGATACGCTGTTTTTGTTCGGCTTCATTGGTAGCTTCTGTCAGCCAGGGAGTTTCAGCCAGCAGGATATTTTTCAGTTCCTGATTCTTTTGCAGATTGCTCATAAAAGTCTCCTTTGTACACCTTGAGCCTTCCAGCTATCAAAGACTTGCTTGATACGGGGATTTTCTTTGACTATACATGCAGCCAATGAATGGGCATAATAAGCGGTAGCCCAGGAAAGAGCATCTTCATTCTGAGGATTAGCCACTACAGGCAAAGCCTGCACGGCATACCAAGCCGGATGGGCAGTAAATTCTACGGTCAACCGTTGTTCGGAAGCCGTTTTGCTATGCTTGTTAAACAGATTTTCCAAAGAGAAAGTATGCACACCTTCCCCATTCACGTTCAGAGGAACGGTTTCCGTCACCCACTGTTTGTCTGTCAGAACGGGAATGTAACGCTGTTCTCCATCACTGAAGGTATCTCCATCCGCTACCATCCGGCATGCCATTACCGCATATTTGTCACTCACTTCAAAAGCAAAGTTCACATGCCCGGTTTCTCCTCCCTTCATATCGAACTTCTGTTTTTGTGAATAGAATACCTTTTCTGTTTCCGGATTAAACAATTCCATGCGGACAGTCCCTTTCACCCCCTTGTCCGACAGATTCATCAGTGAAGCGGCAATATTCGCTTTATCTCCCACGCGGACAAAACGGGGCATATTAGGTTGAAGCATAAATTCCTTGCTGGCAGTAGCGGTAGCTCTATTTTTCCATAATCCACATTCCGGGTATGTGCCAAGCCCATAAACTTCCATCGGGTAAGGCTCTCGGGCAATACAAAGGAAATACTGACTTCACCTGTTTCATTGGTGCGGAGCTGTGGATAAAAGAATGCCGTTTCCGCAAAGTTTTCACGTATCTGTATATCACCTGTTTCTGCCAGTTCTTCAGAACTGCCCATTTCTGCCTTTTCCTGTGCAGACGTCTCTACCATTTCTTCCTGGAGCACCATATCAGTAACAGCCTCCTGGTTCATCACAGCATTTGCGGCACTCCTGCTCTAATCTTCAAAGCTCCTGTAAGAGTGGCACGAGGACTGCTCCGTAACCTACCACCACAGCCTCCATTCTTCCTGTAGATGGAATGATCAAT